>Ga0206123_10004836_pt1 | contig 10368 bp, 1 predicted proteins | sample Helgoland_Spring_2_FD_160086 | JGI IMG/M metagenome (GOLD analysis project Ga0206123, IMG submission 160086) | Pelagic subsurface seawater microbial communities from Kabeltonne, Helgoland, North Sea - Helgoland_Spring_Bloom_20160316_1 | ecosystem: Environmental > Aquatic > Marine > Epipelagic ... | reverse complement strand
TTTCTTGATCAGTTGCAGATGCAATCAATTGAGCATTCGTGATCGTGAGAGCACCGCTATCTTCTACTATAGCTGTTAATGTCACAGCAGACGTCGTCGGCGCATCGTTAACGGGAAGTACTTTCAAAAAACCTGGCAATATAGAATTGTCGTTATTATTAGTTAAGGTGAAATCTACATCACCATATAAGTTCTCAATTGGTGTGAAAACTGAGTCTATGAATGAGCCTTTTGTCACTTCTCCATCTGTTAAAGCGATTGAATAACCTGTGAATGATAATAATGATGAAGCACTATCTTCGTTAATCGATCCAAAATGTACACCCTCAACAACGGTCAGTGTAATGTTTGCTGATGCATTTGCACCGGCGGTATCTTCGATTGTGTAAGAAAGCGCGATATTTGTATCTGTCGAGACATTTGGTGGGGTATAAACCCATACTCCTGAACCAGTTGCTGTTTCAGCAACTGCACCACCACCTGATGTCGATACATTTGTAATCGTTAAAGTATCACCTACATCGACGTCGGTAATGCTATTATTTAAAAATGAATTATCTATCCTTAATGTACTCTGATCACCTAGCAACCCGGCTGCCTTATTTGATGCTAATGGAGTATCATTCGTATTTGAAACTTTTATTGTAAAGTCGTCATGTACACTGGTAATACCATCACTGGCAATCATTCGGATGTTTGCATCACTGACATCGCTATTTGTCGGTATTCCAGAGAATGTCTGTGTATCAGAATTAAAACTTAGCCATGTACCAGTTAATGAGTTACCATCAGTGTATGTTGCTGAGTAAATTAAAGTGTCTGAATTATCTATATCTTTAAAAGTGTTAGAAGAGACACTGAATGAAAAATCTGAGTCCTCATTGACGCTCTGATCAACAATAGAATTTTCCAAAGTAGGCGCATCATTTGTTCCATTGATCGTAACAGTAAGAACTTGCTCAACGCTACCACCAGCACCATCAGAAACTAAAACAGTGAAAGAGTCGTCTAAAGTCTGTGTTTCATCTAGAGCTTGAACAGTGTTATTCGTATTATCAACGACATAACTATATGATCCGTCAGTCCCAATCTTGATGGTCCCGTAAAGCCCTATAATAGAAGTACCATTCGCAGCGTCAGCTCCCGACACACTTGCTAATGTCCCTGCAGTCGTCTCTTTTGCTTGAGCTACAGAAAATGCTGCAATAACATCGTCAACATCAGTAAGGTTTGCAAACAACGCATCTGAAACGCCAGTAGCAGCAACCGCAGCTACTGCACCAGAAACATCAACGCCTGCCTCGCGCGCATCAGAGTTTGTAACGGCGCCAGAAGAAGTAGGCGCATCATTTGTTCCATTGATCGTAACAGTAAGAACTTGCTCAACGCTACCACCAGCACCATCAGAAACTAAAACAGTGAAAGAGTCGTCTAAAGTCTGTGTTTCATCTAGAGCTTGAACAGTGTTATTCGTATTATCAACGACATAACTATATGATCCGTCAGTCCCAATCTTGATGGTCCCGTAAAGCCCTATAATAGAAGTACCATTCGCAGCGTCAGCTCCCGACACACTTGCTAATGTCCCTGCAGTCGTCTCTTTTGCTTGAGCTACAGAAAAATTTCTTGCAGTATCAGTATCAGTCAGATTTACGAAAAGTGCATTTGCAATAGATTCTGCATCGTTTCCTTGGACTGCATTTCCACTAATATCGACACCAGTTTCTCTTGCACTTATATTGGTAATTTCAGCTGAAGAGACTGGAGTATCATTAACCCCGCCGATGACTATAGTAATTACCTTTTTGATAAGTACAGTACCATCATAAGTTGCATCACTTATTGTAGGGCTTTCTGGGTTTAAAGTTCCATCAACTATCTGTAGCTGTACTTCAAATCTTTCAATTATTTGAAAGTCAGTAATGTCAGTGCCATTTGTGAGATCATTTTTGTAATTTGGATCTTGAAGTGCTTGAAGTATAGTTGATTTAGTTGCATCATTATTGACGTCTAAATTATAAATCCATTCTCCATCAGTATCTAAAGTTAAACTTCCTTCAAGTAGGTTATTTGAACCTAAAAGTTTTGCTGATCCCTCTTTTATGCGATAAGTAATTTCATCAGATGTATCAGGGTCTGATACTTCTAACTTACCCGTTTGTGAAATTGCGATATCACTTTCAAAAACTTTTGCTTTAGTATTTCCAGTTACTGTCAAGTTTGTTGCAGCAATCTGTTTAATAGACTCAGTTGAAGCATTACTCAGCATATTTGCAACTGATGTATCGCCACTTACTGATGCAACAGCCGCTTCAGTAAGTGTAGTTTGTGCAACTGAAAAGACTTCTCTGGCATCTTCTAGTGTGGTTGCTTCATCAACAGCAACATCGATTGTATCGTTAACTTTTTGTATTGCTGTAGCGACGGATCCGTCAAGCGTGTTATCAACCGTATTAACGATTGCCTGAATTGTAATTGCATCATTAAGCGTTGATGTTCCATTTCCTGTTACTAATGTTGCTATTGCATCAATCGCATCCACAAGTGCCGTGTCCTTGTCTGCACCATTCGCGGCCGCTGCCTCAGCGATAGTATTTGCAACCGCAACCACCTTTTGTGCTGCGGCCTCAACTTCTTTTGCCGCAGTCAGATCAACACTTGGATCAAAAGGATTAAAAGTCGCCAAATCTACATCTGATGTTATTCCCAATGCAGATTTAACTTGGGCTGCTGCAGAAGCCTCCGTGGCTCCATCATCAACAAGAGATTTAATTAAGGTCGTAGCCGGAGTTACAACATCCGACCCCTGAACGGCTGTTAAAGTCAAATCTGGCAATAGCTCACCAGATGAACTATCTACAGTGTTAGAGTTTGTTTTGACAATTATATCGCCCTGGAGTTTACTTTGATCTGCAGTAGAAAAAGAAAAGCTACCCATAGCATTTGTGGTGGTTGAAAGTTCATTGTTATCAAGAACTCCATCACTATCCAAATCTATGAAAACAGTTGCATTAGATAGTAAACCTTTTACCGCAGTACCACCCGATGAATAACTTTGAACAATGTTGCCCGCTCCACCACAACCTGTCAAACCAATTGCCATAAGGCTTAGAATAAACGGGGAACCGTTTGAACGAAGCTTCTCTATCATTCTTTTTTGTAAAGCATGATGGATTTTCTTAAATAATTGCTCTTTGCTTTCTGTTTTGATGGTCAACACATATAATCCTAACACTATAAATATATCATAAATATACTATTATATTTACGCCATGTACTTTTTGATGTCTATACTCTATAAAAAAACTATTTATTTAAATGCATGATTTTCGTTGTTAATACATATCGAGATGATACTTTAAAAATTAAATAATTGATTTTTTATTTGTAAAATTCATGAAATAATTTTCAAAAAACCTACAAATATAAAGTTGATGTTATTTCAAAATTATCAAAGTAATTTTTCTTTTTTTTCAATTCTATCATTTTTAAACTCTAAATGATTGATATAATTACTTTTCATTATCTACACATCGTAAAAAGATGGTTGCAGCGTAGTTGAAAGATCAACGTCACCGTTGAGTAATAACATGATACTTGTCTGACTAGTTAAGCTATTTCCGATTTCAACACCTTCAGCGTTAACAACATCAAATTTGTTTATTTTTTCGAGACCAACGATATGGCGCAATTGGGAGATGACATCACCAATTTCAACATTAGAGTCGTTATTCACGTCAGCAGCGAGTGCAGCTCTACCCGTCAAAGTATCTAAACCTATTATATGACGCAGACTTGAAATTACATCACCAATGTCAATATCAGATGTATGCATTTCTGAGTCCAACTTAACAGTGCCTATTGAAGTGCCTTGTAAATCAAAATAGGAGGAATTTGATGATATTTGAGTAATTACGCTATCTATTTCTACCTCGATGGTTCCTTTATTGAGAGTTTTTCCATCTAATTTTAATTCAATACCACGATTTGCAACCACGATTGTATTTGCCAAAGAAATGTTTTCACTTACGCCCCAATTATCTGTATATTCTACCATGACCTGTAACGACTTACCAAGCATTGGTTCAGTCAGCGTAAAACTGTTGTTGTTAGAGCTATTTTGAAGTTGGCCATCCAAATACCAATTATATGTCAGACCACTTCCAAAACCATCAATATCGTCAAAACTTTCTAGATTAACAGTAACAATTTGACCAACCCTAACAGAACCTAAAAGAGCCAGCTCTCCCTCTGGTTCTGTATTCTCATGATTTACAATCACCGCGAGAGAGTCTTGCGCAGCTAGATTAGTTGCAGAGGTTCGATATGCGGTCGTATTTCCAGCCTCACTTATTGCTGGTGTATCAGAAATATCATTTGCCAAAGTTCCACTCGAATTAAATGTGTAGATTTCGCTTGTGTTTTCTTTTACGTCCACTCCAAGCAATTGATTGCTAAGATCAGTGCTATTTTGATTTACACTTTTAAAACCTAGGATGATTTCGGAGTTATTATTTCCCTCTAGCCACATATCATAATCAGTGGAAAAATTGAGGCTATCTACTACTGGGTCTACGCGCTTTGCGGATGAAATTACATCAACAAGGTATAAATCTAGTAAACCATCTGTATCTGCGTTGGTCAAATCAGTTGCCACTAAAGCTATTTCATCATCTACAAAGCCCGCGTAACCGCCATCATACCCGTTGGCAATATTCGCTGAATTAGAACTAACAAGTATTATTTCTCCATCTCGTGATAGGTAAAGATCAGGATCTGTGTTTGTATCGTCTGCTGAAAAAATTTGTGCTGCAGTGGTGCTAAATAGTACACTTACTTTGCCATCCACTATAGCAATACTCTGGAGCTGACAATCATCCGCCGGCGCATCAGTGCCATCCCCCAAAACCGAAATACGCGTTAAAGTGTCTGTAGATGTATCAAGTAGATAAACGTCTGAAAGCCCATTAGTGTCTAAAGCACCGGGTGGACTTAAATTTGTAGCTGCAGTTTCAAACGCAACGTATTTGCCAGAAGACTCTATTAAAAGATTTTGAATACTCCCATTTGAAACAGTACTTGTTGCCGTTTCAATTAGATCTACCTCATTTAATGTAGTGCCTGTTACAAAACCAATTAGGTTATCTTTACCAATCGTGGCTGGGTCGCTAAGGTCTTCATATCCCAAAACAACACTAGGCGTTAGGTCAGACCCCCAGGCAACACTTGCGCTGGAAGCTTTGATGGAGGTTACGTCTCCTTGCCCAACAATTTCATTGTAATTATTTAGGTAAGTCCCATCAGTCAAATCTAACAGCATAAATGCATGCAATTGACCACTATCGTTACTATATAAGACATCTACGACTGCACGCTGCCCATCAGGTGATACTGAAATGGGAGAAACACTAAATATTAACCGGGCATCCGGTGCTACTAATTCACTACTTGGGAGCGTAATACCTTTTATCATAATCCAATGACGCTACAATAACACGTAAATATCTGTTGGAAGCAAATCTTGAGCTCCTGTATCAAGATGGAAAATTGTGAGAGGATCTATTGAATCATTTGGGTTGAGATCCAGCTTTAGATCACCTGTGTCATTATTAATTTGAAATGCAGCTGTTGCATTGTCAGAGACACCATTTGTAATTGTTCCAATCTGATCCGTGTTCAAGTACCCTGAAAACTCATCACTTGGCAACACTGGATTAAACAACCCAAATGCTAAAGCATCCACAAGAAGAAGGTCTTCGCCACTAACGAAATCAGTAATAGTATCCGCAGTACCATCATTTACACTTGCAATAAATCCATCTTCACCACGGCCACCTGTTAAAACATCAGCTCCCCCCATTCCATCGATTAAATTATCACCAGAGTTACCAGACAGATAATTAGCTGTCGAATTTCCGTAAAGGTTTAGATCTAGAAGGCCAAGAAGATCTCCATTTTCAATTCCTGTTTGTAGAGTAAGATCAATTGTAGAGCGTATTGTATCATTTCCAGAAGTATCAATTACGACATCACTTGAAGAGCCCACAATGTAAATGTCATCTCCCGCAGCACCTTCCATGGTGTCGTTTCCGAGTCCGCCATTAATAAGATTATTTCCAGAGTTGCCAATAATATGATTATCCAGGCTATTACCGCCACCGGCGATATTTGAGTTACCTGTCAACACAAGTTTTTCGATATTCGCCGCTAGAACATAATCAATGCTTGCGTTTACAGTATCAGACCCTTCATTTAGGCCTTCTATAACTCGGTCACTTCTAGAATCTACCTCGTAGATATCATCGCCTTTGCCACCAACAAGTTGATCTCGTCCAAGACCCCCAAGTAATTGATCATTACCATCACCGCTAACAAGAACGTCTATTCCCTCACCACCAGTTAATATATTATTACCCAAGTTACCGGTAAGTACGTTATTTAGATTGTTGCCAGTTAGGTCGATGTTATTTGAACCCTGTGCTTCTATAGCCTCAATGTACTGACCCGCTACCCAGCTAATTGGCGTGCGAACAGTATCAAAACCACCTGCTCCTCGGTCAATCACTTCTACAACTTGATCACCTGCATCTGCAACTTGATAAATATCGTTACCAGGGCCGCCCAACATTATGTCATTACCTGCTCCACCCTCAAGATAATCATCGCCACCTCCTCCGTCGATGGTATCGCTACCTACTCCACCATAAACAATGTCGTTACCCGAACCAGCATAAATGAGATCACCACCAGCATTGCCGTTGATAATGTCATTACCCCCTAGGGCAAAGATACGGTCATCACCAGTACTACCGAAAAGACTTTCTCCTAGTGATGTACCTTGATTTAGACCCGCATCCCCGTTTACTGATAAACTTTGTGTCCAGGTCGAAGATAACCCTTCAGAGTCAGTTGCAGTTAATTTAAGTGCACCTACAGGTCCTTGGATGAGTTGATCAATCTGATACTTCAGGGTTGAAATTTCAGAAATAGTAAGTGTATCACCTACGGCTAATGCACTTCCATTTCCTTTCAATGCTACTCCATATGCAGGAATTTCACTTACACTAACCGAACTGATTGTATCTTCAACGTCAGTCGGTGATGGAACACTCAATTGAATATCAACAACTCCACCTGTGTAAGAGATGTTAACAAAGTTATTCTGACCGAATTCAGGCTTGTCGTTCTGAGCGGTTACAAGGAATCCTACGCTTCCTTCACTTGAAACACCGCTGCCGTTTTCGTCAGTAACACGATATTTAAAGTCACCAGGCGAACCAGAAAAATTAGCATCTGGTACAAAAACCAAATCAGTCAAAACGGCTAAAGAAATTGTTTGCCCTGCACTAATTGCTGCGCCAGTTGTGCCATTAAGAATATCACCCGTTGCAGGTGTGTTAAGCACCTCGACACTCATGCTTGTATTTTCCGGATCAACAGGCGACTGAATATTTAGAGCAGTAGATATTGCATCCTCCAAAAGTGTAATGACCTTTGGTGCATCAAGCCGTGGAGCACGATTATCCCCTATATCAATTGTAATAACCTGCGCAGCTTCTTGACCAAACTCGTCTATTGCTTTGATTACTACGCGATAACTACCAGCTTCACCCTCTGGCGGTTCTCCCATAAGCTCACCCGTTACAGGATCAAAGCTCATCCAGGTAGGTAAATCTAGATCACCTTCAAGTGATGCATCAAGCGATATAATTCCCTCATCACCAAAAGCGTTATCAGGCACTTTAATTGTAAAGTTTGAGTCATCAGCAACTGTAAGCGGGCCTGAAAGAATTGCCGATGCAACTGTGGGAGCAGAATTTCCAAAATTGGAAGCTAAATTTAATGTTAAAGCTTGCTCACCACCATTGAACTGTAATGCTTCGATTCCACTCAATTGGTCTATATCACTTACAACTATGCCATTTTCATTACGTGAATTAGTGACTGTCAATGTCTGTTTTATGTTGTTAAATGCCAGCGTGTAGTCACCGCGGGCACCTGCATAGACTGCTGTATCAAAGCCATTGCCACCATCAATAATGTCAGAGCCTAATCCACCTTCGATCAGATCCTTCCCACGGCCTCCATAAAGTTTGTTTACGCCAGCATCACCTTTGATTTGATCATTGCCATCACCAGTGTAGGCATTTTCAATAGAAGTCCAACTGCTTAAACTACCTGTTGTTCCTGCAATTTCGAATTGACCACTATCTAGGTTAATTATTGAGGCTCCTGAAACGGCTGATGTGTTTATCCAGTCTGTTCCTGCATCGTCAATCAATACCTGTGCACCATTCGCAGTTGCGAAAGCATCTGTAAATACATATTGATCATCAATCAAATTACCGTTTCCATAAAGTCGTAAACTTAGACTTTCAACTTCTCCAACGACTTCTGGTCGAACATCTTTAACATTAACTGTCCAACTGCCTTGCGCGTCTTCTCCCCAAAACTGCACACTGCTTAAATCAAATATTAAATGCGTTGGCATATCTGAATATTCACCAAATAAGCCGTATGGTCGTCCCTCTGTCACTGTAGGGCGGTCCAATACGCGCGAAACAGTTCCATCAGGCGAGGTAATTTCTACAATAAGATCGCCTAATCGTTCATGCCGGATATCTATGCCAAGTTCAACATGCTCAACTTTCAGATCGCTCGAGATTTCAAACGTATAATCTTTACCTACGTTATTCACTAAGTCTGGCAATAGATCATTCAGGTTGCCTTGACGTGCAGCCGCAAATACTTCGTTATGAGCCGTCTGTTGCGACTGCCAACTCTCTGCTAGGCGTACTGCAGCCTTGGCGTCGATAATGCCAAAACCCATATCATCATTATAGAGGTGGCCACCAAGGTTGAAATTATTTGCACCATTTGTTTTCCATGAAGCGGTATCGGGATTACGCGAGGAATGGGTCAAGATTTCTTGAATATCTCGATATCCTAAATTTGGATTTGCTTCCAACATTAGGGCTACAATGGCTGACACCTGAGGTGCAGACGCAGATGTCCCACTAAAGTAAGTATAATCATTGTTTGGGAAGAGATCAATCGGGTTATTACCTTGTGTTCCCATCCAGTCCGTACTTAATATACCGCTACCATATGCAGATGTTAATATTGCTGCACCGGGAGTAGAAAAATTCTCGATCACATCACTTTGCTTTACTGCGGCCACAGTGATGGTTTCACGCGCATTTTGAAAGTTATGATGGTTAACATTATCACCTTCGGAGCGGGAATTACCTGCAGAAAATACAAATGCTGTGCCTAAACCGTCGCGGCCGTTCTCGACAGCATAACGAATATTTGCATAATCTTGCATGAACATAGTTGATGAAAAGTCATCTGAGAAAGGCTTAATCGCACCCCAAGAATTATTTGAAATATCAACTTGGTGTTGTCGCGCAATCGCGCCAGACATATGTTCATAATGCCACTTTACTCTGTAAGATACGGCCTCTGCATCAGGCGCTAGACCAACCACACCAGTTTCATTATTTTCAACCGCAACAATTATTCCTGCAACTGGTGTCCCGTGAAAATCAAAGTTAGGTGAAGGTTTGGGAATTTTATGTTTTGCAGTATCGGAGCCTGGGTATTGGGCATCAAAGTCCAAATCAAAATTAAGTGCGCCCTGTAGATCAACATGTGCATAGTCTATCCCATCATCGACAATACCCACAGAAACGCCAGCACCTGAATATTCACCTCCAAGCGAATTTACTCCAAGTTGTTCTCTATACCATTGCTCGGACGCATAAGGGTCATATGTGTCGTTAAACATCTTGCGAACACGCAAATCGTACGTCCCAGTTGATCCTTCATCGCCAGAAACAGAAGCCCACAATGTGGTTTCTGTTGTTGTCCTGTAAAGAATACGTGCATCATTACCCGCACCAGAGTTATCGTCCCCCCGGATCAAGGCACCATCTTCAGTGTAAATACGAAGCCGCCCGTCAGACAATGCAGCTTTACCGCTACCAGCGCCCAAAAGGTCAAAGGCATATGTGCTATTAGCTTCTATAATTAACTTCACCCAGTCATTGTCACCAGCATAGTTTATTTGGCTTTCAAACATAGCCCCCGGCTGCGCAGTTGCAGTACTTAGAACATTATCAGGAACATCATCTGTATTTGCCGCAGTTGTAGGAACATAGGTTTCTATCAAATAGCTACCAGAATTCCCCTCTGTGCCCGTTGAGCCAACTTGAACAAAATACTGACCCCCTGTTAGAAGTGTTGCATCTATTTTAGTGCCAGTTTCGGTATTATTTCCAACGGCTACGAGTTGTCCGGAGCTCGTAAGAAGTTTTATCGCCGCTTGAGAAAGTGTACCTTCAGATTGATCAAAACCTTTTACAC
>Ga0206123_10004824_pt1 | contig 10388 bp, 8 predicted proteins | sample Helgoland_Spring_2_FD_160086 | JGI IMG/M metagenome (GOLD analysis project Ga0206123, IMG submission 160086) | Pelagic subsurface seawater microbial communities from Kabeltonne, Helgoland, North Sea - Helgoland_Spring_Bloom_20160316_1 | ecosystem: Environmental > Aquatic > Marine > Epipelagic ... | reverse complement strand
GATACTTCGATTGCGGGTGGTGTCCGCTATCGACATGTTATTGGCCAGCACATCGTTGCGCAGGTTGATGTCTTTGGTGCGCTGAATGAATCAAGATCCGATGCTTATGGTGGTCGATTTGAATTACGAGTGGAGTTTTGAGCGAACAACCTGTACTTTCACCTAATAGAAATTTAACTGGGTAGGACAACAATTAAAGTGGCACCGGCGCATTAGCAATTTTGTGTAGCTGCTGCTGGTCGATCCGGTAACAAATTGATAAATTCAAGGAATTAAAGGCCCAGGCATTTATGATGGCAGCAATGTTGGAAAATTTGTGGATTGGTGGTGCTGTCATTGTGATAGCAGTCACTGCTTATGTCCTGGTAGGTGTCGCCGGTGCTTTGGCGCGGTTGTCGAATGAGAGGCGGGCAAGAGAATTACAGGCTGAACAGTTCGCTGTACAGATTACAGGCGCAAGGAAGCAACAGCAAAAAGAGACAGAGAAATCGCTATCCTGGACCGGAACCCGAAAGTTCACAGTTGCCAAGAAACAGATTGAAAGCCCTGATTCCCAGATTTGTTCGTTTTATCTTAAACCCCACGATGAGAAAGCGATCCCATCTTTTGATCCCGGTCAGTTCCTGACTTTTGAACTGGATATCCCGGGTGATGGCAAGGACAGTAAAGTAAAGCGTTGCTATTCACTTTCGGACGCACCCAGGGATGGCGTTTACCGGGTCTCAATCAAACGAGTGCCTGGACCCAGGGATCAGCCTGATATCCCGCCAGGTCTTTCCTCCAACTTTTTCCATGACTCGGTTAACGAAGGTGACATTCTTGATGTTCGGGCACCTTCAGGTAAGTTCTTCCTGGACATGAACAGTGACCGCCCCATTGTGCTCATCGGTGGTGGTGTTGGTTTAACCCCTGTTATGAGCATGCTGAATGCTGTTACAGCTTCAGGCGGCGACAGGGAAGTCTGGTTTTTCTATGGCGTTAGAAATAGTGCCGAGCATGCGATGAAAGATCACCTTGTCAAAATTGCAGCTGAGCACTCAAATGTCAGAATGCATATTTGCTATAGTGCGCCCTCTGATGACGATTTGCTGGGCGAAGACTACCACCATAAATCCCGGGTTGGTGTTCCCTTGTTTAAAGAAGTTCTCCCTTCCAATAATTATCAATATTTGATGTGTGGACCACCCCCGATGATGGAATCATTGGTTGCTGATCTGGAAGAGTGGGGAGTCCCCAAAAACGATATACTGAGAGAAAGTTTTGGACCTGCTTCAGGTCGAAAAGCGCCAGCGATAAAGGCAAATCCCGAGGCTGACGGTCCAAAAGTGCTATTCAAGAAGTCTGGAAAATCAGCCCCATGGGATCCGGCATTTGATAGTCTGGTTAAGTTTGCTGAAGCAAATGGTTGTGACATTCCCTACGCCTGTCTTGCGGGAAACTGCGGTACTTGCGAGACCACAATTATTAGCGGCGAAGTTGACTACCAGGGTAACGATACAGATTTTGAACCGGAGAAGGGAACCTGTCTTGCTTGTTCCTGTATTCCAAAGGGACCCATTGAATTGGACGCCTAGTTTTTATTGAGCAATTGAATAAACAAACAAAATTAACAACAGAATTATTTAACCCGGTCTGCAAATAAAACCCTGCAGACAGAGCTTAAGACTAATCCAGAGAGGTGCTTCACAATGACTGCCACGATCCTTAGCAAGACATTCATTCACAAGAGTGTATCTTCAATTAGATTCAGAAAAGTACTCGGAGTGTTAATAACATCCTGTTCACTGCTGGCGTTTAGTGGCGCAGTCTTTTCTGCAACGGCAGGCACATGGTTGACTGAAGATGAAGAAAAAGCGGTGGCCGCCCATATCGTGGGGCCTACCAAGAATGATGATAACTGTTCCTCGTGCCATGCACTGGAAACTGAAGCCTGGGAAAATACCCGGCATTTCGCGACTTTTAAAGATCGTCACCGATCCGATCGTGCGAAAGAGATTCTGGAAAACATGGGCGAAAAAAGTATGAAGCGGGCAGCTGATTGTCGTCAGTGTCACTATACGTCCGAATTGAAAAACGACAAGTTACGCGCATCCTTTGGCGTGACATGCGAATCTTGTCACGGTGCTGCAAAAGAGTGGTTACCCATACATTCAAAAGCTGGTGGTGATCTGGCGGCGTCAGATCTGAAATGGGGTACCGGTAAGGCGCAGGATCCAGCCAGTCGATTGAAGCGGCTCGGTGCAGCCCAGGCCAAGGGCATGATAAATTCAGAAATGATTTATGAGATAGCTCGAAATTGCTTCGGCTGTCATACGGTACCCAATGAAACGATTGTCAACAAAGGTGCCCACAAAGCGGGTAGCGATTTTGATTTGGTTGCATGGTCCCAGGGCGAGAATCTCCATAACTTCTCCAGCTCTGCAGGTGCACCGGATGCTCCAACAAACCGACCTTCGTCTGCGGAACAAAAACGCCGTTTATATGTTACCGGCCTGATGGTAGACCTGGAAACTTCACTGACGAATATCAGCCAGGCAAAGGAAAATAGGGGGAAGTTCCACATGGCGATGGTGGAACGTGCAAACAAGGTGCGCGGCAAACTGGATGCGTTACTGGCTGCAGCCCCGATAAGTGAAATTTCTGCTGGTTTGGCGGCAGTGCCTTCACCCATTACGGAATCAACAATGATTGATGCTGGTCTGCCAAAAAAACTGGGAGACGCAACTCAGGCATTTCTGAAGAAAAATGATGGTTCCGGTTTATCCGCTGTTGATGGCTTGATGACGGCTGAGTACAAAGGAACGCCTTACAACAAGTGATACAAAGGTACAACCAGTAGAAAACAGGACATTTTCAACAGTATCTAATTGCTCTGTTAAAGAGAAAGGTTGATAGCATTGGCGCAAGTGCAGGTTCAGTTACAAACTCAAATAATTGACAAACCCAAACGCTGGGATTTGCCATTTAGTCGGGATTTACCGAACGAAATTGAGTGTCGTGATCTCACGGAGCAGGAACTCGATCAGCTACTTGAGGCTGAACCTTTCTCGAAAATGGATGCGTCGAAATTTCCGAAATCTTTGCCGCTCCGTGAAATTCTGAGAAACGATACGCGAACCAGGGTCTATCACAATGGTGATGCCGTTGTACGAGTCGGGGACTATGGCAACTCGGCTTTCCTGATTCTCGAAGGTGATTGCCGCGCTGTCATTGAAGGTCTGGATGCAAGTGCTCTCGGCCGTGGCAAAAAGCGGCAGCGAAGTCCCCTTGATTCGTTGATTAGCCTTTTTACCAATCCGAAGTCGCCAGAAGTTCGGGACCCGAGCCTTTATCCGCAGTTCGCAGAAGGTAAAGCTGCTGTCGAAAACTCCGCATCAGGCCGTGTATTTGCCCAGGACGTACCAAATGTTCTTGAACTATTTCCTGATGCCTATGAGAAAACCCAAAACAATGTGATGCCGCAGGGTAGTCTGTTTGGTGAGTTGGGCGCCCTGGGTCGTGTACAGCGCTCTGTAACTGTCCTTGCGTCAGATCCTACTCGTACCAAACTACTTGAAATTCGTTGGCAAGGTCTTCGAGACCTGATGAAGTATGACGGTGCGTTGCGCGAGCACGTTAATCAGTTGTTCCGCTCAAGGGGATTGCTAGGTGCGTTACAAAGTTCACCGCTACTTGAATCGGCAAATCTAACAGCTCAGCAATGGGAGGAAGTTGTCGCGGAAGCGGAATTTGAAACCTTTGGCTCCTATGATTGGTACGGAACATACCAGCAACTGCGGCAGAAAGATGAAGACCCGCTTTCCCAGGAACCGATAATTTCCGAGGAAGGACAATATCCCAACGGTTTGCTTCTAGTTCGAGCGGGATTTGGTCGGTTGAGTCGTAAACATGGCTATGGTGAACATACTTTTGGTTATCTTGGCAAAGGTGATGTCTATGGTTTGACGGAGCTAATGCACAATGCTGAATCAGAAGACCATATGCCCCTGCAGGCAACACTTCGTGCAGCGGGATATATGGACGTCGTTCGGATACCCACCAGAACATTTGAAAAAATTATATATCCATCGCTCAAGATTGCCCAGGAGAAGGGCGAACTACCCAGGTCTCTATCCGGGGAACAGATTGAGTATGAAGGTAGTCAGTCCGCCGCTCAATCGGCCGCAAATGGCCACGCTGAGAAGTCCAAGAAAAATAAGCTTGATCCGTCAATGATGGAATTTTTGGTTGAGAACCGGGTGATTAACGGTACCCAGACCATGCTGATTGATCTGGACAGATGTACTCGTTGTGATGAATGTGTCAGGGCCTGCGCTAGCGGACACAGTAATAATCCCCGTTTTGTCCGTCATGGCCGAATCCATAGTCACTATATGGTTGCCAATGCCTGTATGCATTGTGAAGATCCGGTTTGCATGATCGGTTGCCCAACCGGGGCAATTCATAGAACCGAGGGTGGTGGTGAAGTTGCGATCAACGACCTGACTTGTATTGGTTGTAGCACCTGCGCGAACAGTTGTCCCTATGAAAACATCCGTATGGTCAGTGTCAGAGACCAGTCAAATGAGGTCATGCTGGATCCACAAAAAGGCCGTCCGATTGTGAAGGCAACCAAGTGTGACCTGTGTGTTAGTCATGCCGGTGGACCCGCTTGCGAACGCGCCTGCCCGCACGATGCACTAAAACGAGCCGATATGAATGATCTCGATTTTCTCTCCGATTGGTTTAATCGATGATTACATTTAAGAATAGACGCCGATGGGGTTTGACGATCTCGGTGATATTGGGTGTTGCCTTCGCCGTCATGATGCTGGCTTATTCGGTGATGCTGCGTAACACGGCATTTTTGTCAGGGTGGGTCTTGTTTACCTTGATGATTTTGCTAACCCTCTACAACGCGCGCAAGAAACTTACCTACCCACCGCTGTTTAAATCTGCCAGCTGGATGCAATTTCATATCTACGCGGGTCTGTTGTCCTTTGTGGTGTTCTTTTTTCATACCGGTTGGCGGCTGCCGACGGGGTCATTTGAATCTATTTTGTACGTGATGTTTATTCTGTTGGCTGGTTCAGGTTTTATTGGCTTGTATCTCACCAGGACCATCCCCAAAAGCCTTGCAGACAGAGGCAGTGAAGTTATTTTTGAACGGATTCCAAGATTTGTACGAGAGCTGCGGGAACAAGCGGAAGCGCTGGTTGTGGAGTCAGTAGGCTTTAACGATTCGACCATACTTTCTGATTACTACAGTGAAAAATTGGCAGATTACATGGCTCGACCCAGACGTATTGGTCTGCATTTGTTTTGGGTTGACCGGACCCGTAAAGATTTCCAGCATGAATTAAGGGCATTGCATCGTTATATGAATGATGAGGAGAGGTCAGTCGCTGAAAAGTTATCCGATGTCCTGGTACTCAAGGATGATCTTGATTTTCACTATGGGCGCCAGGGTTTGCTCAAAGGATGGCTGTTTCTGCATGTCCCGCTTACCTACGGGTTATTGATATTTGCCATGGCCCATATGGTGCTTGTGCATGCGTTTTATGGGGGATTGGCGTGAGAATCCCACTACAGGAAATCGGATATAAAGATAGTGTTTACGAGCGACCGAACCAGGAATGGGTTTGCGGATGGACGGCAGATGGCAATCCCTGTCTGCATGGTCCGGATGGTGATGGTGTGTGTTCAGCCAGAGCCCAGGCAAATTGCAGTCCGGTAAAAGAAGGTGATCGATGGGTTTGCACCCGCGCGGAAGCCTTTGGTGGTCCTTGTACCGATGGACCCCAGCCCGATGGAAGTTGTGCGTGTCCAACACCCGAGCATCTGGTGTGTCAGCCAAAAAGAAATATTCGGGCAAAGCGTGGCTTAACCGCAAAACTTGTGGTTATTTTCTCTCTCGGTTTTCTTGTTCTGATGTTCAGCGGTCCCTGGAGTCAGAACTTTATATCTCCAGGTAAGCTGAGTCCCTCTCACCTTGCCATTGAGGGTGAAGATGGGGCAGACAATTGTTCTTCCTGTCATCAGGCAGGTAACACCAGTTGGAGTAATTGGTTAACACTTGCCCTGGCAAGCTCAGATATCGATGATATGCATGATAAGAATGCGGGGCTGTGTCTAAATTGTCATTTCAACAAGGACCCTGAAGGTCGTGATCAATCCTTGTTTGTGCATGGCGTCGAACCCGCAATACTGGACCAGTTGACGCTTGATAAAATGATGGCTGGTGGTACAGCTGGGGAGGGAGCAGACCCCGCGACTGCGGACGCCTCTGGTGCAAATAAGGGTCGACTCATGGCGGCGAAGTTTATTCATGGAGCAAAAGCTGACTCAAGTGGCGAGATTGCTTGCGCAACCTGTCATCAGGAACATCGTGGCATTGAATATGATCTACGCCAGATGAGTGATTCCCAATGTCAGGCATGCCATCAGTCGGCATTTCAAAGCTTTAACGACGGACACCCAAAATTTACCGCGGTCGAACGGCTCAATTCGGGCATTTCCTTTGATCATTCAAAACACCAGGAACGCTTTGAAGGAGGCGAACTGGTTTGCCGGAATTGTCATGAAGCAGATTCGCTCGGCAGGACAATGAATGTAAGGGCGTTTGAGAGCACCTGCGAAGGTTGCCATGAACAGGGCTCCAAGGACCACCACGGTGACGGCCTGAAGAAAAACCCTCTACTATTGTTACAATTGCCGGAAATTGAGTTTGAAGGTGATGTTTACTGGCCTGGCGAAAATGCCTTTGGTGAAGCGTTGACGCCAATGATGGCAATGTTGTTAGCAGGTGATGATGAAGCATTACCCCTGATTGAATCCATTTATGATGAAGATGGTGCTGCCGGTGACCTGTATGAATGGTTGGTGGAAACTGACGACAATGATGAGCCTGAGTTAAGAGAAGATTTTGCAAAGGCACTGAAACGATTGGTTGCAGATCTCGCAGACTATACAGACGAGGGTGAACAGGCCCGGGTCGAACGTCTGGCAAAGGCACTGGGTGCTGGCCATAACGATCCAAATGTCAGAAGCATGGCTGATGAACTCGCGTCGGCAAACTTTGTCATGCAAAGTTTCAAACAGCGATACTTACCACAGTTGTCAGCAGACCTCGCAGGTGAGGAAGTTTCTGCCGACGATGATGAACAGCCGGAATCCCAGTGGATGACTTCGTCAAGCATGAGTGGCTGGCGGGTAGATTCAGATGAAGGAACAATTAGCTATCGTCCTGTATCCCATGCCGATGGAATGATGAAAGACTGGATTGATGCGCTGAAAATTCACAGCGCCAAATCTGTTCCCGAGGACGCTGATGACGCGACGCTAGCCCGGGCAAATATAAGACAAATTCTCTATGGCGAGCTCAAGAATGATTTCAACGCCTGTACTAAATGTCATACCCAGCAGGACAATATGATTAATTGGACCGCTGCGGGTAGAGACTCTGGCTGGTCCGGCTATGCAAAATTTGACCACAGCCCTCATATTGCGATGTTACCCGGGCAGGATAGTTGTACCACCTGCCACATGCTTAATACCGACAGTGCTGAAGATGAAAGTATGCCAAGAGGTTTTAAACCTCACCAGAATGAGCGGTGTGAGACCTGTCATGCACCAGGCCGGGCAAACAACACCTGTTTGAACTGTCACCAGTATCACGAAAATCGCCCCTAAATGGTGGCTAGATGTGCCTGTATCAACTTTGACTTAGAGCTTTGACTTAGAGCTTTGACTTAGAGCTTTGATTTCAGCCCGGATTTTAGCCCAGGCATTCAAAAGGGGCACTTGTCGGGCCCCGGCGTACTAATTTGATATCAGTTTATCCAATTGGTTTGCAAATGCCTGACGATCAGCTTGAGACATCACCGGTGGGCCGCCGGTATTGATACCGCTTCCTCTCAGGGTATCCATAAAATCGCGCATGTTGAGACGCTGTTTGATATTTTCCTTGCTGTACAACTCCCCACGTGGATTCAACGCAAGACAACCCAGCGACAATATTTCGTCTGCCAGGGGGATGTCTGCGGTAATGACCAGTTCTCCTGCCTCGGCATGTTTGACAATGTAATTGTCCGCCACATCGAAGCCCGCCGGGACCTGGACTGCTTTGATGAAAGGCGATTTCGGTACCGGGATCAATTGGTTTGCAACCAGGGTGATTGGAAGCGCCTTTCTGTTCGCCGCCCGGAACAAAATTTCTTTGATCACTTTTGGACAGGCATCAGCGTCCACCCATATTTTTGAAATTGCCATATTCCCCGCCGGCTCTATTAATTTAACTTCTTATGTCGTTATGCAAGCTGTTTGATGACGGCATTGCAAAAATCTGTAGTGGAACCTCTGCCACCCTGGTCTGGCGTTAGAAACTCTCCGGCTTCGTATACGCATCTGACGGCTTCGATGAGATTTCTGGACGCCTCATTGAATGACAGATGATCCAACAGCATGGCGGCTGTTAAAAGGGTTGCGGTTGGGTTAATTATATTCTGGCCCGCAATGTCCGGGGCAGAACCATGTGCCGATTCAAAGTAGGCGTAGTCCTGGCCATAGCAACCGGAAGGAGCCAGACCTAGTCCGCCGATCAAACCGGCAGCACCATCCGACATGATATCGCCGTATAGGTTTGGCATCACGACTACATCAAGGGGTTGTGGGTTTGTAATCATACGACACAGGAAGTCGTCGATGATGTAGTGATCATATTCGATGTCCGGGTACTCTTTAGCGACCTTGTTTGCAATCTCCAGAAACAGTCCATCTGATGTGCTGAGCATATTGTATTTACAAGTCACCGTGAGCCGTTTCTTGTTGTTTCTTTTTCTTGCTAACTCGAATGCAAACCGAATAACCCGCTCCGAACCTGCCTCGGTAATCGCCTTAATTGCATATTTGCCTGGGGAGAGTTGTGATAACGGGGTTCTGGCATGTTTGGAGTAGAAATTGAGCCCCTGCAAATCTTCAATATCGCCTTCCAGCCCAAGATAAAGATCTTCAAGATTTTCCCGAACAATCGTGAAGTCGATGCCGACAGGGTTGGCCAGTGGTGACCTGTAGCCTGGCGTCCAGAGGCAAGGTCTGACGTTCGCGTAAGTCTGTTTTCCCCAGCGTAAATAGAAAAGCGCCTGGGTACTTGGACCGCTCGTTGATCCAAAAAAAGTTGCATCGGAATTATCGATTGCCTGTTTAGCTTCATCCGGAAACCCTGTGCCGACAGTGTCAATCGCAGCCTGGCCAATGACCGGTCGCTCAAATGAGATGGGCAAACCCATCGATTCCAGAATATTGATGACGGGTATCATGACCTCGGGTGAGGCATCGTCACCGTCAACGACAACAACTTTTTTTGTTTTCATGGCTTTTTTGAACCTCTTTGTGTGCTTCATGTTCTGCTGGATCTGGCGTAGTATTTACCAAAAGAGGGTGACTTTGCTATGGATTACACAACAATAAATGTAGATACCAGTATTGGCCCCCTGGGGGCAGTGGTGACCGGCGTGGATATATCTGAACCGCTTTCACCGCAGACAGTGGCTGAGATAAATGCAGCCTGGTTGAAACACCATGTATTGTTTTTCAGGGACCAACAGCTGACACCCACGGAGCAGGCGAACTTTGCGGCAAATTTTGGTGAACTGGATATATATCCGTTTATGAATGCAGTTGAATCGAATCCTCATGTCATTCCAATTATTAAAGAGGCGGATGCAGAGTTGAACTTTGGTGGCGCATGGCATACGGATACTTCTTATGTGGAGCGGCCACCCAAAGCGACGATACTCTATGCAGTCGAAGTGCCCGATGAAGGCGGGGACACGCTGTTTGCTGACGCGACCCAGGCATTTCATGACTTAAGTGATGGTCTGAAAACGATGCTTGAGCGGGAGACTGGAATCTATTCGCCCAAGTTGGTCCATGGTCGTGAAGGTAGTTACAAACAGGCTGCAGCGCGAAATGAAATGGCGCAAGATTATGGTGGTTCCGCGGATATCGCAGAGCAGGAGCTAGAGCACCCGCTGATTCGAACCCATATCGATACCGGTAGCAAAAGCGTCTACTGTTCGCTTCCCCATACCCATAGAATCAAAGGCTGGACCAGGCAAGAAAGTATCCCCTTGTTCCAGTATTTAACGGCAGTGTGCACCCAGGATAAATACGTGACCCGTTTTAATTGGCAGAAAGGATCCCTTGCCATGTGGGATAATCGTTGCGTTTTTCACAATGCGCTAAATGACTACCAGGGTAAGCGACGTCACATGCACAGGGTCATAGTTCAGGGCGAACGACCGCAATGAGTGGTATCACGGCTGGAGAATGTGCTGTGCTGGTTATCGATATGCAGCAGGGGCTGGTGACTGGCGCTTATAATGAAGCAAAGATTGTTGCTGCAATTA
>Ga0206123_10004823_pt1 | contig 10388 bp, 14 predicted proteins | sample Helgoland_Spring_2_FD_160086 | JGI IMG/M metagenome (GOLD analysis project Ga0206123, IMG submission 160086) | Pelagic subsurface seawater microbial communities from Kabeltonne, Helgoland, North Sea - Helgoland_Spring_Bloom_20160316_1 | ecosystem: Environmental > Aquatic > Marine > Epipelagic ... | reverse complement strand
GATTCTCCCATCTTCCTTGGTAACTTGGGTAACACTGAAGATGGGAGAATCTTCATCTTCTTGCTGAAAGAGCTCAGTCTGCATTGCGGTGTTTTTTAAGCGACATTTTACCTAGAATAAGCATGATACCGATCAGGCAAGAGCCGATCCATAAATACTGCCAATCTCCACTGAAAATTCCGGCAAATGCGAGAACATAACCGCAAGAGGTGACCCCAATGATTGGAACTGAAATGACAAGATATTGTAAAAATGGCATTTGCAAAATCCCTAACCCATAATTGGAAAAGATAAACGGTACACCAGGCGTAAGGCGAAGAATGAGGGCCCATTGGATGAGGTTTGTTGGAGGCGTTGTGGGCAGAGTAAACTTGGTTTTCTCTAGGAGACCCTGCATGAGAGAACGAGCTGGACCTCTTGCCAACCAATAGGTCCAAGTTAAATTTACAGTCAGAGCCAGTAGGCAAAAAAAACAGGCTTCCCAAGGACCGTGTTGCTCTGCCCATAATCCTGCTAAGGTAAGGAGAGGTGCAACCGGCAGAATGAAGCCAGGAAGGATGGCAATCGATAAAAACAGAATAGGACCGTGATTAACTAAAATCTCCCGAAACTCATTCCAAAAAAAATACAGTTTTTCTTCAAGTTTTTCTCCCCCGAATGCGATTAACAGATAATAAGAGAGAAAAAGGAAGGCAAAACATCCAGCAATCCCAGAAATGAGCCACAAAATAGCCTTGCGGGTAATCACAATGAAAAAGAAACGTGACTAGGGTGTTTTTGTATTTTTACTTTGGTTGCTATCGGCCTCAGTAACTGTTTTTTGGTTACAAGTTGAATCGGATGGCTTGCATTTTTCACTTTCCATACATGTAACATAAGAATTGTAAAAAGGGATCAATAAAAAAACTGCCAGCGCAATTGCGAGAATCAGAACAAATAACTGGAAGCGACCAAAGCCGGCTTTTGGAGATTTTATATTCAACATTTATCTAGTATGAGTCGACATTCCCAAGGGTACAAGATAAGAAAGCAAATTCTCTCTAACTCCTGACAATCCAAATCACAATTGCTGGCAAGGAGATGAAAATTAAGCCTACAATTCCCAGAATGATTTGATATTTAAAGGCTTTATCTGTATTTTCCGGAGTGTTTGGTGAAGGAGGATTACCCCAATCGTCTTCGTTTGGGTCTTGCTCTTTGAAGTTGTTTTCCATCAATGATCTACTAAACAAGTCTTTCCGAGTATTCAAAATTAAAACACCTACTTCTTTCATGCCACTTTTCCATCGAGTTACCATTTTGGGTCCGGGACTTCTCGGGGCCTCCCTATGTATGGCTGTGAAGGAAAGAATGATTGCTGAGAAAGTTAGAGTCTGGGCACGAAAACAGTCAGCCCTAGAGTTGTGCAAACAGGAGAAATGGTGCGATGAAACCGAACCAAATATTAAGGATGCAGTTAAGGATACAGAACTGGTTATTATTTGTACTCCTGTAAATACTATTGAAGAAACTTTAAGCGAAATCATCCAAGAATCTACAGAAAATACCATCATAACAGATGTAGGGAGTGTAAAAGAAAAGATCTGTCGAATTGCTCATGAGGAGTCCCAATCTTATAATTCTATCTTTATTGGATCTCATCCGATGGCAGGTTCGGAAAAGTCAGGCATGCAATATGCCAGTTCTGATCTTTTTGATCATCGTACTTGTATGATTACCCCTTTCCCGGATGATCCAGCTGAGAAAGTGTCAATACTTGAAAGTTTTTGGGTACAACTGGGAATGAATGTTCAGCAAAAATCTCCAAAGGAGCATGATAAGATTGTGGCCAGTGTGAGCCATTTACCTCATTTGATCGCTTCGACTTTGGCAGAATACTTAAGTCATCGCCCAGAGGATTGGTTGGAAATGTCGGGACAAGGACTGAAGGATACGAGTAGAATCGCCGGCGGAGACCCTTTATTATGGCGTGAAATTATGAAGTCTAACCGATTTTTTTTACTGGATGCACTTGATTCCTGGCTGGGTTCAGTCAATGATTTCAAAAAGAATTTGACGGAGGAAAGATGGGAAGAGCTCGAGAATTATTTGGCCAAAGCAAAGAAATGCCAAACAAAGATCTAGAAACTTAATGGATCCGTTAGAAATTATCCCATTTGCGGCTAAGTGTTCAGCTTCTGTGTCTGTCCCTGGCTCTAAAAGTATATCCAACCGGGCTTTTATTTTGGCTGCCATGTGTAAGGCCAAAGTAAACCTCCGTGATATGCTTATTAGTGAAGATGTAAACCTGATGAAAAATGCCCTTGTTTCTTTGGGGTTGAGAATTGATGGCGGTTCTCAAGATAAAGATTTAGTTGTTCATGGATGCGGGGGAGACTTACCGGTCAAGGAGCAGGAAATTTTTGTGGGTAATGCGGGTACCGTTGCCCGGTTTTTAACCGCTCTTTTGTCGATCCAGCAAGGTGGGATTTATAAGCTTGATGGTACAGAGGCTATGCGCAAACGACCTATGTTGGAACTTATCTCATCCCTGGAGAAGTATGGATGCAAGTTTGAGTTTCTTCACCAGTACGGTTGCTTCCCTTTCATAATGAAAACCAATGGTTTACGGGGGGGCTGCTGGCAGGTCGATGCAACCAAGAGCAGCCAGGTTTTATCAGCTCTTTTAATGATTGCTCCTCTCATTAATAAAAAAACAATAATTCAATATCCGAATGGTACCGTTTCGGAGCCTTTTGTGAATCTCACCCTGGAAATGATGAAGTCATTTTCATCAGATCATCAGATAAGCTATGAAAGCTCTGGAGGTGAGATTACTGTTTATGGGCAGGGTTATAACCGACAAGAGCTTTTATATGCGGTTGAACCCGATGCCACAGCAGCCAGTTATTTCCTCACGCTCCCCTTGGCCGTAGAAGGGTCCTGTACCGTTCATGGTATAAGAAAAGCGATGTACCAAGGAGATTCTAAGTACACACAAGTACTCGAATGCCTGGGGGTTAGTATTGAAGAGAGCGATTCTGGGATCAAAGCGGGTTTTTCGGGGATCAGAGAAGGAGGGGAATTCAATTTTAATGCCATCTCTGATACTTTCCTGTCCTTGGCTGCGATTTCACCTCTTCTTTGTGATACATTGAAGATAAGCGGCATCGCACATACTCGAAAGCAAGAGACGGATCGAGTAAAAGCCATGGGAATTGAATTGAGGAAATTAGGACAGAAGGTGGAGGAAACTGAAGACAGCCTCACTATTTATCCCAATCTTAAAAGTCTCCAAGTTATTGCAGAAAAAGGAGTGTTTATTGATACCTATCACGATCATAGGTTTGCCATGAGTTTTGCTATTCTTGGCTCTTTCAACCTTTTGGGCAATGGAAGCCCTTGGTTAAGCATTAATAATCCCAAGTGTTGTGCGAAAACATTTCCAGAATTTTTTGACCGCCTTTGTGAGATAAGGAGCCAGTCTTTATGAAGAGCCAATCCTTTCAAATTCTTGCTATTGATGGAGGAGCAGGTACCGGGAAATCTACCACGGCATCTATCTTGGCGGATCGTCTTCACCTTCTCCATGTAGATACGGGCTCCCATTATCGTTCGATAACCAAGTATTTGACTGAAAAAGGGATTGCCCCGGATGCAGTACAAAGCTTTTTAGCGGAAACTTCCCCTTCTTTGTCTTCTCACCTGGAAGGGAATCGTTCTCTTTTGTCTGTAGATGGCCAAGTATATCCCCCGGAGAGTTTAAGAACCAAAGAGGTTAATCATTTCGTTTCTCATGTGGCTTCGGTTGCTGAAGTGAGGGCATTACTTTTTGATTACCAACGAGGCCAAATCGAGTCGGCCAAAGAGAATAGTTTTTCTGGATTAGTTATGGAGGGCAGAGATATTGGAACGGTCATTCTTCCTGACGCGGATCTTAAAATTTTTTTGGTAGCTGATCAAAAAATTAGGGAATCAAGGAGGCTGTCCGACGGCGAAGTTGATAAGATTTCATCCAGAGATCACCTCGATACGAGTCGTTCAATTGCTCCTTTAAAAGAGAGTGAAGGTTCATTGCGGATCGATACCAGCCAGTTGAGTATTGAGGATGTTTACGCAGCCATCGCTAACAAAATAGGCATGGAATGACTACTTTCTATATTTTGGCTCAACGTTTTTCTTATTTTTACTTTAAGTTTTTCCACCGATTCGAAGTACTTGGTTTAGAGAATATTCCTAGGGATGGTCCATTTATCCTCGCTTCCAATCATTTGAGTTTTTTTGACCCCCCTGCCCTCGGTTGCAAAATGCCTCGAAATTTACATTATTTCGCTAGAAATACCTTGTTTGTTGGCCCTCTAGGGAAGCTCATTCGCAACCTTAATTCAATCCCTGTAAATCGTGACCAGTTAGACTTGAAGACTTTACGATCCGTTCTTGGAGTATTGAAAAATGGACATCCCTTACTCGTTTTTCCCGAGGGGACCCGCAGTAAAGATGGAAAACTGGCAAAAGGTCAGAAGGGAATTGGTTTACTTATTGCGAAATCAAAGGTGCCTGTATTACCGGCGAGAATACAAGGATCCCACGAGGTATTGGGGGCGGGTACGATATTCCCTAGATTTGGGAGAAAATTACGGGTAGAATATGGAAAAGTCTGTCCTTATCATTCGATTGATTCAGACCCTGGAGAAGACGATAGGTATCAAAAAATTTCTCAAAGAATCATGGACGCGATTGAACAAATTGCCATAGATTGAGAATCTGTAAGTAGTTTTTCTGAATTGGTTAAAGGGACTTCTGAAGAAAGGGCTTTAGGTTTGCCCTTATACGCTTATCCATACTTTTTGTGAAATCAGGAAACACAAAATCCTCTCCGGTGATGGTTTCATACAGGTGAATATATCGTGCCGATAATTCAATAACTAACCCTTCCGGTGCAGGCGGTAGTTCCGGGTCGTTGTAGGGGTCGCAGTGATCCTTAAACCAAAGCCGAAGAAATTCCTTATCTATATTTTCTGGTTCCTGGCCGTTTTGTAATCTTTGCTCGAAGCTTTCCTGGATCCAGTAACGACTAGAGTCCGGGGTATGAATCTCATCGATCAGGGTAATTTCTCCCTCATCACTAAGGCCCATCTCATATTTTGTATCCACCAGAATCAACCCATTTTCTTGAGCGATTTCTTGTCCATACCGAAATAATTCCAAAGCTTTTTTGGAGCAATAGTCCCAGTGTTCCTGTTCCATCCAGCCTTCCTGCACAATTTCCTTGGCAGAAATGGGCCGATCGTGGTTTTCTTCCTTGGTTGTCGGGGTAATAATTGGGCTATCTAGTGCTTGGTTTTTATGTAAATTTTCAGGGAAAGAAAGGCCGCAATATTCTCTTTTTCCTTCCTTGTAGATTGTCCAAAGAGAAGTACTCGAGCTACCTGTGACATATCCTCGAACTACGAATTCGATCGGAAAAGGCTTACATTTTTTGGCAATGGTAACATTGGGGTCCGGCAGGTCGATTACATGATTGGGTATGATGTGCTTGGTTTGATTAAACCACCAAGCACCTGTTTGGTTAAGTACTTGCCCTTTAAAGGGAATGGTTGCCAAAATTCGGTCAAATGCCGATTGACGATCTGTTGTGATTAAAGCAAAGCAATGTCCAAGGTCATAACGGTCCCGTACTTTACCCTGATAATAATCGGTGAGACCGAGCGATGTTTTGGTGAGACAATGGCCGATATTTTTTTGGATTGTCTTTCGGTAGTCCTTATTCGTTTGGATGGCTTCAAGCATAGTAAATGAGGATACGCTAGAAGATGCCTCCATAACTTCAAGCCCAACTTCACCGACTGTTTCCTTTCGTTGACGATTTTAAGTACAATTGTTAAAAATGAGGTAATTCAATACTAACCAAATATAATATGAACTCTGAAATTACATACGACCTGTTGGTTTTGGGCGGTGGGCCCGCTGGGTATGCGGCCGCAATCCGTGCTGGCCAACTTGGTAAAAAAGCCATTGTGGTTGAAATGGAAAGAGCGGGAGGAACCTGCCTGAACTGGGGTTGTATTCCTTCTAAAGCCTTATTGAAAAGTGCAGAAACTTATCAAAATGCACTCAAAATGGATGATTTCGGAATTAGTTGCGAAAATGTCCAGTATGATTTTGAAAAAATTATTCAAAGGTCGAGGAAAGTTGCGGACCAAATGGGGGGCGGAATTGAGTATTTATTTAAGAAAAATAAAGTTGATTACATGGTCGGAAAAGGAATGGTGCACGCACCAGGAATGGTCGAAATTATTGAGGGTGACCAAAAAGGATCCTATTTAAAAGCTCACAAGATTTTGGTTGCGACAGGCTGTAAAGCAAGAGCTTTGGAAGAAGTTGTAGTGGACGGAGAGAGAGTTATGACCTCTCGTGAAGCGTTGGTTATGAAAAAACAACCCACTTCCATTGCGATTATGGGAGCCGGGGCAATTGGTGCTGAATTTGCCTACTTTCTGAACTCATTTGGGACCAAAGTTATTCTACTGGAAATGCTTCCGAATATTTTACCTGTCGAAGATGCTGAAGTATCCGCAACTCTTTTAAAATCTTTTCAATCTCAGGGTATTGATTGCCGAGTTAACACTCGGGTGGATGATATAAAAGTCAATAAGGACTCAGTTACATTAACAACCACTACGGGAGACCAAGAAGAAGTTCTAGAAGTGGAAAGTTTGTTACTCGCGATCGGAGTCGTGCCAAATTTAGATAGTGCTTTGTCCCCGAAATTGAAGTTGGACTTACATAAGGGATACCTAAAGGTAGATGAAAACTACAAGACATCTGAAAAAGGTATTTATGCAGCAGGTGATATCGTGGGCCCCCCATGGCTTGCCCATGTTGCCACATACCGTGCCATTCAAGCGGTCAATGGAATGTTTGGGCACTCTTTGCCTGTACCAGTCGGTGCATTTCCCGGCTGTACATATTGCCAACCACAAGTGGCCAGCATTGGGCTGACCGAGGAAAAGGCCAAGGAAGAGGGAGTCGCTTACAAGGTAGGCAAATTTCCCTTCGCTGCATCCGGTAAGGCGGTGGCGGTCAACCACCCCGAAGGATTTGTGAAAATTATCGTTGGAGAGAAGTATGGAGAGATCTTAGGTGCACATATTATTGGATCGGACGCCACCGAGCTGATCACCGAATATGGATTGGGGATGAAATTGGAAGCTACGGTCGATGAGATTCACCAGACTATACATGCTCATCCCACCATGAGTGAAGCCTTAGCTGAAGCTGCTGCCTCTGTGCATGGTGAAGCGATTCACATATAAGCAACACTTAGAAAGCTTAAATCTTTCTTTAGGATCATTTCTTGTTTTTGGAAATCGTCGTTACAGGCGATCGAGGGGACTTATAATTCCGAAAGGTTTCTTCATGACATGGGTATAGATTTGGGTAGTCTCTATGGAAGCATGCCCCAGGAGCTCTTGCACCGTCCGAATATCTGCCCCACCCTCCAGCATGTGCGTGGCAAAGCTGTGGCGCAGGACATGGGGTGTCACCCGTTTTTCGATACCTGCTTTCTTTGCGGTATTGCGCACTGCATTTTGATACGAATTTTCGAGTGCATGGTGTCGAAGAAGTTCCTCACCTCGAGGATTCTTTGCCAATTGACTGTGGGGAAAAAGGTACTGCCAGCTAAGTTCTTTGCGAGCCACGCTGAACTTGCGGGCAAGTGCTTCGGTCATACTTGCCCCTGCAAATTTAGCTTTGATATCCTCGGCGTGCAAAGCTCTTACTTGTTCGACTTGTAGTTGTAAAAAATCAATTAAAGAAGTTGGTAGGACCGATACCCGATCCTTATCTCCCTTGCCCCCTCGGACAGATAACTGACCGCGATCAAAATCTAAATCCTTAACCCGCAAGCGCAGTAATTCGTTTACCCGTAAGCCTGCTCCGTATTGCAAGCGGCCCATTAACCGGAATTTAGTGGGTAACAATTCCAGCAGGCGAGTCACTTCCTTTTGAGATAAAACAACCGGTACCCTTATTCTCTTCTTTGCTCGGGTTGCCCCCCGAAAATCTACATTTGGTTGCTCTCTAACATGGCGGAAGAAAAACAACAGGGCATTAAAACACTGATTTTGACCTGTTGGTGAAATTCTCTTCTCTTCCGCCAAGTAGGTCAAAAAATTAACTACTTCCCCCGCTTCTGATTCCATTACCTCAATTGGATGGAGAAACGCTTGAAAACGTCGTAACCATCCCATGTACGCTTTTTCTGTAGTGTAGGCAAGGTGGCGACGGCGGAGTGCCCTTCTCAATTTTGGCCCAGCGATATCACGAGCAGTGATTTCCTGAAAAAACCATTTCAACGCGTCTCCCCATTGCTTCTTTTGCCAATCATCTGGCTTAGTTGGTAAAACTGCTTCTCGCCAAAAAACCTTTCCATTTTCACGGTTGCTCGGTTCTCCCAATCCCTTCTTTGCGCAAAAACCAAAATACCACTTGATTGTAATCCACCACGCCTGCCTCTCCTCTGCATTCGCATATTCTTTAAGTTGAACTTTTACCCATTCATGCATATGTCAAATAATTAGTACATGATTTATATGCATGTTTAACAAGAAAATTACTTGATATACAGAGAATAAAGTCCCTTCCCTTATCGCTTCAAATATTAGAGCTTATTTAGGTCTTGCTCATCGTTCAAACTTTACATTCATATAAAGTATGCATGATAAAAGTAACGAATAATATAAGTTAGGCGCAGACTATGAACGATGCAATAGCTTCTCTTTGTCTTTTTTCATTCTTAGCGCTTGCGCCTGTTTTACTAATAGTAAAGTTCACTACCAATAGGCCACCCTGGTGGCTAATTCTGATAATGATATTCGTTGTGGGTTGGGGCCTAGCCATTGGCACATATATTTTCAATCAGTTAGGAATTAATGACCTCATTGCTCAGGACAAGGAACTGCCTGAAGGCTGGGATAGCGATGGCGCATCGGGGCTGTTCGTCATGTTCGGTGGCTGGCTTTTCTCGCTAGCCTATTTTGCGCCGTGGTTGGCGATTTATGCTTTGGCCGCCATAATCAGACGACTCTCAAAATTGAGGCATGCGCCTAACAATCGCATGCAGTCGGACGCGGCAGAGCCGCGCCGCTGATGCGGGCGTTAAACAAAAGAAAAAAATGAGATGAATCTACAGAAAACCATAATCATATTACTTTGTTGCCTAACTTTGTCTGGTTGTCTGAGTGTACCTAAGGCTGATCGGATGTTTGATATTACCTATCGGGACGAACATTACAATGTTCCTGAAGATGAAATATGGAAGCTGACTTGGAAGTCACCATACCAAGCGGGAGAAATATTCCCGGCATACGATGTTAGGGTTTTGGGGCGTTGCTTTACGACGAGAGAGAGAGGGACACAAATCGGTGCTCACAATTTCAAGTCTGGAGGTTACGGGATGGTAAATATTCATGCGGCTAATACTGGTGCGGAAATATGGATTCCTACTGGGACAGAGTTTTACCTAGCCAACGATCGCATAAAGGTAAATATTGAGGTTTACGAGAATAATCGGACAAAATGATATGTTTAACAATTCGTTGCACAGCGACGCGGTAAACCGCACTCGTGAACGCAGACATTAGGAGTCCAAAGGAATGACAAAGCAAGAAAAGCCGATTCTCCAACGAGTGACAGCATGGCTCTGCTGGCTCGGCGGTGGACTTTTGCTTTTGACTGCGATTGCTTTCGCGGCCACGGCCATCTATGAAAAAATAGTTCCACCAACCGATATGCATCTACCTGGGCTACTGACTGCGGTAATGATGATTTACGCTATACCTATTGGATTCATCTTGCTTGCGTTAGCGGGGCTGATGAGGATCGGAGCTTCTATCGCGCATCGCAGAAGAACAACCAATGACATCTCCTAACAAGCGCATGGAGAGCAACGGCTGACCCGCTTCGAGTCCGGATGATCTACAACAACTCCAACTCTTGTCCTGCATCGAGCACGCGCTCCCGGTCAGCCGTGCCTCATGCTTGACGTTAGGAGGTAAAAAATAAAATGAAACAAAACTTAAAAATAGGATTTTGCATAGCTCCAATATTCTGTGCATTTATTTCAATTATGGCACTGTTTATGGGTGATGTAGCTAGACCTGTATTCTATGCAAATCTACCACTTTGTTTTATGTTTGCAGCATTTCCTGCAATTGCACTTTATAAAAAAGTTCTTTCATTAGAGTCTGATATAAAAGAACTTAAAGAGAAAATAGACTCATAACCATTCATTCGAGCTAACGGCGTTCCGCCGCAGCTCAATTCAACCGTTCGGTGAAGAAATGAAACACTCCCAACGAAATCTCGGAATTGCGGCGGCTATCTCGCTCCTGATCTATCTTGTC
>Ga0206123_10004819_pt1 | contig 10395 bp, 10 predicted proteins | sample Helgoland_Spring_2_FD_160086 | JGI IMG/M metagenome (GOLD analysis project Ga0206123, IMG submission 160086) | Pelagic subsurface seawater microbial communities from Kabeltonne, Helgoland, North Sea - Helgoland_Spring_Bloom_20160316_1 | ecosystem: Environmental > Aquatic > Marine > Epipelagic ... | reverse complement strand
ATTCACAAACAATGCAGGTGAAATTGCAGAAGCAGGAGACATCTCCTCTGCAAACGAAGGTGCATTGGCATTTACAGAGAGAACAGAAAGCATTCGCAAGATTGCTACTTTCTTACCTGTAACTGACGAATTGTTGGCTGACGTTTCTGGTATCCAAGGTTATGTTAATTCACGTCTCACCACAATGATGAGATTAAGAATGGACAACCAATTACTAAACGGTAATGGTTCAGCTCCAAACTTGACTGGTGTATTACAAAAATCTGGTATTAACACATTTGACTACTCTGCATATTCTGGAGAGTTAAGCAGACTTGGACAAGTGTATCAAGCAATTACAGAAATCAGAAAAGACGCTTTCGTCGAACCTGATTCAGTTGTTATGCACCCAAGTGACTGGTATCAAATCGTTACAGCAGTAACAGACCAAGCAGGAACATCCTCAGCTGGTTATGCAAGCAAAAACCCATTAATCGTCGCCGCTGGTGGCTTTGGTGGAGACGTAGCTGCAAAACTTTGGGGTCTAAATGTAGTTCCAAGCACAGCAATCGCAGAAGGTACCGCATTAGTCGGTAAATTCGGTGGTGGCGATGCTGCTCAAATTGTTACTCGACAAGGTGTAGACCTTGCTATATCTGACAGCCATAGTGACTTCTTTGCGAAGAATCAACTAGCTATCAGATTAACCATGAGAATGGGCTTTGTGGTCTATAAACCAACAGCTTTCTGTTCTATAACAAACTTCTAAGTTTGATTTAGACGATAGTTTAGATAAGGGCTTCTTCGGAAGCCCTTTTCTTTTAACAATATAGGAGAAAATAATACCAAATAATTTGGTTTAATAAGTTAGGATTAATCATTATGTATACAATTCCAGAAAAGAACATTTATAAGCTACCTGACGGAAAGCTATGGGAAGGTGACGCAAATGATGTGCCATATTCTCAAGCAGACCTAATTGCTAAAGCTGGTAAAGAATACCCTACTGAATGGCTCAAAGAGCAAGGTTGGGGTAAGAAAGCTAAAGCTGAGAAAAAAGCTCCAGCTAAAAAAGCTCCAGCTAAAAAAGCTCCAGCTGAAAAAGCAGTTAAAAAATCAGACGTAGAAGATAAAGCAGTTAAAAAAGACGTCGAAGACAAATAGGAGGTCTAAATGGCTTTCTCAACGGCAGCTGATGTCGAGTCATATACTCAAATAGATTTTGACTCTAGTATAGAGACACATTTAACGAACAATTTAATACCATTTGTTGATGCCGCTATTGAACAATATGTTGGATATACATTAGCACATGGCACTAAAACAGAAACCTTTACAGGGGACCAAACTAAAGAAATTTTCTTAAGACACTTACCAATTCATTCAATTACTTCTGTAGTAGAAGATGGTATTACTTTGACAGAAGGTAACGAGAGTGATTTTGTCTTTTACGATAGTGGCAGATTAAGAAGATTAGGTAAGAGATGGTCTTATGCTAAAGAACAGAACATTGTAGTAACTTATGTATCTGGATACACAGCATTTAATGGTGGAGTATCAACTGATTTACCAATACAAATAAAAATGGTTTCTTCAAGAGCTGCTGCAAGAATACTAGAAAACACTTTATCAGTATCATCACAACAAGAACCTGGAGAAATATCCGCACAAGGTTCTTCGACTGCTGGTAATTTTAATTTAGCAATGTCAGAAAGAATAGGGGATTATTCAGCAGATTATGGAGTAGGAACTGAAGCACTGTCTTTAGCACCTCTAACCAATGCAGATATGAATTTGCTAGCCCCCTATAGAAAGTCTTATTTTGTATAATGCCAAACAAGGTTACTCCTACCATAGAAGAAGCAAACCAACTCTTTAAAGATAAACCTCATTATAAATTAAAAGACTGGGCTAAGGAGTGGGGTGTCTCAATAGAAAGAGTAAGGCAAATCAAAGAACAAGCAGGTATAGTCCCTATGTCTGAAATAGATACACGTATTGTTAATACAATTGTTCAAAGAATAAAAAATGGTGAATCAACTTTGACCAATAGAGCTTTATATTCTGGACTACCTATTGGATATGACAGATTTAGAAGTTGGATGATAAAAGACCCAAGCATAAAAGAGGAATGTGACCTAGCTAGAGAAGAATACTTGTCATCTGACAAAACTGAAAAGAAATGTTATAAGTGTGAGTTAATATTAAATGTTAATAATTTTAACAAAAGTCAAAAATATAATGATGGATATAACAGATATTGTAAAGATTGTCAGTCAAAAGTTATTGATGAGAATGAAGATATTAAAAGAAAAACTTGTTTTATGTGTAAGAAATCACTCTCTACTAAAGGCTTTAATAAAAATAGAGCTATGAAAGATGGATATTCTTTGTTTTGCAAGAACTGTCAATCAAAAGAACGTAGAACCAAGAGAAGACTAAATAACATAATCTAATAATGTTGATGCTAGATTTATAGTATGGCAGGCTCATATCCCGAACGTTTATTAATACATAGAGTTACTATTCAAAGAACTACAGGTTCAAATATAGATACTCGTGGTTTAGATTCAGATATATGGACAGATTCAAGTACTAATATACCTTGTAGGTTAATGTTTCTTAGTGAAACAGAAAATAGAGATGGTAGGAATACAGTTATTGAAAATTGGACAGGTTACTTTACTGGTACTGTCGACTTAAAAGCTTCTGATAGACTTTATTGGAATTCAGAAAATAAATATTTTGAAATTACCAGTTTAAGAAAAAGTCACAACAGAGTAGGAAGATTATTTTCCGTAACAGCTGATTTAACTTATTTCGAGTAATGGCTAATCAAAGCACCAAAAAAATTGCTAATCAGTTTGGCGAAACTAGAGTAACCACTTCTAAAAAATACGTTTCAGAAGGTCGTAAAGATATTATTATATCTAGTAAGACTGAAGCTACAATGTTTAAAACTCTTAGATATTACAACTGGTCTAAATCCTTTGGAATGAAAACAGATTTTGCTAATAAATTATCTGATGGTAGTTATAGTGCTCTTCAAACTTTAAACACTATATCTGCATTTGTAACTTCTGATAGTCTAATGCGTTCTATTGCTGCTCGTTATGGTTGGGTTGTAGCTGGTAGAGCTTTTGGTAAAGTACAAGGTAAAATGTTACCGCAAGGTGGTGGTCCTTTTGGTAGGTTTATGCGTGTTAAGGGTGGTCAATTTTCAAGAAAAGTTTTAGGTAATTTTATGAATTATTTTACTTCTACTGAAATGAAGTTTGAAAATGTTGGAAAAACACAAAGGAGTATATTAAAAGAATTGCAGGGAGCAGATAGCACTGGTCCTACATGGGCAGGTATGGCACTCTCTGAAGCTATTACAGGAGCACCAGACCCTTTTGCTACACAAGCACATAAAGTAATGAGAGATGGGAGAATTGGTACTACTGATAAAGCAGCAGGATTTTCTGATGGTGAGTCAGGTAAGACAGAAGCTTATTTAAGTAAAAGAACTGATGTTTTACAGAAAATGTCTCAATCTGGTATGAGTGCTCCTGAGATGACATACTTAATAAAAGCTATGGAACAAGGTGGAGACCCTGATGATATTATGGCTAAATATCAAGATTTGAATAAAAATATTTTTAACTCTTTAAATAAACATGAAAAGTTTAGCAAAGATAGTTCGAGAGTTGTGAAGGGTAAACAGGACATATATAGTGTAACAGGAGAAATGGAAAAAGGAGCATATAATACTGAAGAACGTACAGAATATACTGAAGAGGGTTACGGAGCACACACAGCATTTGATGAAGATATTTCAGTTACTCAACAAGAAAAAGTTGCTTCAGTATTATCAGAAGCATTAGGAATTGATTTATACGAGGGTCCAATGCAAATATTTGAAAGTTTTTTTGGCGGGTCAAGTATACAAATGGGTCCAGATGCTTTGAAATATGGTAAAACAACTAAAACAACAAGGATGGAACAATTGTATGACCAAAAAGGTAAAAGAGCAGAAAAAATTGAAGTTGTTACTGGTGGTACTTTAAAAGATAAAACAGGTGAATACAGTCAAATTGATTCACAAATAGACCAAAATAATTATAGAACTGTACGTTCATCAAATAATATTAAAGAACATAATTACATAGCATCAAGACCACAAATAGTTAAAGGTTTAAGAATAATGGATGCTAAAAATATGCATAAGAAAAATCCTAAAGGTGGGTTTTTAGTTTATGGTATTGAGTTAGCATCTCATAAAAATATCAGAGATATACAGCAAATAGAATACGGTGGTCCTGCAACAGATAGAAGTAGAGGTTTACAAGCTAGAACTGATAGGTTTGTTTATCCTAGAAGTATGTTTGTTCATAAAGCAGCACAAGCAGCTGCAAATAAACTTGGTATAGAAGCAGACTTAAAATTTTCTAAGAGAAGAGGAGATGTTATGGGCACTCTCCGACAAAGAAGAACAAAAGCTATATCTAATTATCAAAAGGATAAAAACCAAAATAATGCTAAAAATGGTGGATACACAATGATGGTTGACAATAGAGTCAGAGAAATATTAAAAAGAGATTTAAAAGACGCTAGAAACCCAAGACTTAGTGATGGTAACAAAGTTCATTTTGGTGATATGAAAGTGTCAGATGATGTATTTCAAGCAGGTGCATATAACAGATTTATTAAGGGTCAAAACGCAATTGATGTAATGGATTCACAGGGTAATGTGGTGAGAAGAAAATTAGACCCATCAGATTATCCACCAGAATTTAAAAATGCTTTTGATAAATTAAGAGAAGATTTAAAAAATAATTTAAAACCTGTATCAGGAGATATGCCTTTATCAGATGAATATTATTTATCAAGAGCATTTACTAAGTCTGACGCAAGAAGAAGGCAAACTCAAATTTTAAGTGATGATTTAGGAACTAATGAATTTGGTAATAGAAGACAATTAGACCCGACTCAGTTAAGAAGACAGAATTTTAGGGTTAAGGGTGGTGTATGGAGACCTGAAGATATATTAGACCAAGCATTAGCTGAATCTCAACAAGAATTATTTCCTGAGTATATGAGGGCATTAAGTATTGGTCAAACAGAACTGGAAAAAAGGTTAGCAGTAGAAGTTGATGCTAAAAAACGTGCTCTCAAAAAAGAAAAACTTGGGGGTGAAGAACTTAGAAGACGCAAGATAGAAATAGAAGAAGAAATTGAAGATATGTATCAATCAGGATATGCAGTGGTACAAGAAAGAGCTTATGCCCAAGTACTGGGAAATTTAGGTCCAAATCATCCAGTCGTAAGAGAGAAATTAGACAGTATTAATAATCAAATAGAAAATGTTATTAGAGGTTCTGGTAATAGAAGTAGAAGCCTTATGCCTTTTGCTCCTGTAATTATGAAGTCTAAATATATTAAGTATCATAATGCTTTGATGGCTAGTAATCCAGGATTAGCTGATGAATTATTTTCTGAAATAACTAATAATGGAAAAATTAAAATAAGAGCTATTGAAAATCAAATAGGTTTCAAAATGGAGTTAGTTGGTAAATCTGCTTCTGGTAAGCCAATATATAGAAGAGTAAGTCTTGAAGCTACAACATTAGAACCTGTTTCAAGAGAAGATATATTAAATCCACCAGAAAAAATAGATAATTTTAGAGACATAAGAAACATAGAAATATCTGGCAATGCTGGTTTAAATGAAGTCAGAGGTGTTGGTGGTAATGTAAATAAAGGTAAAACAAACTTATTTGGTAATCCTACTTCACAAGATGCATTAAAAAATTTAGGAGGAGTACCAGGTGGATTAGCTAATTCAAAAACTGTTAAAGGAGTAATAGGAATAGGTGCTGGAAAAGGTAATGCTATGAAAAATTTAAGAGATGGTAATTTTTTATCAAATGCAGATGATATTACTAGTGCTTTTAATGCTGTACAAGAAGATGGAGAAGTTCTTAGGGCATACAAAGCTTTAAGAAGTTATGTTAATGTTCATGGTCCTGCACATAAACAGACTGGAAATATTGGTGGTGGAGGTGGAGCTGGTTTTCAATCTTTACATGATAAAAAAGGAAAGGGTTCTCCTGCTTTTAAAGGTGCAGTTAGAAACTTATCAGACCAAATATTTTCAAGTGACGATAAATTTCTTATGCTACATTTTATTTTGATATTTGAAAACAATGACCATGTTATAAAAGAAATTAATGACATATTTGACCCAAACTCAAGTTATGGAATGACAACTAGTGGACAAAGCACTGTAAGAGAAGGTAAATCTGTTGGAGATAGATATTTGACTGTAGGAAGAAATAGAGAAATAAATATAGCTCATATTAATCGTATGAGAGCTGAACTCAAAAATACAAGTCACAGTCTTTTTGGTAACGAAATGCATATGATACAAGTTATCAAAGATATGTTTTTTCTTTAAGGTATATTAAGATATAAATATGCCGAATACATTAGATACAGGTCAAAAAGCACCACCTGACGCAGAAATTATATTACGTAAATGGGCAATGGCTCAATCTGCTATTACTGATATTGTTGGTAATAATATAGCAACAAGACTACCTCGTGAAGCTAGTTTACCTTTTTTAACTCTTTATAGAGCTGGTGGTCAATTAGTAAATCCAATGTCAGAAGTTCATATGCAAGCAGCTTTAATGCCTATGGATTGCTTCGCTGGTAAATGGGGAGGCTCATCAAACACTGGTACTCCTGATTACGGCAAAGCATACGAGCTTGCAAATGCCGTGATTCAGTCAGCTTTCAACTATAGTAATGGGTATATAACATCTGATGATGATACTCCGTTAAGAGCGAAGATTTACGGGTTTCAAATAATGCAGATGCCTACCAGAGTAGAAGAAACTGCCACTGGATTGGGTAGGTACTCAATAGCGTTGAGTATGATGTACAGGGCGGTATAGGAGATTTTATGTTTGGAAAAGACGATAAAGTCAAAGTAAAGCTTAATACTTTGTTCACACGGAACAAAGCAAAAGACGTTGTGACTGGCATTATGTTCAGTCAAAACGAATGGGTGGAAATTGAGTCCTCAGACTGGAATAGACTGAAGGATAAGACTTGGACACTAGCTGGACAAGCCTATCCTTTACTTGTTAAAGTTGATGAGGAAGTCGCTGAAGAAGAAGACAATGATGCTTCAGATGACTATGTGGGTAAAGACATTGAAGACTTTGCCAAAAATGGCAGTGTCTTGCAAGATACTGAAGTAGAAGAAGAATAATTAGGAGATAATTATGCCAAGTACAAATGGTACAATATCTGAAGTTATTGTCGGAACTGGTGTACTTTATGTTGCTGCAATCGCGAATGATGGTAATGCATCAGGCGATTACAAAGCATTTCCAACAGACGACGGTGCAAATGCATGGGCTGACCCTGCATCTCACTGGCTTGACGTTGGATATTCAGAAGACGGTTGGACTCTTGAAATGGATAAAACATTTGAAGACATAATGGTTGCTGAAGAAATAGACCCAATTGCTACTTTCAAGACTGCTCAAGAAGTTAGATTAACTGGTGAACTTGCACAAGCTTCACAAGCTAACATTCAAGTAGCTCTTGGTGGTGGAACAATAACAACTGGTGACGGTTCAAATGGTTATGTCTCAGGATATAACGCAATTTTGCCACCTTCAACAGATGACTTTGATGAGAAATCATTATTGTTAATTGTTGACGGACCTGCTGGTGCTGATAGACATGTAGAAATTCCACGTGCTATAAACGTTGGAGCTTTCTCAATGGCTCATCAAAAAGCCCCACAAAAAGTTGTTATTGGAATTGAGTTTAAAGTACTTAAACCAAAATCCGTGTCACAATACACAGACTTATTCAGAATCATTGATAATACAAATGACTCTGAAGTGTTTGACATTAACTAAGATAGTTAAAATTAAATAATAATGATTATGATTGGAGGTCGGCGTGGCTGACAAAAGATACAAAGACTTTGATTCTGCAAAAAAAGAATCAGAGAAAGAACCTATTCAGGTTAAATTAAACGAAAAAATATATACATTCCCCCCTGCATTACCTGCTAGAACTGTTTTAGCACAAATGCGTTGGATGGATGAAACAGGGGCAATGCCTACAGCAGCTGTACCAGAGTGGTTGTCATCAATAGTTGGTGAAGAAACAATGGAAGAAATTCTTGATGAAGGTGCCACATGGACACAGTTGGAAGAATTGTTACAGTACTTGTTACAAGAATATCAGATAGTTCAAGACGTAGACGACGAAGTCGAAGTCGAACCTGAAGAAGGCGAAGACGATACCCCAAAATAACTTTTGAGACTATCGAGATAATTTATCGTTGGTCTCAAATTGAAGCAGATTTTCAAAGACACTATTCTATAGAAGACGCAGGTATAATAACCTGGAGACGGTTCATGGTGTTACTTGTGAATCTTCCTGTAGATGAATCCGTATTTTATGCTCCATTTTTTAGTGCAGCACAAGAAGGTACTTCTTATAAATCTAAAGAAGGAACGGAACCACCTAAAGGTTGGGTCAAAAAAGAACTTGATAGAATCAAGGGACGCAACAGACCAAGAAAGCAATTATCAGTTGAACAGTTTGTAAAGGAGAGCAAGCGACAAGGTAAAACGAGATAGGATATGGCTAAAGACGCATCAATAAAGGTGATGCTGGAGTTCCAATCGAACAACAGCTCTCTCTCAAAAGCAACTAAAGGTATAGCAAATGAATTAAGTGGTCTTCAAAGAAAGACCGCAACTGTTGCTTCCTCAATGGCGTCCTTCGTACCAGCATTCGCCGCTGTTGGTGCCTCAGCATTCGCCGCTTTCTCATTCGCTGGTAGAGCAGCAGTACAATTTGAAGATTCATTCGCAGGCGTAAGAAAAACATTAACATTCACAGGTAGTGCTGCAAAAGCACAAGAAGCAAACTTCAAATCCCTATCTAAAAATTTAGTTGACCTTTCTAGGACTACACCAATGGCTGCTACTGAGTTAGCAAAAATTGGAGAGATTGGTGGTCAGTTAGGTATATCTGCTGGTGCTATAACAAACTTTACAAAAACTATTTCTCAATTAACTGTTGCTACAACTATGTCAGCAGAAGAAGCATCATTTGCTTTATCAAGGCTTGCAGCGATTACAAGATTACCTGAAAGAAACTTAGGTAACTTAGCGTCTGTATTAGTTAGATTAGGTAACGAATTTGCTGCTACAGAATCTGAAATAGTTAACACAGCTATGAAGATTGCTTCTGCTTTAGAAGTTCTTGAATCATCTACATCAAACACTGCTGCTGACTCTTTAGCTTTAGCAGCTGCTTTGAAACAGGTAGGTCAGCAAACACAAGCTGGTTCTACTGCTGTTGCAAGGTCATTAGACATTATGGCTACATCAGTAATGGAAGGTGGTAGAGAGCTATCTATATTTGCAAAAGTATCAGGAATGACATCAGAATCATTTGCAAAATTAGCAAAAGCTGCACCTGCACAAGCTTTCGTCGCATTCTTAGATGGATTACAACAAGTAGGTAACGCTGGTGCAAACACAGTTCAATTATTAGAAGAATTAGGATTAGGTCAGCAAAGAACATTAAGAGCTTTACGTTCTATGGCTCTTGCTTCTGGTGATGTAAGAGAAGCTATGAAATCTGCAAATGAAGAGTTTGCAGTTAATAATGCTCTACAAACTGAGGCAGAAAAAAGATATGAAACTGTTGTATCTCAATTAGGAATTTTAAGAAACAATGTAAATGCATTAGGTATTGAAGTTGGAAATAATACTCTTGGTCCTATTAATGAATTAGTTAGTATGCTCACCACAATTGCTGGTGGTACTACAACTACAAATTTAAAAAACATAGCTGCTAGATTTACTGGAATCGCATTAGCTGTAAACATGGTAGTCGCATCACTTAGAAAAATGACACAATTAAATCAAGTGGCTATGAGTGCTGGAATGATGGGTAGTGGTATAGATAATAAAATTAGATTAATGAGCGATGGTATGCGTGGTATTGGCGAAAGAAACAATTTTAAAAATGCAGCTATGCTAATGAGTTCTGACCAACAGCAAATTGGTTTGAATAGGGAAAGCTATTTAGCACAACAAGCATCTTTAGGAAGAAACACAGCTGGTATGACAAACATACTTGATGCAGCACAAATCCAAGGTATAGATGTTTTTGATAGTGCTGAGAATAAAAGACTTCTTGATAAATTTGGTGGTCAACTACCAACTGGAGACCCTTCTGAGCTTACTACGATGGGTGACGATGGTGTCGAAAAAGAATTGGGTGCAAAAGACCAGGACAGAATACGATTATTGCAAGCTATCAATCAAGAAGAACAAAAAAATATTTCTATAAGTCAAAAGCAACTTGAATTAGAAGAACGACGTA
>Ga0206123_10004804_pt1 | contig 10409 bp, 7 predicted proteins | sample Helgoland_Spring_2_FD_160086 | JGI IMG/M metagenome (GOLD analysis project Ga0206123, IMG submission 160086) | Pelagic subsurface seawater microbial communities from Kabeltonne, Helgoland, North Sea - Helgoland_Spring_Bloom_20160316_1 | ecosystem: Environmental > Aquatic > Marine > Epipelagic ... | reverse complement strand
CTCTTGTAGCTTTGAGTCGCCGATTAACAGATCTACATCTGGCTTGATGTAGAAGATGTCTATCTGCCTGTCTCTTATCTGTTGTAGAATCGCAAGTGTGTAGTTCGCAGAGAACGATGAGCCACAAAGGAACACTTGAACTCTGTCTTGTATTGCCTCTTCCGTCTTGTACGAAGATAGATTGGGTGCCTTTCCCTCACAATCCTCTGCTTTTGCTACTTTTGATAGTTTCCGTGTGTATTTTGTGTTCTCTTGATCTTCCGAGAACAAAAAACAATTGTATTCTTTGTGGTTCTCGAACAGAGAGACCACATTACAGCCAGCTTCGCCTATGCCTATTAACGAAATCATAGCTTCAACTCCATCATCTTTCCATAGCTCTTACCTGCCTTGGTGTTCGCCATAAAATTACCTAATTTGTTGTTTTCAAACATAGCCTTGAGTTCTGGAATCTTCTCTTTGTCCTCTTCGGCTATGTCTAGCACCACTTCGTCGTGAACAACGAATGCTACTTTTGATTTTGTGTTCTCAAGGGCTTTATCTAGTGCTACAGCACGATCAAGAGTCAAATCCGATGTCGTGCTTTGAATCAAGTAGCTCAGTGCCTTACGCTGCTCTACTTCAATCTGCCTTCCTGTCGGTGTGTTGATCTTTCCGTCTGTGTAGAACTTTGATAGGACGCCTTCTCGGTTGTAAACAGAGCCATTAAGCGACATGTCGTTCACATTGTAAAGCGTGGAGAAGAATCTCACTTTCGCCTCATCACGATCTACAGGAGAACCGCCGTAGAGGTGTCTCATGTTCCAGCTATGAATGTCTTCCTGTGGCTGGTCGTGACCTGAGAGGGACAAGAAGGTTCTAACCTCTGCTCCATTGTAATCCAGGGACACAAACCAGTCGTTTGTTGGTTTGATGAGTTCTCGGAACTTCGCCTTCATAGTTAGGATCGGATTGCTGTCTCTCTGGGTTGTGAGACGCCCTGTAACCGTTCCAAAAAGGTTATAGCTCACATAGTGCGCCTTGTTTTTTACAAGGTTCTTGATGTCTTCTCGGTCGCTTGTGGTGGTCATCAGGTGACGGCAGCCATCTACGTTGATGTTTAGCTTCTGGTAGCTTATTTTGTGGATTAGCTTGTAGATCTTGTCTAAATGGTGGTAGTTGGCTGGCTGCTCATAAGTGTCGAAAATGTGGTCGGTGATCTTGTTACGGACCTCACAAAACTGCATTAAGAAGTCCGATGGGACAAGATCAAAGAAGCAGTTCTGTCGGAGATCAATCCGAGCTATCTTAAACGAAAGCAAATAAGCCTTGAAGGTTTTCTGAACCTCGTTCAATTCTTCTTTTAGGCTTTCAGGACAAGCTTCCTGAAGATTCTTGCCTCCGGTGTAAAGCCAAGCATACTTGATTTCAGGATCCTGAATGGATCCAGTATACTTCCAAGTCTTGGTCAGCCCTCTGGGGATGCCCTCAAAATGAAGGGCTCCGTTGGAGTAGATGCCGACACACTCTGACTTGTCGTCAAGTGTCTGGAAAATCATGTGTCCTCTTGTTGTCTTTTATTTCTCTCATTAATATAGCTAAGTGATCCTATGCTGTCAAATGGTTGGGCTATAATTTTTACAAAGTTATTCATAGAACGAGCTACTCCAAAAGCTTTATAAAGGGTTATACAATCATTAATAAGTTTCTTTTTTTGACCATTTGAAAGCTTCTTATCTGCTTCTAATATTCTTATTTCAAAATAGAATCTTAACATTGCTTCTTCGTTAATTTGTTTGTCAAAGAAATTAATATTAATTTGTGGAATTTCTGTATATTGAGTTCTCTGTATTCCATCGCAATCATAAGGCTCAGCAAACGTAGTAGCAATCAAGTTATATAAGTTTAATATATAAAATTTTAATTTATTAAAAAAGAACATCTCTGTTTCATTATAAGCTAAAGATAGAATGCTGTTAGTGTCAACTAGGTCATATTGTCTAGAGTATTGAAGTGTTTCAGAAGATCCTATATCTGCTACTATTCTCCAAGGTATATTTTTATCTATCATGAAACCATAAGACCTGCAAGAATTTAAATAAAATTCCCAGTTTGGGCTGTTATAAAATTGTTCGATCTTACCCTGATCATCGAAATAGTTAGAGTCTGCTATCTCTAAACACAGCCCCGAAGAAAAAATTGGACAAAATCTACTCTTGACAAATCCAGCGAAGGTGATAGGATATAACTTGAGAGTTTGAGAAAGAAGATTTAAAATCTCTTCCAGAAAAAAACTTAAATTATCAAATTTTTTGCCTTTTAGTTGTTTTGATAGAATGCCAAATTGTTTTTGTAAATAAGAAGTATGTAAGGAAACTGGATCTTGATATGCTTTATAAACACTCAGGTTGCTCAAAAATGGATCATCTGGTCTAATTGTTCCAATTGTTGAGCACTTAAGAAACTGAGTATTTAGCCTCTCAAACATATCAACAACAAAATTTAATGCTTGTGGAGGGCTCGCTTGAGGATTAATAGCTCCTAGGTTTTTTAAATATTCAGAATTTGAATTAAGATATATTGTTCTAAAATTTCTTCTAACTCTCCCATATAGAAATTTTTCACCAAAGTTAAAATCAACTAAATTTTTGTATTTTTCATTTTCTGAGTCTGTAAAATATATTAATTTTTTATCTAGTGTTTGTTCAACTGTGTTGTCTTCTTTTCCTACATATAGAAATGACATTATATTATCCTTTAATAAATTGACTTACATTTTTTAGGTGAAGTGCTGCTGTTTTGATTATCTTTATTTTCGGCGTCTAAGCCTTGAACCCATTTAGCTCTAAGGGTAGATTTCATAGTTCCCGGTGCGATTTCATGTTCCGAGCCAATAATCATATGATAACCACCAATACCCAAATCAGTTAAATCAAATCCGTCTTTATCATATTTGCCTAAATTTGGTGAAAAACCGCGGGGCTCAACAAATATATAAGTCCCAGGAAAAGCATGAACGTTTAAAAAACTATCAATACTTACATCATATATTTCACGAAGCTGGGTCAGTCCTTGATATCCTTCTTGTTCAAATCTCACCTCTTTCAACCCAGGGGAATCAGTTTTAGAAAGAGAGATATTTTTTACTATCCCTACATCTCTGCCTAGTATATAATGATAAATGCCTCCTTTTTCATCATTATTCTTGTTGCCAACCATCATATCAGAAGGTGTTGTCCTGCCAGCATAAAAAATAAAGAAATGATTTTCTTTGTCAGCACCAAGATTTGCACTAGCAAGACTTCGATGCCCAGATATATTTAAAACTGGTCTTGAAGCTTTGTCTATGTATAATCTTTTTGTTGTCCTATCCATTTGCTTCGTGATATCATCAATCTTGCCTTGATTCGCCTGTCTGTAAGAAGTTATGGTAGATTGAAAAACTCTAATTTTTTGTTTTATATTAAAATCATAACAAGAATCATCATTCAAAAAAGTCTTAACAAAATTGTTCATTAAGTTATTAATAAATTGTGTAAGTGTGTATTCAGCAGAATCTTTAGCTAACATTTTTTCTGTTAACCATTCGTTAAAATAAGATAATGAAATTGGTAAATCTGCAAATGAAATATTTGCTGACTGATTAGTGTCAGCATGATTTATAAGCTTCATGGGTCCAAGCACAATTCTCATTTTCTTTAACTGCTCTATTGAACTCACTATCTTTTTCTTTTCTTCTGACAATAGTGTTTGATTAATGACAATCGATGAACCCTCTTGTAAGGCAAAAGTTCCTGAGAGAGTCAAAGATTCAAAGTTGGCTTGCATTTCTTTTAATATTAGATCTATTAAATCCCCAAGAAAGAAAAATGCTATTGTTTTGTTTTGGGGAGATATTGGTCTAGATTTTTTTGATGCACCAGATGCACCAGATGCACCAGATGCTCCTGTGTAGGTTAAAAATTTCCCCATACTACTATTAGCGTACCACTCGGCTCCTTTGACAACAGCGTCGAAGATGAGACTGTAGGTGCCGCCTGTGGCGATAGTCGTAGCGACATCCACTACCTTTTCTGTTACAGATGTATCTTCTTCAACTTCTTCTGGTTCTAATTCTTTCCAGGCTTCTTGTAAATCAGCCGCGATCGATGATGCCGCGTTTGAATTTTTAGAGACTTTGCTTGTAATATCTCCTATTTTAAAAAACGGACCTTTTTCAGCAATATCGTTAAATTCATCTGGAGTTAGATTTAAGTAATGTAATATACCAGATCCTAACATTTTTGATGTTAAAAATTTCAGAGCATCTAATTTATCTGACTTTATTTTTTCTGATTCTTGTTGTTTAAATTCTGAAATTTTCTTTGAGTTATCTCCTCCACAATCTTTAACCAATGTCTTGAATGCTAAATCTCTTTCAATTAGTCTTTTATTGATCGACGTATCAGAAAAAATATTCATTCTGGGTTTATCAAAGTACTCTTCAATATAAGCGTAATAATCTATTGTAAAGCTTACTGCGCCCGTTTCATCAAAATCAAATTGATGGGTTACAGGTGTTAAATTTAAGGTCACAAAGTTATCATTTACGGCGCCCTGAATTTGTGAGTAATTTCTAATTCTTTCACTTTTTGGTGGCAAAGATAAGCCAATCAAAGCTTTGATTCTAAAGTCAAGCTCTGGATCTCCAGTCTTCTCTTTGACAGCTTTTCCGGTTTTTAAAGCAAGATCAATATATCTCAATCCACTATTTCCACGTATCTTTAATAATTCTGAAAAGTTGTTTGCTTTAATAGACAGCTTTGCTTTGATACTTTTTTTAACTGAAAATGGGTTACTACCATCATAAGCAAATGTAAAATTTTTAATATTTGCTCCAAAGCCTCGTTTGTTTCTATTTGAGTAGATTTCTGAAACATCATCTTTAGAAGCAAAAGTCTCAAATGGAAATTCTAATTCTACTTCGTTACCTTTCTTATCTGGCGCCACCTTGAACAATCTTATCATTGGTTGCAAATGAGCCAATTGATCATTTTCAGCTTCAAAAAAATTACGAAACGACGGACTTTGTGTTAACTTATTTATAAACCCGAACGGCTCACCCTCGACTGGTAAAGAAGCATTATATTCATATCCGCCTACAAATGGAAGTTTTTTGTTTGAAAAACCAGCGACGTGTAGTGGAACAAGTTGAAAAATTGTTGCCAGCATAATACATTGCTCTCTAAAACTTTTCGCTTCTGAAAACAACGCGTCAGAAGCTTGTTTGGCAATTGCTGCGCGAGCAGCAGTATTGTTTTTTATTTTAAGACCTAGGGCGTCAGCGACTTTTGGATCACTGGCGGCTTTTTTAATATCCGCAGATGATGTTTTTGGTGATGCAGATGCGCTGTTCTTACCGGCTGTGATTCTTACAGCCTTTTCATATTGTTCTATTATTTTTTTCTTAAAAGAATCTGTATCACATTTGATATTTTTAAAAAAAGAACTTGCAATAGCGAATGCCGAATTTGCTATTTCAGATAACTTCTGTGGCGGATTGCTGCCATCGGTGTTGGTTGTCCATTCTTTTTTTGATTTGTCAAATCTGAAGGGATAGAGTCTGCGGGTGAGGTCATCCATTTCTTGGGCGAGTGCCGCAGACATCCTGCTACCTTCGTCATTAAAAAAAGTTTTACTTTCTCTTAAGCCATTAGCGCCTCCAGCGATACCCGATGCATTGATACTTTTTTCTAATTCTTTAGATACATATTCGAGACCTTCAAGCATCAACTCAAGATCGCTCCGAGTTTCGTTAATTTCAACAAATGATCCATAAGGGTCTATCGACCGACTCTTTGTTCCACCGGCGCCGTCAACGATAAAATCGATTGTCTCTGGCTTTTCTTGTAAAGTTAGCCCACCTTCTTCTAGTATCTTTCTTGCTGCATCCCAGTCGGCCTCTTCATGTACTTTTTTTACAGTATTATTTGGAATTGTTTTTGATGGTACATCTAAAAGATTTATTTTGCTACATATAAACGCCATATCATACCCCCAATACTTTAATAATTTCTTCTAAATTCAAAGGTATATCAAGAATGTCTCCAATTTTTACATTCGCTTCCGTTGGGTATCCATTATACCAAGCTATAATCCACCATAATTGTGGGTCATCATAATATGTGTATGCTAGTTTATAGAATCGATCGCCATATTTCCAGATATGAGTGTCGGTCGCTAGATCTATTCTTTCAAATATCTGTGGATTTTTAAGAACAACGGTATTCATTTGCTGGATAGATTTTAATCCTCTTTTTTGTGCAAGCGGAGAATAAAAATCTGAATCGTTGTTAATTACTGTAGTATTTGTATATCTTGACATTAATCAATCCCCCACAAATCCATTATAAAAATCGGAAATGGTGTTTACAGCCCACACCTCGTTAGAATCAAGACTGTCATCATCCATGTAACCTTCGTCTATGGCTGCTTGTCCGCCCAGGGCAGACGCAACATATTGAGACTTCGACTCGTTATACTTGCCTTTGACCATTTTTCTTTCATCCCTTCGTTGCCTCATGTTTCCAAACATTCCGCCATAGCGTGCCTCCGCATTTGCAATCGCAGCTTCCGCACGGGCTTTTTCATCCTTCTTTCTCTCTAGTGCTGAATATGAGGAACCAACATCAGAGCCTACATTTTCCGGCGTGCCTTGTGCTCCGTATGGAAATTGTGAACCTTCTCCAAATATATCTTCATCCCAACCAAGGTGGTGTTCATGAATTGGAGAAAATCCGCCAATACTAACTTCAATTAGTTTTGGTAAAATAGTTCCATCTGATTTTTGAAAAGCGCCATGCTCGCCTTCAAGATTAAAGTTGAAAGTAATATCAGAACAGAAACCAAGCATCCCTTCGCCTCCCGTGTTATAGCTTGTATAAAGATTCCTCGGACTAACTATGGGATCTCTTTGATTATTTTTTGTAGTTTGCAAAAGGTTCATGACTTTAAGTCTGAGTAACGGACCTTGGGAAATTGTTCTGACTGGATTTTCTGTCGTACCAAAATTGCTATAATTTGGATACATAAACTGTGCAAATTGCTGCGCTTTAACCAAGTTTTCATACGCCTCGCCCTCACTAGCAGCAGGCATCTTGAAGCCGATAGAAATTCTTCTTGTTGTTTGTTTAAAATTATAAAGAGGATCGGCTCTGCCGTATACTGTTTCAGAATTCCAATCTTGCGAAAAAGTATCATTAAATGCGGTTATAAAAGCTTTAAACTTTATAGACTTATTAGAGGGCACATGAGTTACCATGATGATGAAATTTTTATTTGCAAGAGCATCTGAGCCATCTGCAAAGAAAAATTCTTTTCCATTTCCACCCGGCTGATCAAAGCTATTCTTGGTATATCTTTCTGGTTCAAAAAGTTCATCCATTTTCTTACGTCTTTGCTGTTCAGGTGTTAGTTCTTCTTCTTTTGACATTATACTGCTCCTCCTCTACCACCAGCAGCTTCAACCGCCTTGCCGCTCATAAGTTTAACTGTTCTTTGATCCAGTTGTTTCCCATCTAGTTCTAGATTTATATTCACAACATAAGGTTTCTGATTTGCATTTTGTGCGACAGAAGGCGCTGTTGCTTGGTTGTTCGTGCCAAACACAACCCCCGCAACCGCCGCCGTGGTCATGGCTGCGGCAGCGGTTTTCATGGAAGTCTGGAATTCAAGATTTTTCTTTGTTGGAATTGCCGTGATGGCTTCTGTTACTTTTGCAAAAGCCTCTGCTGTATCGTTGCCCATCATAGCAGCCGCCGCACCCATCGCCAAGAATAGAGGTATTGCCATAGCAATTCCAGAAAGTGTCAGCGGGTTAGCAAAAACAGCCATCGAGGCAGCGATGCCGTACAATACGACAGGCAGCATTAGAAGTGATGCTGAAACCTCTCCGAGTTTTCCGATAGATTCTATAAGATATGAAAATCCTATCGCCGCCGCTGCCACGGCGCCGCCCATCATCAAGACAGCGCCACCAACTGCTAAAATTACACCAACACCTGCGGCGGTTAGCGCTGCTTGCGGACCGGCGACCAAGCCTATCAATAGGGCCATCAAGATACCAAACGCGACCGTGAATGCAACAATACCGCCAACTGCATATGGTGCCATCTTGCCTAAGCCATCAAAAGATTTAACTAATTCTGCCACACCGAGAGCAGCTAAGCCCACACCTGCCCCAACCATCAGTATAGCTGCTCCAAAGGCGAGCATGTTTTTGGCAGCGGTGCCTGCTACTCTGCCGGCTTTTTGATTGGCGCGAGTTTGCGCCTCTGTTATAGTAACTGTTGTGCTTTTAATTGTGTTGCCTGCTGCGTCAACTGTATTTTTTGTTGTCTCAACTGTTGTTTCGGTGATAGTTTGTGCGATTGACTGCCCTTGGAGAAGTAGCCTTCTCTTTGCTAAGAACATTTGAAGCATCATAACTGACCTGATGCCCTTGTAAAGCAACAACAATCCACCACCAACTTTAATTACGGTTTTTGTTGTCTCAATGTTGTCTGTTAGGGTCTTAGTGAAGCCCTCTACAAATTTTATAAGTGGCTCAAATATTGGAATAGCAGATTGCAGAACCATGTTTAGTCTATCTTGCATATCTGCAAGTTCCTGTGCGCGTTTTTTTGCGTCGAGTAACTCATCGCTATTTTGATTTACAGCACCAGACACCAAATCCATGTCGCCGCTCATAAGAGCCGCTAGTTCGCCTACGTCCTTAAGCCCCAGAGAGTCCTTGAAGAAGTTCTTTTGGTAGTAAGACATTTCATCAAATGAAAGTCCAGTATCCAGTATAGAGTCTCGAATCATTCCAAAACGTTCTGCGGGATCTGTTGCCATCATTAGGTCCATAGCATTAACAAAGTTGCCACCCAACGCCGCATTAAGTCTTCCTGCCTGATCTGCTGCACCATCGAAGGTGTCAAACTTATTTGTAAGATTCACAATTGACTCAATTGACATACCGGTGGTCTTAGCGGCAATTGCAAGATTTTTGAATGCTGTTGTTCCTTCTGAGCCAAGTTTTGCGAGCATGTCGCCGGCACCAGCAAACTGACTTGCTAACTCTGATGGTGCAACTCCAAGATCAGACGCAAACTTTGCAAGATCTTTCATATTCTCGCCTGCTTGTTCGGTTGACATTCCCATCGCCTTGGTGGAAGTTTGAATAGCAGTTGCAAAGTCCTGATTAGAAACGCCAAGTTTGGCTAATTCGGATCCTTGAAGCGCTAAAGAACTTCTAGCTGATTCAGATATAAGGGTAAAATCAGTAAAAGTGGAGTAAAGAGTCTGGTTCGACGCGATTACGTCGGCTGTAGTTGCTCCAAACTCGCGTGCTTCTTCATATTGTTTAGTTAGAGAATCGGCAAATTCAGCAGACGCCCCAGTTGTCTTCATAAACTCAACTTTCATATCAGCTACGGCAAAAGTTTGTTTAACAATTGAATCTGTAAATGCAGATACTGCTTTGTCAGCAATCTGATCCATAGCTTTCATTCTATCAGCAGCGTCAGCGACAAGCAACATTGACTTGCCAACTTCAACAAAGTTTTTGGGATTCAGGGCATCTTGAAGTTTAAAAGAATCTGCGCCACCGAAGATATTGGAGAATGAATCTGCCAGCCCCTCGGCGGCTTCATCGGCTTCACGAATCTGATTTGCAAACTCTTCGGCAAGTCTTAGTTGATTTTCAAGATTTAGTATTTTATTCTTATCTAATATGTCGGCGGCGCGTGCCTCGTCTAACTCTTTCTGTTTTTGTCTGACATAGGCATTTTGATTCTTTAATCTCTCTGAGTCTTTCGATAATAGATCATTATATTTTTGATTTAGTTCGTCTGTTAGTTTATTTATTTCTTTAAGTTTTTCGGCTTGCTCGGGGGTCGCATCAGAAGGGATAGCTCGACTTGTGGTTGTTGTTTCACCACTTACTTTTTGTAATTCTTTTATTAGAGTCTTAATAGCATCATCTATAGCAGCCATAAAAATGCCCTCACTTCATAGGTAAATAGTAACGCCATAAAAACGAAAGGCTGCCGAAGCAGCCTTTGTTTAGTAGAGCTTTTCAGCCCTTTTAGGTTCATTATGCGGTGTTAGTGTTTGTGAACTATTTCCGCGTCCCTTGGAGGCACCATCGATCGCTTCTTTCTCTGCTTCAAGCTGTCTTAACAGTCTTTCAACAAACCACTTTCTAAGCCCAACAGGCAGGTTGTAAGCTTCAGAAAAACTCCAACCACCCGAATACTTTAAGAAGAAAAACTGCTCATATACGTTCTCCATATATTCTTCAGTTAGACCAAAAAAAGTCCGCCGAAAGTGGCACCTCCATTTCTTGCTCGTGGGAGCACTCACGGCACTCAAAATGCTGAGTTAAATCAACATTTGGGGCTGCGAGG
>Ga0206123_10004789_pt1 | contig 10431 bp, 5 predicted proteins | sample Helgoland_Spring_2_FD_160086 | JGI IMG/M metagenome (GOLD analysis project Ga0206123, IMG submission 160086) | Pelagic subsurface seawater microbial communities from Kabeltonne, Helgoland, North Sea - Helgoland_Spring_Bloom_20160316_1 | ecosystem: Environmental > Aquatic > Marine > Epipelagic ... | reverse complement strand
TCCGCCTGTTGTTTCGCCTGTAACTCTGCTTGCCTCTTCTGCCGTATGACTAAAGCCACCACCCCTTTCTCTTTCTCGGACAGTTCAAACGTGTCGTATTTTTGCTTCCCGAAATCCAACGCTTTCTGCCAAATCTCGAGATCAAATTTCCCTAATTTCGGTTTTTCCAGCGGCAACGCCGCATCCAAAAGCGGGTATAAATCAAAGTTCGGACCGACGCGAATGTCCACAGATTTACCAATCTTGCCGGGCATTTCCATTGAAGACGAGTCGAACGGGATCGACGTCGCTTTCGATTTGAAAAAGTCGTGGAATTTCTGTAAACCGACCGCTTGCAATTCGTTTTGATTCCCGTGGTGCAAGTCAGGTTTGGATTTATCAATCGGATAATACGACGACATTCTTTCTTCCTATGTGTGATGAGTTTTGCGTAAAAGCTCGTGTCCTCGTGTTCTCCTCCTTTCACTGGTGTTACTTTGCGTACTGTGCTAAGAAGGTTTTGGGAGAGAAAAAGAAATGAGGAAGAGGTGTGGGGGAGTTTTGAGCTCTTCTTCTCTAAATGTTTCCCAAACTCAAATACTTGAGCTGCACGACGAACGAACGGATGAACGCGCGAAAAAGAACATCATACGAAGAAAAGAGAAAGAACGGAGCGAATACTACTATGAATTTGTACACGGCAATAGCATCGTGAATAACAACAACACGGATCGAGGAGATGATTATATATTACGTGGAAAAGTATTTCAAACTTTGCATGTCTCGAGCGTTCTTTCCGCCGGAGGTCAAGTTGGCTTTTCTGAGCTTCTCGGCCATCGCCGCCTCGTCTTCCGAGTCTTCTTCGCCGGAGTGGTCGGAATCGTCGTCGCTTTTATCGTCGTCGGTCACGTACGTGTAGTATTCGGATTTGGGAATAATGTTCACGGGTTTAATCCACAAACCGCCAGAGTTGAAATCGTACACGCCATAGCGCTTCTTCTCTTCGCTCCATTTGGACGGGACGCACTCTTCGCCGTTCAAGTGCGGTTTGGAGACTAAACCGTCCACGATGCATCTTTTGGAAACGAATTCTCCTTTAGCACCCGTGTTCGGGTCTCGATCTTTCGGCTCCGTCTTTCGCCTCTTCACCTTTTTCTTCATTCTGTTCGCGATGAACTCCTCCAAGGCGCTCGTGGTATTCACGGCGGATTCGCTGTACTCGACGCTATCCTCGTCGACTTTTCCGCTGTTATATCCAATCGGTAAACCTGTTTTCTCGTCCATACCTTTATCGACGACGGAGATACCAAGTCCAGCCATTTGCGCGCGCATTTTAATCCCGCCTAGGGATTTCCTCGCGTTTAAGTCTCCGGCTTTCGCGCCTTTTTCTAACCAAAATCTCGCCACTGCGAAGTTTGCGCCGTCGCCGCCGTACATCGCCTCGCCTTCCTTCGTCGGCGGATTTAAGTTTTTCCAATAGTATAAGTTAGCGACGTTGTTACACGCGGCGCCAACTACACCACCTTCGCCTCCCATGGGCCCTCCATCGTCGGGATCGTTCATCGGTTTCGAAATCTTCTTCCATTCGCTCTGCGAGAATTTGTATCGCTCCTGAATGGTTGCCACTTGCCTCAACAATCTCGCCGCGTGTCGATACAGACCCATGTGCGTCTCAGGGTGGGCTTTGTTCTCATTGCCGACTTTTTCGAGAAATTCAATCGCGTTGTCGATCGTTTGCGACGCCGTCTCTCGAATTTTTTTATAGTTCTCCCCTCCTTTTTGACACGCTCGATCCAGCTTTCGTTCCAAACAGACGACGTGCCAAACTTGATGGTTCGCCACCGCGTGGGCAAATTCCATCATATCTTTTTCACTCGGCATTTTCCCCTTCTTATGATACGCCATGACCTTATCCGCGACTCGTTTCACCGTCTCGAAATAATCATCTCGACACTTCTCGTCAATCTTCAAAGACGCCTCCGTTAACTCTCCGTTTTCGTTCCCGACCATTCTCACTTTCGGTTTCTTCTCTTTCGGGAACATGGACAAGCGCGCCGCAAAATCTCGCTTCCGACGAGATTCGATCATTTGCGGTTCAACGACCGTAATCGTGGCATCTTGAGAGTTGGAGGACGCGTTCGATATCGAGACGCCCGGGAATTCCGCGAGTTCGTTCAGTATGCACTATTGTTTTCGTAGAATCATATGTTTTATTATATATGAGAGAGAGAAAGAGGCAGAAGGTTAGTTAAAAAACAAACAACGACCCGCAGCCAGAAAAACGCGATGAAAACAGCCGCGACGAGAGAATGAGAGAGTTAAAACGCGCGTCGCTCTTTTCGTCGTCTGAATCGTCAAACAAACAAACAAACAAACAAGCAAACGTCTCATCGAGAAGCGGCAACAAAAAGCGCCCATAAATGTACTAAAAATATCCTCCAACTCATCCAATTGGAGGGGCAATCGATTATTATTTTCACACTTCTAAAACGTACCCGTCCAATGGCGTCGTCCCAATACATCGGGTCACCTTTTTCCGGCATCCCTTTCTCGCCTCGCGCGTATTGTATCGCCTCGAAAATCGCCTTAGAGTCCGAGGACATTATGTTTTATACAGAGTTATGATATAATAATAATAATAACGTGTTGTTGTTACCTTTTTTTTGCTGATTTTTAGTCATCAGTGTTTTTACTCAAGAGTTGGAAAAAAATTCGGAAAAACGAACACAACAGAGAGAAACACATGATGGAGGAGGCAAACGCGGACGAGGAGGAGGAGGACCAAGGAGGAGGAGGCGAGAACGAAGAAGAAGAAGAGGAAGAGGAGGAAAGCATCGTTTCGGAAACAAAAACGGAAGAAGAAGTGGTGATAAAAAAAGACCCACCGTTCTGGCACTTGTCCTTTTGCTCGGACGCGGAAATCCGGAATCTCCAACACCGTGACGAAACGAACAACGGCGACTTTGAAAAGGAAAAAGACGAGATGATTGGAAACGAACCTCTGTTTCAAACTCTGGCGGATTTGATGGTGATGGCGTTATCGCTGCAAGAAGTCGTTCGACAGCTGGAGTTTTTTGAAGGCGAAAATATGAGCGAGTGCACGACGCAACCGAGAATCACTCTGGCGGACGTGTTGGAGATTTGCGACGAGGCGGTGCAAGTGGGGTACAGGCAGGCGAAGGCGCACGCGTTACGAAGGACGAATTACGAGGCGAATAAACAACCAGACATGTACCCGATATATAAACAGATATGGCATAAACCAGATTTTAACGACCCGTTTCACGTCGTCATCGTGGATACGAAACGGATTAAAGGGAAAGATGTGTTTAAAGTACTCACGGAGAGGACGAAAACGCAAAGGCATTGTCGCGAGAGGAATAAGGTGTGTAAAAAGGTGTTTTATTGGCGAGGTGGGGTTCCTCAGTTCGTGAAGAGAGAGGAGTTGAAGACATTCGAAGCGAAGCAAAACGCGCGGTCGAAGTTAGATCCGACCGGGGAGACGCCGCCGGTGGAGAGCGTGTTTGAGGACGAGACGACGTTGGCGAGAGCGCTGACGAGGATCGAGAACGATCCGAGGGTGAGCGTGCCGGTAAGTAGGGAGGAAAGTAAAGCGGAGTTAATGCGATCGATGTATTTAGAAGAACACGAGAGGTGGTGGAACGATATGCTGAGTCACGCGTTGACCAGGTTTGACGTCTACGTAACGCAGGCGAAATACAACGACTTGTTACAGTTGAAGTATAAGAAAACGAAAGACGGAAGAGATATTTTGATTGTCCCGAAGAAGAAAGGGTTCTTTTCCCGAAGCTGCGACATGTGCGTGGTAATGTAAAATAGAGTAGTACTAGTAGTACATATGGTACCGTTGCACATGTTGTTGTTATTGTTGTAAATAATTTAGAAGTTTAGTTCAGGAATCTAAAGAAAGTACTTTAGGGGACGTCTTGTTGTGTTTATTCATTTTTTGCTCGCGTGTGTATCTTTATTTGCGTATTCAACTATTGTTGCTATTAGTGTCTCTCTCGATCTCCCTTTTACTTTTACTTTACTGTACACAAGTGTCCTTCATCGTTACTCGTAAATATCTTCTCTTTCTACGCAGCTGTGTTGGTTTTCGTCTTTCGTCACCCGCCAGTAGTAATCGGCTTGTTGGCGTTGACCGAGCATGTGCGCAAACTCCACGTCGTGGGTAATGACGATGAGCTGGAAGTTTTCCTGTTCTCTGCGCGAGTGCATGATATCAATTAGCGAGCGCGCTAAACTTTCCGCGTTCGGGGTATCCAAGTTTGTCGTCGGTTCGTCCAAGGCTAAGATGCCGCAGTTAAGACAGAAGGTTTCCGCCAACGCCAAGCGGATGATGAGGCACGCCAAGACTTTTTGTCCGGCTGAGCATCGACCGCGCATGTCCAACTCGGCTCCGTTGCAAATCATGACGACGCGGTAGTTGTAGGAACTCTTACCCCCAGTTTTTCCTTCTTGCTTCTCGGCGTCTGAGCGAATTTGGATGTAATCTATATCCTGACCTCGGTAGGTTCTTTGCCAAAGCTCTTTGACGACTTTGTTGATGTCGCCCATTTTGGACGAGTGAAACGCCATCAACGCTTTATCGAGCGCGGTATAATATCGATTTAAATCGCTGTTGACCATTTCCAACGTTTGGAAGCGAATGGTTTCCTTCGATAAGCGAGAGTCGATGTTTTTGTATTCTGCCGAGTTGAGTTCTTTCTCGCTGCTTCGAGCCATTTCGCGGTGCGTTTTGACTTGGCCCGCAGCCTCCGCTTTCGTCACTTCCAATTGGTTGTGCACTTTCTCGCGGCGTTTCAATTCCTCTCCTAAATCTTTCACGTTTCCAAATTTCGATGCGGTTTCTTGCAACTCTTTTATTCGCATCTCGAGTTCTTTTTCTTCTTTTTTACCGCGTTGCAACGCGATGTTATCTTCCAACGTTCTCTGAATTTCGCTTTGTTTGTTCACACTCTTCTCCTTCGATTTGTACTCTTTTTGCTTCGTCGCGAGTTTTTTCAAAGTCGCGTCGATTTTCACATCCGCAGACTCGAAAGACTTTTGAATCTCTCTCAAGGTTTGTCTCGCGTTGGATTCGATGTACTTTTGAATCGGGTCGTTCAAGGAATCGAAGAAATCGATGGATTTTTGCAACGTACGCGTTTTATCGTCCACGGCGTCTTCATTATCTTTTTCAATTTTGACGCGTTCTTCGCGTTCGCGTTCGAGTTTCTTCTTTTCGTCTTCTAACGGCGGTAACTCTCGTTCGAGTGTTTCTATGTCTCTCGTCGCTTGGTCTTGATCTCTTTCCAACTTTTTCTTCTCCTCTCTGAGCGAGATTGTTTTCAGTTGGTTTCGTTCCGCGTCCGCCAAAGCGTCTTTCGCGTCTCGCCAATTCCTATCCAACTGCGCAAGTTCGTTGTCCGTTCTTTCCTTCTTCCGTCGAAGTACTTTCAATTGATTCTCTTTGTTTTCGCGGTTCGCTTGTTCGACGTCTAAATCTCCAGCAATTGCGGTTATGGATCGAATTTCAGCCTCTCTACCGGACGTCATACCTCCCGGCATCATTCTCAATTGCGTTTCCAAGGTGTTCAGTTCTTGCGCGTGGCGAGAAATCGTCGCCGCGTCTTCGACAACCGCGACAACGGTATCTCTCGCCTTCTTCGCCTCCTCGAGCGCGCGTTGAAATCTTAGCTCAGTGTTGCACGCTTCGTCGAGAGTATCCTGCGCTTTCTTATACTCGTCTTCTGCGGCCGGGATGCGTTTCTCTTTTAATTCTTTATACCGCGCGGCGATGGACGTCAATCCTAATAATTTTTCGCGTTTCGCCTCGCATTCGGTTATCTTTTTCTCGTTGATCTCTAACTGATCAGGCGCCGCGTCTATTATGGTCCGCAACCTTTTTTCAAAGGCAGACATCTCTTTAATATTTGGGAAACCGCGAGTGCACATTGGACACGCGGTGTTGGCAACCGCTTTTTGAAGGTAATCCGTGAGCAAGACGTTACCTGCTCTCATGTACTCCATCGTCTTTTGCGCTTCTTTGATGTCCTCGTTGACCTTGTGCATGGCGTCTTCTACGCCTAATAAACCTTTATCGCCCAGGAGAACGACGGTTGGTGCATCCGATGCTTGCTCTTCGCACACTCTCGCGTCGTCTTTCCAGCTATTCAAAGTTGTTTCCGCGGCATCGACTTCTCGGCGTCTCGATTCTCTCATCGTCTTGGAGGAGGCCAATTCGCGTTCGGCCAGTGTGGCCGCTTCGCGTCGTTCTTTTTCAATTCTTTTAACCTCCTCTGATAACAGCAGCGGTTCCGGAACACCTTGCGCGCCTCGAAACGCCGCCTCGAGACGATCTTTCCTCGAATTTAAAATGGAAGTCAAAGCTTCCTGCTTCGCGGCGATTTCGTCGCGTTTCAAACGAATCTTCACTTGCGTTTCGCCCGCTCTGGCCGCTTCTTCTTGTTCGCTTCTCAACGCTTGGAGTTGTTTATCGATGGACTCTATCTCGTTCTCTATTTCCGTCATTTCTGCTTTCCCGTCACCGGCCAATTCGACTTCTTTGGACCGTTTATTGAAAATCTCTTTCGCTTCTTGTTCATTTTTCTTGTACTCGTCGATGGCGACGACGGTTGCCGATTGCGTCAAATCTTTCGTTATCGCATCAATGTTCGCGCGTAACTCTTCTCTGAGCTTTTGCTTGTCGCGAATCTTCTCTTCGCCTCGTTTCATTTTCATGTCCACGTTAACGATGGCACTCGTCGCTTCGGCGTGCGCGTTTTGCCTTTTTTCTCGCGCGTTTTTCGCCGCGTCTTGTAATACTTGCAAACGCTCGCCCAACGCTTTTCGAAAGAGTTTCATCGTACTTTCTCTTTCAGACTTGGACGGTCGTTGCGTGTTGTTTCTCGCGCTTTCGTTTTGCGTCGCGTCAACCATCTCGTTGTCCTCCTCGTCGTCGTCCTCCTCGTCTTCTCCGTCGTCGCTCATGTTCAAAATGGCGTTACAAATCGCCTGGCCAATCTCGGCGTTCTCTCTCGCCACTTCTTTCGCGTGTTCCACGCGCTTCTCCAATCGCTTCACGTGTTGCTCGGCTTCTGCTTGTAACCTGCCCACTTTTTGAAACTCTGAATCTTTTTTATCTTTCAAGGCGTCCGATTGCATGTGCAAGTCCTTCACCTCCGAGTGTAACTGCGCTAACTCTTCCTTCATGGTGGCAAACTTCGCCGTGAACTGTGCGCGCAATCCTTCCAACTCCTCCAAGGATTCCGTGTACACGTTGTCAACTCTTTCTACTTTTCTCTCGTTTTCCGCTTTTACCGCAGATAACTTACTCTCCACCGATAACTTCTCCTCCGCCAATCGTCTCGCTCCAGCTAACGCGCCCGTCATATCCTCGACCGATTTCATCGCCTTCTCGATGTTTTCGTCCACGCTCGCGATTTGCGCCTCCAACGCTCGCGCTTTCTGTTCGTTATCGTCTCTCGTGGCCGTTAACTTTACCGCGTGATCTTTCCTCACCCTTAACGTCTCGCACTTCCCTCTCGCATCTTTAATCTCCCCAACTTGTTCCACTCTGAGCTTCCGTATGTGTTCCAACGCTTTCGTATACTTTGTCGCCGAAAAGATGTCGTCGAACTTCTTCTTCAACACGGCGCCTTCCCCTAACGGCCAATTCGATTCTTCTTGGTGCACGAACACCACGTTCTCCAGTATTGCTTTACTCACCCCCATTAATATAGGCACCTCCGCGTTTATATCCGCGCACTTTTTCGTCAGCGAGACTTTCTCCCCGGTGTTCTCGTCCACCATCTGAATAATCTGGTCCAAATCTTTCTTCTCCAACTTCCCGCCCGATTTCTGCACCAACTGAAAACTCCGTATCACCACAAACGGTTTCCCTATGCTATTCTGAAACCTCAATTTTATCTGTGCCTTCACTTCCGTGGCGTCTGCGACTTTTGGATCGTGTATAAACGCCTGCCCCGATCGCGCGCTCGGCGGCAACTCTCCCGTGCTGCCCATTTTTAAGCACTCGATTATGGTGGTTTTCCCTGCACCATTCGAACCGACGATGAGCGTTAACGGTTTCGGGAAGGTTATCACGTGGTCGTGGTCCGGGGCGAACGCGCGGATGCCTTTGATCAGTAACTGTTAATTGCGATAAAAACGAGGACGTGGCAAAGAGAAAGAGAGAGAGAGAGAGAGAGAAAACATCGGTCAGTAAACGCGCAAAACGGCGAGAGAGAAAATTTCAAAAGATTTGATTGCACTGTTGCGAGAGATGAGATCTCTCGCGCGCAGAAGAAAACAACGACAAAAACACAACAATAAACGCGGTTTTGTCCGTCGTACCTTATCCACCGTGCACATGATGTTCTTCTCGCCCTTTTTCACCTCTTTTATTAACTCTCTCTCTCTCTCTCTTTGTGCGTTTGTTTGTTGTGTGCGTCGATGAGTGAAGAGATTTGATGAGCGTTTTGCGACGAGACGACTGCGGCGAGAAAAATGCGTCAGAAGTGAGCGCGCAGAAGATGCTGACGACAAAGACAACCATCGTTCGAGCGAATGGGGCGTTCAACGACGAGAACAACAAAAGACGCCCAAAACGGGCGAAACCGAAACCGAAACCTTTGCGTCAAGGCGACGTGACCAAAAAAAGATGCGACCAATGTCTCGGCCTCGGGAAAGTGCCGTGTTATAACTGCACCTCGGGAGGCGTCGCGAAGTGCGATAAGGTTGGATTCGTCCCCGCGAAGAACACCCTCTTCACGTTTCGGCTTCCGTTCGGTTGGACGCGAGAAGGACGAGAAGACGAGACGACCACCAAAATGAAAAAGAAAAAAGGAGGAAAGAAAGACGCGGAGGCGAATACTCTCGAGCGGTGCTCCGTGTGCTCGGCGAATGGAAAACTCGCCTGCGGCAGATGTAACGGTCAAGGCGTCCTTCTGTACAGATCCGCGGATTGGCGGTAAGTGTCGAGCGCAGGTTTCAGAGAGCAAACAAGCGCCACCTTTATTGAACGTTGAGGAAAACAACGTTGCTGTTTCTCTCGTTCGTATGAGTAGTAGTAGTAGTGTATTAGTATTGTATTCGTATTCATCTCTCTCCTCTCCCGACGATATATAAAGTTGAATATTTGTGTCTATTGTGAACACTTTCTTGTGGTTCTTTCTGTCCATCAAAATGCCTTCAAAAAGGGCTGCCAAACTTCGTTTTTGGATAAAATAATTCCTCAAACGTGTGCCTCCTTTTGTACCACGTCTCTCCCGATCTTTTCTTCTCTTTGAGATACGACTGCGAACGAGAACGATGTTTGCATCGTCGTCGTCATCTCGCTGCTGCTGCTTCGTTTCTGCTGTGTTACAAAAACAAGAAAGCAAAACGCGTCACAAAAATGCAATGGCGGCGTCTTTTTTGCGGGGGAAAGGACACGTGTCGTCTCCCAGAAAGTCCAACGCACGTTTTGTCGTCAAAGCGGGATCTTCTTTCGAACAAAAGTTCGGCAAGGACGGCTCGGGGGCATTTTCCGGAGGCGTCGGAGGCGGCATGGCTGGACAATCGCAAGGCGAAGTTTCCGCGCAAGATTTAGCCATCTTGCAACAGCGTTTGGGTGGACAACAAATCTCCTTTGAAGGCGCCGGGGCGCAACAACTGCAACAGAAAGGTTTAATCGACGCGCAAGGGAACTTGATGAGCGCAGGGCAGAAACCGATTAAATCGAGCAATCCAGACGCGTTAGAGATTAATTACGATCCGGACGGGGTTCTTGGTGATGTTTCGGATGAGAACGATATGCTCATCGATAGACATTTGGCGAAGCGAGACGCGCAGGCGTTGGAGGCGGAGAAGGAAAAGTTGAAAGAGGAGTGGAAGAAGAAACGGAAGGAATTGGAGGAGGCGAGAGAGGCGAGACCGGAACCGACGTCGCCGGCGGAGTTGGTGACGTACTTTTTCGAGACTGAGTTTAACGAGATGGAATTTGAAATCGTACGAAATAGACCGAAATTAAACGAAGAGTTCTTCGCGCATTTGAAGAGTCAAATGGAAGACGCTTCGGTGAGCGAAGACATGAAAGGGAAAATCGACGCGTTGAGCACGGTCACCTCAAACTTTGTCGGTTTCGTCGATCAAACCACCAAAGCTATGTTACAACCAAAAGAACGAATGATGAAACTGTTAACCGCGAAGGATAAAAAAGCGATGATTTTGGAAATGGTTGATAACGACGAGTTGGATATGAACTTGATGGCGCTTCTCATGACGAACATCAACACGGCCAAAGCCGCAGGATTGGATCAAGAAGCCGCGTTTATGCAGAAGATTTACTCCGCGTGCGCGAAATTCGTCGATGGCGCGTAATTATTCATACATATACATTCTTGTAAAAGAAAGAAGATTCGTTCGTATGCGTAACGTATTAATAATATATTATAGAACAACTCTTTC
>Ga0206123_10004788_pt1 | contig 10434 bp, 5 predicted proteins | sample Helgoland_Spring_2_FD_160086 | JGI IMG/M metagenome (GOLD analysis project Ga0206123, IMG submission 160086) | Pelagic subsurface seawater microbial communities from Kabeltonne, Helgoland, North Sea - Helgoland_Spring_Bloom_20160316_1 | ecosystem: Environmental > Aquatic > Marine > Epipelagic ... | reverse complement strand
TACTCTTACTGTAGGTGCGAATATAGGAGATGTAATAAAGTTTGAATTATTGTTTACAACAAACAACTATTATAAATATCAAACAGGTACTACTAACGCTGCGCAACCTTTGTTTCAAAACTTTGCAACAACTTATCAAAATTATTTTGCTATAGGTAAAACGTTTGCAGGTTTATTTACTGATTATGTAGAAATTAAAACCGTAACAAGTGTTGGTACACCTGTTACTTCTGTTCAAGTTTTCACAAACCAAGAAGTTGCTGAAAAATATTTATTTGATAACACGGGTACCGGTAGACCTGAACCAGCGTTAACTATTGGTGATTTACCTAGATCTTACGCTACATATGATATAAATGTAGATGGTTTTTATAGCTATAGAATAGGTGTTAAGCAGCAGCAGCAAGATTATTACAATGTATATTTACCTGGTTTTGTTAATGGTTATCCTATAGATGGTTCAACATTAGAACAAGGTGAAACAGCTTTTACAACGTTGGTATCTGATAATATAAATAAATTACCTAGAAACCTACAAGAGGTTGGACCATTACAAAATCAATTTACAAGTGATGAAAGAGTTTTCCCGAGAGTAACTAATACAATCCAAGTAACATCTTCAGGTGTAACATATAGAAACACTCAATTTAGTCCTTCTTCATCTGCAGATGACATAGAATTAATAGGTACAACAAAAGACGTTTTTCCAGAAATAACTTTTGATACAACAGTTACAGCAGGAACTGGTAATCCATTTTGTATATATGATTTTGATACAAATCCTTATATATCAAAGATTTCTACACAACAAGCTATTGGTGTTACTGAAGTTAATTTCACATCACCATCTGGCACGTATGATTATCCAGTAGTAATGGGGTTAGCTGTTTTAGAAACATCACCTTTTGTTTCTCAATTAGAATTATTTTATGAGGCAACTACTACGGGATTAATATCTGATATAAATTATGGTGTACAAAATACAACTGGTGGTATAAACGGTATTAGTATAAGTGCTAATCAAAGTTTTAATGAAGATGCCGCGAGTGGATCTAGGGTAACACCTGATTTTTTCCCTACAAGTGGTGGTGTAATCAACACGCTTTACAACGCTACTTTAATATCTGTGTTTAATTATTCTTACGGTACATCTAATTTAAATAGTACTAATTATGGATTACCTAATCTAGATCAAAGGTTTTCTTTACAACCTGGATCTGTGACTGGTAGTTATAAAATACAAACTGAAGATACTTTTTACGCTGGTAGTATAAGTGAAGTTGGTGCTGATGCTGATTACAACGGCAAATATTTGGCTACTGTAAGATTTACACTAGGTTCTGTTTCTGTAGATCAAACTATAGTAATGCAACTTGTAAATTCAAATCCTACAATTCAAACAGTGCCCAGCCCAAACCCAACAGGATCTATAAACGGCGAAACTATATTTACAGTAAATAGTTCTCCTAAAGGTTTCAACGGTAGCGCAACAAATCCAGCTACAACCGGAGCGCCAACTAATGCTAACTGGTCTATTTTTCAACCTTCAAATGGTTTTGGATGGAGTATACAATCAATTACAACAACTAGTCCAACAAATGTTCAAACTCAATATACGACTCCATCTTCTATAATTAATGTTTTAAAAATAACTGACCAACAAGTAATTAATGGTTCCTTAAGGTTTAAATTAGTATCTTCAGGTACAAATGGTAACCAATCAGGTTATACTTATTTAGTTGTTATGAAATTAACAGATACTAGAGGTGGAACAGCAACTACAAATGTAAGTTATAGTGTAGCTGCTTCAACGTATACTAGTTCACAAGTAGCTGCAACTTACTATACATCTGGAACTGGTTACACTACAAATGATACAGCAATGACCACCAATACTAATTTTAGTATAATTTCAGGTATGGGTTTATCAATGCCTAGATTTATAGGTCAAATTCAAAACTGGACAACACAAGATATATGGTTAGTTGCTTACTTAGAAGTTAGTAACACTCCTCCTAACACTTATGCAAATGGATTTGGAATGCGTTTTGGTGAAGTTCAAAATGCTAATACATCTGGAACATCACCTAGTGGGCAAACAATAGGTCAAAGATTAAATGGCAGCGCGGGTGGTACTGGTTATGCTTTGGAATCAGCGAGAAAAGTTCAACTTAGCGGAGGTCCTAGCTTTCAAAATGTATGGTCTGGATCTCTTGGTAAATTAAAAGCTTTTAGTGCAAATGATGGATCTACGTTAGGACAAACTCTTATTAACGCGGGTGTTAGACCTGGTCAAGTTAATACAGCTGGTGGAAACTTAGGTAATTATGATTTTTCAGACTGTGCTTTAGTTAATTTAGCTTTTAGTATATCAGGTGGTTATCCTGATCCTAATACTCTTTTACCACCAAACACTAGAGTGGCACTACCTCCATACACTGTAATAGCGAAATTATACTGGACAACACAGCAACCACAGTTCAATGTCACTCCATATCAACCAACATTAATACAGAATCTTATAGATTCACCGTCACTACCATTTTATCCAGCTACAGTTGGTGGAACAAACTTTGCTGTGTCACCAACAGCAACAGGTACGACAGCTGCAACAGGACCAGCTAATTAAAGTTAATAATCAAAAAAACAAGTAATAATATAATATGGGCTTTCCTCTACAGATAAAATACTACAATACTTATGTATTAAAGAAAATTGCGCCGCTTTCAGATAGAAACTGGTATGTGGAAGAGTCTAGAATAAGAGGTGGATATAATAATGTGCAAACAGGTTTGTCTCCAAGAGCTTTTTTAGTATCTGAAAATAATGCACAAGAAGATTTATCTAACTCTATTATATATTCAGGTATATTCAATTCTAGAACTGGTATAAACCAATCTAATCAGTTTCCATCTGGTCAAGATATAACTAGAACTGTAGATCCATCAAAAGGTAGTATACAAAAGCTTTATGCAGAAAATACTAATCTTACTATATTTCAAGAAAGAAAAGTAAATAGAGCATTAATAGATAAAGATGCTGTTTATACACAAGAAGGAGTACCTATGCAAACAACTTCAAATGTTGTTATAGGTGCAATACAACCTTATGCTGGTGAATTTGGTATATCTACTAACCCTGAAAGCTTTGCTGTGTATGGTTATAGAAAATACTTCACTGATGCTAAGCAAGGATCTGTTTTAAGGCTATCACAAGATGGTATAACAGAAATATCTAACTACGGTATGTATGACTTTTTTAGAGATCAACTAGGATCTTTGTCTAGCGGTAAAGCTATAGGTGGTTACGATATACACAACAAGTGTTACACGTTATCTATACAACCCGCATCTAGTTCTTTAACACCTCAAACTGTTAGTTTTGATGAAAATGTTAAAGGTTGGACAAGTAGATATAGTTACACGCCAAGTAATATGTTTAGCGTACAGAATAATTTTTATTCCACTGTTAGGTCTCAAGAAAAAATAGAGAAATACAATGAAACAGGGGAAGAAATAGGTGATATATATGAACATTATAATAACAATGTAAATAGAGGTAATTTTTACACAACTCAATATACTAGTGAAATACAAAGTATATTCAACATTAACCCTTCTGTAGTAAAAAACTTTCAAACAATAAACTATGAAGGTGGACCTAACTGGTCTATGACTAGTTTTGTTACTAACGAAGATCAAGCTAATGCTGTTGGTGTATTTAACATGCCTTTAACTCTAGCTGACATGGAAGTTAGTTTATTAAAAAATGAGTTTAAACAAAAAGAAGATAAATACTTTGCTGACTTAATTAACACAAGTGCTTTTACGCAAGGCGAAGTTATTTATGGTAAATCAGTGTCTGGAGTTAAAGGATTTTTTGCAACAGTATCTTTACAAGCAACTAACACAGCTACATCTGGCACTAATGAACTTTTTGCCATATCAACAAACTATAAAGAATCATCTTATTAATATGAAAAAAATAATAATCATAGCATTAACATTAATACTTACGTCTTGCGGTAGTAAATATAATTTTTCAAACTATAAAATAAAAAGCATACTAACAATAACAGAAGAAGGTGATACACTTGCTGTACCAGTTAGAGACTTTAAGTTTAGAGTGCTCGATAGAAGAATAGAAGAATTAATAGATCGTAATGCGTTTAGATATCAATATAGACAAGACTGGAGATGGAACTATAATGTATATCCTATTCCACGTTCAAACCAAAGACCTAGCTTTAATAGACCTAGTTCTATAAAACCTAACTACACAAAACCAAGAGTAATTAAACCAATAGAAAACTCAGTGCCATTAAAACCTAGCATAGGTAGGCCAAAAGTTAATTCTACTAAAGTCAAGTCTAGAATAAAAAATTAAATGAAATTAAGAACATTAACAGAACAAGACTGGAATACCTTATGTAACTGGTGGGAGGCTTGGCCTAAGTGGGTTAATCCACCTAAATCTTTTTTACCTGACAATGGTAAAGGAGGTTTTATGGTTGAAAAAGATGGTAAACCAATATGTGCTGGATTTATATATCTAACTAACTCTGACGCAGTTTTATTAGAGTGGATTGTTTCTGATCCAGAATATAGAGAAAATGATCGTAAGGATGCTTTAGAATTGCTTATAACGGGCGCTGAAGCTGCTTGCAAAGAGATAGGTAAAAAACATATGTTTACTATAGGTAGAAATAGACATTTAATAGATATGCATAAAAATTTAGGATGGACAGTTGATCCTGATTCATCACATGAAATAATTAAAAACATTTAAGAATGGCAGCAATAGCAGCAGTAGTCGGTGCAGGTGTTTCCTTAATAGGAGGCGCGGTATCAGCAAACCAAGCGGATAAAGCAGGTAAAAGAGCAGGTCGAGCAGCGGATAGAGCTCAGGCAGAGATTAATAGAATAAAAAATTCTAGAGTAACACTAACAAATCCTTACGCTGGTAATCAAAATTTGTCTAGCTTGGCTCAAGATTTAAGCGCTATGATTACAAATCCTTTTGCTAGTTTGTCTGTAGCAACTCAAGCTGCTGAAATACAAATGGAACAATCTGATATGGCTTTAGCTAATTCATTGGATAACTTAGCTGCTAGTGGTGCTAGTGCAGGTGGAGCAACAGCTTTAGCTCAAGCCGCTTTGGCTAGTAAAAAAGGTGTAGCGTCTAGTATAGAACAGCAAGAAGTTAATAACGAAAAACTAAGAGCACAAGGTGAATCTAAAATGGAGCAAATGCAAATGCAAGAGGCTCAAAGAATACAAGGTGTACAAATATCAGAAGGACAAAGAATGCAAAGTCAGCAAGCTGCTGGTAACCAATTTGTTCAACAAATGAAAGAAAACAGAACTAATCAAGATTTAGGTATGGCTGCTGGTCAACAACAACAAGCGATGGCAAATCAAGCTTCTGCAAATCAAGCTAAAGCTAGCGCTTGGGGTAGTGCAATATCAGGTGTAGTAGGTTCTATAGGTGGTTTAGCAGGTGCGCCCGCAACAGGCGCTGGAGCTGCTGATTTCTCATTAAACGGTTAAAAAATAAAAATATGAGCGCATACGATAATCCAACGATAATACAAGACATGTACGGAGCTAAGGCTTGGGCAGCTGCTGCTAATCAAGTATCTAATGCGTCTGTAAAAATGGTAGACTCATTTGTTCAAGCAGGAATTAAGAGAGCAGAAAAAGCAGAAAAAGAAAAAAAAGCTAGTGATGCATTGTTTTCTAGTATAACTATTAAACAAAGCGAAGCTGCTAATGGAACTTTTAATTCTGAAGAGTGGGAAAACAAACCAGAGTCTCTAATTGAGCAAGCTAAGAATTGGAATAATTACGCAATGCAAGGTGGTATGCATACGATAAATGGTAAAGAAATTGATTTTGGTATAGGTTCTATAAAAGCAGAAATGTTAGTAAAAGATAGTAATGTCTCACCAGAAGACAAAATTAATTACATGAAAATTGTTAACGATAGAACTAACGCTTTAAAAACGTTTAGTCAAGAAGCTGCTTTAGTATTAACAGATGAGCAAGATTACTTATCTACATCAGCTGGAACTATGGGTGGTTCTTATTTTAGCGGAAGCAATCCAGAAGAAAGATTTGAATCTCAACTAGTTGCTAATTCTTTATATAACAAAAATGGTATAATGCCTGATGGCTTTAAAGTAGAAAAGATTTACGATAGAAGATTTAAAAATAACAACGCTAGTACCTCAGATAGTTTTTTAACTTTAAATATTAAAACTAATATAGATAATCCTTTGTTACCAGAGGGTATGGTTGAAAAATATAAAAACCAACAAGATAAAGATGGTAATATAATTATAAATAAAGAATACAATCTTAGTGATGGAAGCTGGAGTGGTAATATAATAAACCCAGCAGAATTAGAAAACGCTGATTATATATCTGCTTCTAAAGGTCTAACTAATGAGGCTGGTGTTTTTAGTGATAAAATGGAAGTTCCTTTAGCTAGTACTTCTGTTATAAGAAAAGGTGAAGATTTAAATGTTCAAACAGTATCTAAATGGATGGATGTTGGCGCTTACGAATCAGCTGTAAAAGATACTACTGAAAAACAAGCAACCGCTGCTTATGCTTTATTGGGGCAAAACCAACAAGCATTTGAAGCATATGCTAGGAATATGCAACCAAAAAGTATAATGCCTGAATACAATCAATTGTTAAAAGACGGGGAATTAAATGAAGAAAGCATAATGGAACTTTTACAAAAGCAAGAAATGGCATCAGCTAAATACAAAGTTGGTTTATTAGAAGGTGTTAGTGACGAAGGTGGTTTTCAAATGGTGCAAAGACCTATAACACAAGCCGAAATAGATGATTTAAAAGTTGCGGGTATACCAGCTGCTGAAAACATGAATGCAGGTGATATGCAATATTTTAAAACTAAATCTACAGAAAAACAAAAACCAAAACCAGGTGGTCGTGGTAGTGGCGTTAGTACATCTGAAGAAGAAAGACTTCTTGCTAAAACTAAAAAAGCTTTAAATAAATCTGAAGAATCAGCCATGAAATCATTTTTAAATACTGGTAGATCTTTAGGTGGTGGCACAGGAGGTAGAAAGTTAATATACGAAGATGGCGTAAATGCAGGTTGGTATATAGAAGATAAAGATGGTAATACAGGCGCTAAGATGACTTACGAACAAGCTAAAAACTTATTTCTTTAATTAAATAAAATAAAAATGGCAATAGATCCAATTTATATACACCCTAGATTAGGTGAACTAACGCTAGCTGAAGTTCAAGCTAACGCAGATTATGAGGAAATTTCTTTAGAAGATTACTTAAGTACTTATAATGTTTCTTTAAAACAATCTGAAGAGCCAGTAGGCACAGGTACTGTTCTTAGAAACGAAGAAATTGACTTGGATTCTTTTTATGATCCATCAAAAAAAGTACCAGTTGTTGCAGCAGAGGATGCGGGTGTAGCAACGGAGATAGACGAGACATCCAAGTTGGAATTACAATTGGAAAATGTTTTATCGGAATACAGTTTAGAAAACACTAAAGCTAGCAGAATGATATTAGATCAACGCAAGTTGAATTTAAAAAGAAAACTAAAAAAAGCTTATCAGGGTTCTGAAATGGACATAAATAAACCTATGTCTATTATAGACAAAACAGAAGAAGAAGTTCAATCTTTTTTAATGGATAAGTATCCTGGTGTTTATATAGAGCAAACAGGTGTAAGAAACGCTTTAAATATAACTTTACCTGGAACAAATAAACCTATAGAATTAGATTTACAACCTTTTACAATGGATGGTAGAGACGAAGCTGTAGATGTTTTAAAAAATCTAGATAAAGCTTATAAAAACCAAACAGACGAAGAGTTAGTTATTAACACCGTTGGTGGATTAGCTGATATGTTAGATGAGACAAAAGACGATAGATCTATAAACAAAGCACTAGAAGGTACAGGTTACAGTGTTTCTATTAACGCGGCTAGTGGTTCAATTAAAGACGGAACAAATCAACCTTACTCTTACAACGTTATTAAGGATGGTAACATTATAAAAGAAAAACTAGACGTATCTCAATTAAGATCTTTTATGACAGAAGATTTAGGTGAAGAAGGCTACGCTGCTATAATGAAAAATAGCTACGAAGCAACTAGTAATTACTTAGAGATAAAAGCTAGAGAGGTAAAAAAAGAAGAAAAAGTTATAAAATCTGATAAAAATTTAGATTTAAAATATTTTAAAAATACTTTTGCTAATGATATAATAGCAAACATAAATCAAGTTTTACCAGAAGATTTAAGTTCTGACGAACAGAAGCAGATTAAAGATTACATGGAAAGTAATGCTTTAGGTGAGATGGTTTACAACGCTAAATTAGACAAACTAATCAAAGCACCCGTTAAGTTAGAAGATGAACTTGAACAAATTAAAGATTTAAGTGGTTTACCTCAAAGTATTTTAGATAAAATACAACAAGCTGGAGGTGTACAATTTATACAAGATATGTATAGTGCTGGTATTAAAAACCTAAAAGAAGAAGAATTACTTGATAGATCTAGAACTATTGGTGAAAAAATAATGTCTAATTCTGGTAATCAAAATTTGATTAGATTAGGTCAAGGTGTTGCTAAAATTGAAAAAAATAAATTTGATCAAAGAATAAAAGAGCAAGTCAAAGAGCTTCCTAAAATATACGAAGAAAGATTTGGAGAAGTATTGAATACTAGGGCAAAAGAAATATTAGAAAACGCGCCAAGAGATACTAAACTAAGTATAGATTACACGCCAAGCGGTGATCCTATTTTTTCTTTAACAAATGATAGAAATCTTAGCACTGAAGAGGGTAGATTATTCAAAGAAACACAGTCTCAAATATTTAAATTGCAAAATGATTTTGCTAATCTTCAATCGGATTACTCTGCCACATTAGATAATATGCAACAAGAGGTTTCTGAGTTTTATGCTGCTAACCCTGTTGACGCTGATGTTTTTAAAGACTCTATGAAAGAATATGGATTAGGTAATTTGTTTGCTAAAGATGTCAATGACGCTTTTGCTGGAATATTATTAGCCGCACCTACTTTAGTTAACTCTGATTGGGCTTTAGAAGCTCAAAAAAGATTAAATGCTAAAAATGATTACTTTGAAACAATGGGTAGTTATGATGATGGAGACTTTGGCACTTTCTTTTTTAGAACATTAGGCCAGCAATCCGGTAATATAACATTAGCTATAGCTACTGGAGGTATTGGTTCTGCCGCGGGACTATCTTCTGCTATGACGGCTAATGCTATTGGTGGTTTATTTGGTTTATCATCAGGTACACAAACATATAGAGATTTAAAAACCCAACAACAAATAGTTGGAACAGCTGATAAACAAGCTAAAATTGCTCTAAATGCTTACGAAAATGGAGTTATAGATTTATATACTTATACTAATACTATGAGAGATATAAATAAAACAAAAGCAATGAGTGAGATAAGTGATAGTCAAATAGTAAACGCTTCATTAGCTAACGGTATAATAGAAGGAACAGTTACTAGGTTTTTAGGTACAGCACCAAACACCATAAAGCTTTTAAAGGATTTTAAATCACCAACATCTTTAACAAGTATAGCTGAAAATTTATATGCAGGTAATTATCAAAAAGTAGCAAACTTAATAGGTAGACCATTGCTAATGCGAGGCTCTGGAGAACTTGCTGAAGAAGAATTAATTTATGGAGGCCAGCAGTTTGTTACAGAGTTTGGTATACTTGATAGAGAGCTAGACCTTAGCGCTTGGGATGATACCGCTATGTCAACTATAATAACATTAGGTGTTTCACAAAGCCCAGGTGTTGCTTATTCTGGTATGGTAAACTACAATGCCACTAAAAAGTTTGAGCAAAAAATAAACAAGCTTAGAATAAATAATAACGAGCTTAGTACGTTGATACAAGATTCTAAATTAGATGATAAACAAAAAAAGCTGTTATTGTCTGACATAGCTTCAAACCTTCAAGAGCAAGGATTAGAACTTGATAGATTAGGTGTGGATATTCTTGGTCGTGATGTTGGTGACATAAAAAGGTTGATAGGTAGTGAGTTGATAAAATCACAACTTTTATTACAAGCAGGTGTTATGCCTGGTATGTCTGACGTTGATAAAGCTGAAGTTGTAAACTCATATAAAGAGTCTTTAAGCAAGGAGCAAGCTAAAGTATTTGAAACTCAGCTAAATGTATTAGACAGTCAAATTAAAGATATAAAAGAAAAACAAACCAGTACTAAAAAAGCTAAAGAAAGCTTAGGTGATCTATGGACTAATAACGATAAGTATTTAAGAAAGGTAAATAAAGATAATTATAAATCCAAATCTACTGAAGACCAAATAGTAGCTGTTATAAACCATATAAGAGAGAGCGTTAGCAGAGAAAGTAAAAGAGC
>Ga0206123_10004783_pt1 | contig 10442 bp, 10 predicted proteins | sample Helgoland_Spring_2_FD_160086 | JGI IMG/M metagenome (GOLD analysis project Ga0206123, IMG submission 160086) | Pelagic subsurface seawater microbial communities from Kabeltonne, Helgoland, North Sea - Helgoland_Spring_Bloom_20160316_1 | ecosystem: Environmental > Aquatic > Marine > Epipelagic ... | reverse complement strand
TGTACCCTTTAAAAAATCTCTTCTTGTTATCTTCATGCTCTTAATACCTCAGGTAGATTGAATAAAATCATATGCTTTTCTTCGTTACTTTTAGCTTTTGATAATATTTTTAGAATTTTATCAGGGTTATCAAAATTATTATGAATAATTTTTTCATGAATATATTGATCTACCCGATCTTCTGAATTGTATCTATGAAATGCTTTTTTGGCATAAAGTAGTCTTCTAATAATTAATTCAGTAGACATCCAATCACTTGAAAAATCTGAATATCCATTTGGTTGTTGTGCTAGATATGGATGATATCCTAGATCTTCTAACATCCAATCAGGTTCTCTTAGGTCTTCTCTCAAAATATTACCCAATTTATATGTATCCATTCTTTTTTCAGGTATTGGATATGCGTAAGTAGCTCCTGACATATTAATTGTTTGCAACCACCAATTTTCAGGATTTTGAAATTTTTTATATTTATCATTATTTTCAAATGTTACTTTGATTGCAGCTTTGTGGACTTCTGGTAGATGTCCATCTGATTGTTCCCATGCTTTAATAATTGGGGCAATCATTTTTTTTGTAGGATGATCAGTTATCAAATATCTACAAAGTTTTGTTGCAATAAACTCTCTACATGAAGGATGGTTTACTAAATCTTTAATTACAATTTTTAAACTTTTTCTTCCTCTTTTATAAGTTTTACCAAGAACATTTTTTTTTCCTGGTTCATGACGTTCAGACATGAACCTTACATCTGTTCCTTGATCAGATTTTTTTGTCCATTTAGGTCTCCATCCAGTCATAATTTTTGCAAGTTCTTGGACGTCTTCTTGTGTGTATCCCGCTTCTGGAGATATTGTATGAAGTTCCATTAATTCTCTTGCATGATTTTCATTAAGTGTTGCTGGTCTTTTTTCTTTTCTTCTCCACTCTTGTCTGGCACTTTCTGATTTAGGACCAATATTATCTTTGTTGTCTAGATGCATTATCATTGGCCATGCGATTGTTCCTTCATAAACCATTGTTTCAAAAGTTTTATCCATGTTGTCTCTAAGAAACTCTCTTTGATAAGCTGCAGTTGAATATTGATGTAATCTTTGTGTCTTACTTATTGTGAAATGATTACCCCAAAAATACCAAAGTTTTGCAAGTACAGGATGATTGCTTCTAACTCCTTCTGCATGTCTTATACTTAATTCATAATTTTTCCAAAATTTTCCACCTGTATCATTTTCAAGTTGACGTTCAGCTATTTCAAGACCTTTGGGATCATTTTTATATTTTTTTCTCAAGGTTGTGTTTTCTTCAACTCTTTGAGTAATCCAGTATTTTCTCATTTCCTTTTCTGAGTAAATATGTTTGCCCTTCCAATTTAATTCAGGGATTGTCTCAACTTGTTTTTGCGCCCAAGTCAATGGATCTGATGGAGCTTTCTCTTCAGGTTTTAAACCAAAAGCTACTTTTCTAAAAAAGTTTTTCATCTTTATTTAATTTTATCTATATTATGAATATTTTCCAAGGATTTATTAAAATCTTCTAAATTTTCCCTTAAAGCTAAATTTGAAATTGAATAAATCATTACCAGCAATAAAAATAGAGGTAATGAAGTTATAATTGAGGCATTGCTTTTTATTAATAAAATATAAAAAACTATGAATAAAGCTGACCGAATTAAAACCGTTTTCCTAAAAACACTAATTATTGAAAGAGAGTGCTTTAATAAATTAAAAAAACTCATTTTTGATGGACCAAAATATCTAACACCTCTAATAGAGGGAATAGATAATAAATTTTTATCAGTTTTTTTTAATGATCCTGAAAAACTATTCCATGTGGCTTTTTCTTTAAGCATTTTTTCAACAGTTGATTTGGATAAACATGTAAAATTTCCAAATTTAATATACTGACTGGTAAATGCTAAAGTTATAATTTTATGTGCTAGATAGCAAAATTTAAAAAATAAACTTTCAGATCTTTTAACTCTTTCTCCTATTATCGATTGATTTTTTGATTGTTCTGCAAGTTGTATAAAGTTTTTAATCTCCTCTGGTCGATCTTCTCCATCACCATCCATTGGTATTACATAATCAAATTCTTTTTTTTCATAAATATATTTAAGTCCAGAGGCAATACATCTTGCGTGACCTCTATTTTCTTTCATGTTTATAATTTCAATAAAGTTAATATTTTCAGTATTTTGATATTTATCAATTATCTGTTGAGAAGATGCATCGTTAACCACAATAATTGAAATATCTGAATTACTACCCTCTATTTCAGAATTAATGTTTTCAATTAGCTTGGTTAAGCTCTCTCTGTCATTATAAATAGGGATTAAAATTACATATTTTTTCATAATTATTTTGAACCTACGCAAACATTATCAAGACACATATAGTCTTTCAATCTATCAAGCTTTTCCCTATCAACAATTCCCTCCCATACGGGTCTTGATTTTAGATGATATGATAAATTACCAGCGTTCCATTCATTTCCATAAACTACATTGATCTTTGATTTGAATTGCTGATCCCAAGCATATTGTGTTTTAATCGCAATTTCTTTACCTGGATAATCTGTTCTTTTGTCATCCTTTGAAATTGAGACATAAGCATAAAGTATGGGGGATAAAAAAAATAAAAAGATAAATCCGATCATAAATGGTTTTAACTTTTTAATGTTTATTTGAGATTGAAATACATAGATAAACAAAGTTCCAAAAAACAAATAAAACGGTGTCATCCACATTGTTCTAATCTTAGAACCTGTGACCACAGAAGTTAAAAACATTAATAGAATCGGTAAAATGTTAATCGCTAATAAAAAAAGTAATCTTTTATCTTTAAGATCAAATTTAAATTTAATTTTCTTTATTAGCAACCAAACTAAAATTAAGAAAGGTATTAATAATCCAACTTGTTTAATTAAAAAAATAAGCGGAAATTTAATATGATCAATCAAACTCGATTGCTCTAATCCAGTTCTAGCAAGTCCATAAGTAATGGTGATAAATTCATTGTTGTTTAACCAAATTAGATGTGGAACTAATACAATTAAAAATACCTCAAGAGTTATCAAATATTTAAAATCAAACTTTCTATCTTTTTTTATAAATATTAAATAGACAAACAAAAGATCGATTGATGCTAAAAGATAAATAAATAAGTATTTAGATAAAAATCCAAAAGCTGCAAATAACCCAACTAAAAAACAATCAGTAAATCTGACTTCTTTACTATTATAAATTTTCCAAGAAAAATATACCGTTAAAGACCAAAATGGTAATTGGCAAACATTTACATTAAATTCTGGAGTAGTAAAATTATAAAAATAGATAGCTTCTATAAGTAAAACTGAAATTAAACCCAGTAAATCATTATTAAAAAATTCTTTAGAGAATTTAAATACATAATAAAATGACGTAAGTACAAAAATTTGACTAAGCAAATAATATATCCAATCTTGAGATCCAAAAATCTGAAAAAAAACTTCTGAAAAAAAAGCACTCATTGGAGGATGCTTGTTAAATCCCCAATCTAAATTACTTCCCCAAGCTAAGGCCTCGATAGTATCTAGTGGTAAATTATGATTAGTTATAGATGGTATAAAAGTCCAAAATATAAGATGAGCTGTAATAAAAATATAATAAATATTATTTATATTTCTATTATTATTACTCATTTATAAATATTTATAGCAATTACGCTTGCTTGACACCCCTATTTTGCTGAATATACTCCGGAAATTCAAATTTAAACTATGCCAAAGACTACTAAAGTAAAAAAAAAAGTTACAAAGTCTAAAACAAAAGTTGCTGCTAAACCAAAAGCTGCTGCTAAAATAAAAGTTACTACTAAACCAAAAGCTGCTGGTAAAGTTACTATTAAAATTTCTAAAACTTATGTCCCAAAAGACACCGAAAAATATATGTGTGAAAAACATAAAGTTTTTTTTAGAATGAGATTAACTGAATGGAAAAAAGAATTGGTCAAAGCTAATAATGAGGCACTTTACTTTGGAAGCATGGACGATAATAGCATTTCTGCAGACGTAGTTGATCAAGCAAGTTCATATACAGATAAGAATGTAGAGATGAAGGCTATTAACAGACAAATTAAGTTAATATCAGAAATTGACAAAGCACTGGCGAGAATTAGAGAAGATATTTATGGTTACTGTCTCGACACAGCAGAGCCTATTGGATTAAAAAGATTAATAGCAAGACCTGTTGCAAAATACACAATCGCAGCTCAAGAAAAGCATGAAAAAAATGAAAAAGTTCATGCAGATGATTAAATTTTATAATTAATCAAAATTAATTAAATCTTTAGTACTTATTTCACCATCATCTAAAGCTGTTAAAAACACACCCATATCAAAATGATTGTATGTTTTTTTTAATAGCTGAAGTAAATCAAAAGAATTATTATCTGTTTGAGGTTTAAGATTAATTGCAACACATCTTGGAATATTTTTTTCAACTTTAAAAGAAACATTGTTAATTTTAATAGTTTTTCCAATCCATTCTCTTTCTTTCCAAGGGTCTATTCCATCAATACAAATATTTCCTCTAAAAATTGAGGTCTCAATCTTCTTATTAACTTTTTTCTCAAAATCATTGATGCTTTGAGTATTTAAAAGTGAGACAGAATTCACAAAATCTACTTTTTTTGAAATAGAGGTGTCAAAAAAAGGGAAATCAATATTTTTTATTAGAGTTATTGGTTGTTTTAAAGAACTTTCTAATTCTGAAATTTTATTTGAAAGTGCTTCTCTTTCATTTGATTGATTTATATCAATAGACAAAATCTCTTTATCTTTTAGAATTAATGTGAGTTTTTCACCTTTAAATATAAAATTATATTTATTTAAAGCTGGTGAGTTTTTAAGAGTTAAGATTTTATTCCACTTACCTTTTCTTTCATTTGGACTTTTTTCAAATAATTTTGCTTGTTCTAAATCTAAATCTTTAGCAAATGCAAAAATTCTATCTCCAATAATTCCAGTATTTTTTTTGATTTTACAATTTTCAATTGACTGAAATGAAACAGATTTAACTGGACAATAATTTATTGAAGTAATTTTAATGCTCATATAAAGTTTTTAAATTAATATGACTTATCTTTCATCAAATCAACTTAAACAGTATGGAAATGAAGGGTTTGTTTCACCAATAAATATTTTTTCAAAAGACAAAGCAAAAGAGATTAGAAATGAAATTGAGCTTATTGAAAAAGAAATACCTGATGAGCTAGAAAAATCTGGAAGATATAATGCTCATTTAATTTCACCTTTGTTAGATGAGGTTACCCATAATCCTAAAATATTAGATGGAGTTCAAAGTTTAATTGGTGAAAACATACTTGTTTGTGGAACAACTCTTTTTATCAAAAATCCAAATGAAAAAGGTTTCGTAAGCTATCATCAAGATGCAAAATATATAGGACTTGAACCATATAATTGGGTTACGGCCTGGGTAGCAATAACAGACTCTAATGAACACAACGGTTGTATGAGAGTGTGGTCTGGTTCACATAAAAACAATTTGAAAGATCATGATCAGATGTTTAATGAAGGAAATTTGCTCACTAGAGGTCAAACTGTTAACAATATTCCTAAAGAAAAAACTATCCCTATAGTACTTGAAGCAGGTCAAATGTCCATGCACCACCCCACAGTTGTTCATGGTTCTGATTTGAATAAAAGTGATGATCGAAGAATAGGTTTTGTTATTCAAAGTTATATAAGTAGTAATGTTAAACAAGTTTTAGGAAAAAATAGCGTTCAGATAGCAAGAGGTAAGGATGATTATAATTTCCATAAAAAAATTCCAAGAACAAAATCTTTAATGAATAAAGATGATATAAAATTAAAAAAACAAGAAAACGATTACCTTCAAGAAATTTTCTATAATGGTTCAAGCAAAAAAGGCTCTTACTAAAATGTCAGATCTAAAAGAAATAGTAGACTATATAATAAACAAAAATTTTGATCAGGCACTAAAACTTTGTGAAATTTATCAAAATGAAAAAAATAAATACATTATCTTTAATTTTAAGGGTGTTATCTATTTGTCACAAAATAATTTTGAAAATGCTGAAATTAATTTTTTAGATTCTTTAAAGGAAAATGATAAATTTATTGATCCCTTAAATAATCTTATACAACTTTACTCAAGAAAAAAGGACTATGGAAAACTTTTATTCTATGCAAAAAAATTAATTGAAATAGACAGCTCAAATCCCTCATATAATTATAAACTTGGATACGCTTTAGAACAAAATAACAAGATAGAAGAGTCTATTGAATACTATAAAAATTGCATAAATTTTAACGGTAAAGATAAATTAAAAGCTTTAAATAATATTGGTTCAATTCTTAGCAAATCAAAAAAATACAAAATTGCAAATCAGTATTATTTAGATTCTTTAAAGATTGATCAAAACAATACACTTACAATTAATAATCTTTTATCAAATTATTTAGAATTAAGGGATGATAAAAATTCGGATATTTTTTATGAAAAAGCTAAAAATATTGATCAAAATATAACTCATTTCTTATACAATAAAGCGGAATATTTAATTCAAAAAAATCAGCTAGATGATGCAATTGAAATTTTAGAAAATAATAAAAACAAAGATTTAAAATTTTTTATAAAATTAATAAGAGTTTATTCTTTAATTGGAAAAAAAGATAAAGCACAAAATTTACTTAATGAATTAAAAAAAATTGATTCAAAAGACCCAGATTATTTACAATTTCTTGGAATGCGATTTCTCTTTCAGGGTGATTTTGAAATTGGATGGAAATATTATGAGCACAGAAATACAAAATTAAAAAATATTTTAAATGACAGGCCTGAATGGAAAGGAGAGAATATTCATCAAAAAAGTATTGTTGTTTATAATGAGCAAGGTCTTGGAGATAGTATTCAATTTTCAAAATTTATAATTCCACTTTTAAAATTAACAAAAAATGTAACTTTTTTAGTTCAAAAAAATATTATTGATATATTTAAAAAAGATATTCCAAATTTAAAAATTGTATCAAAAGAAGATTTTCATGATAAAGAATTTGATTTTAAAATTTCATTAGGTTCCTTAATCAAATTTTTTTACAAAGAAAAGATTAATGAAAATTTTTTAATTAATAATAATCTATTTGATCTACCTTTTGTATTAAACAAAGATAAACTCAACGTTGGTATAGCGTGGTCGGGCTCATTTAATGGCCCAAACGAACCATATAGATCTATACCTCTAGAAGCATTAAATAAAATATTTTCTTTAGATGTTAATTTTTACTGTTTACAAAAAGAAATTTGGGAAAGAGATTTAGTTCAATTTAAAAAAACTAAAATTACAAATCTTGGAAATTACAGTTTGAGTGATATGGTTAAAATTATTCAAAATTTAGATCTTGTACTTTCATCGGACACTTCAATACTTCATCTTGCAGCATCTCTAAACAAAGAAACTTGGGGGCTTTTAAATTTATATCCTGATTGGAGATGGGGGGCTTTTAATAAATTGCATCCTTACAAATCATTAAAACTCTTTCAACAAAGAGCATTTAATAAATGGGAGGATGTTGAGCTAGAAATATACAACAATTTAAAAAAAAAATAAATTTTTAAGGTTTTGGAATTTGACTACCAATCTTGTAAAGATCATACCCTTTAATCACTGCTTCACGATCTGCTATTTCTAAATACCATCTGGATAAGTTTTGATAATTTTTTAATCCAATATCATGCCACTCATGTCTTGCAATCCAGGGCCATGTTGCAATGTCTGCAATAGTATATTTTTCTCCTGCAAGAAATTTAGAGTCTTTTAATCTATTGTCTAATTCTTGATATATTCTCTTTGTAATTTTGAAATATCTTTCTTCACCAAATTCACTTTTACCAGGATTGTAGTGATGAAACTGATGATGTTGACCTATCATTGGACCAATGGTTCCCATTTGAGCCATTAACCACTGATTTATTTTTAACCTATCTTGTTCATCATAAAACTTTCCACTTTTTTCCGCTAAGTACATAAGAATTGCCCCAGACTCAAAAATACTTTCTTTATTATCATGATCTGTAATCACAGGAATTTTACTAAAAGGGCTTAGCTTTATAAATTCTGGTTTAAATTGTTCGTCTTTACTTATATCTACTTTGGTTACTTTGAAATCGCAACCAATCTCCTCAAGCATAATAGAAATTTTTTTTCCATTTGGAGTATCAGCAGTAAAAAGTTCTATCACTTCTTAACACCAAGTCTTTCCTGAGCAGCTTTTGATGTAGTTGTAAATTCAAATCTTAGTTTTTCATCTGGTTTTGCATATTTAAAACAGCCTCTTGCAGCTAATGCACCTTCGTGAAAACCTGACAAGATTAATTTTAATTTACCTGGATACGAACAAATATCTCCAATAGCAAATATACCATCAATATTTGTTTCAAAATTTTCTGTATTCACTTCAACTGTTTTTTTATTAATATTTAATCCCCAATCTAATATTGGCCCTAATTGCATAATTAAACCAAAGAAACCTAGAACGTAATCTGTTTTAAATTCTTTTACTTCACCGTCATCATTTTTAATTTTAACTATATTGATATCTTTATCTCCTGAAACTGATTCTATCTGATATTTTGTGTATAAATTTAATTTTCCTTGGTCATTTAGCTCTTTAACTTTTTGAACACTAGACTCTGCACCACTAAAACCATCTCTTCTATGAATTAAATTTACTTTAGAGGTATTGGATAGTTCAATTGCCCAATCTAATGCTGAGTCTCCTCCACCAAAAATTGATATAGTTTTATCTTTAAAAATTGTCTTATCTTTAATTGAGTAAAATAAAGAACTCCCTTCAAATTTTTCACACTCTTTTAAAGGAAATTTTCTAGGCTCAAATGAACCAACACCACCAGCTATAACAATACTTGCTACATCAAATTCTTGGTTGCTACTTGTTTTAACACGCCATCTTTTTTCAACTTTTTTAAGTTGTTCTACTCTTTCATTTAAATGAAATTTGACATTGAATGGTTTAATTTGCTGTAAAAGATTATTGGTTAATTCTTCACCAGTACACTCAGGCACTGCTGGAATATCATAAATTGGCTTATCTGGATAAAGTTCAATACATTGGCCACCTGCTTTATCTAGATTATCTACTATCTCACAATTTAATCCTATGATCCCTAATTGATGAGCACAAAATAAACCTGTTGGTCCAGCTCCAATTATTAATACATCTGTTTTATTCATTTAAGCTTGTTTTGATGGAATGCTAACCACTAGACCATCTAATTCATCTGAAATAGTTAACTGACAACTCAATCTGCTATTCTGTTTTGGTTCAAATGCCATATCCAGCATATCTTCTTCTCCATCTTCTTTGGTTGGAAGTTTATCTAACCATTCATCATTAACATAAACGTGACACGTAGCACACGCCATTCCCCCTCCACAATCAGCATCAATTCCTGGAATGTCATTTTGAACGGCGCCTTCCATAACGGTAAGTCCATTTTGAACTTCAATTGTATGAGTTTTACTATCGTGGGTGTTATATGTAATTTTTGCCATGAACTATATATAGTTTTTTATTTAGATAGAACAAGTCTGTAAAAACAAACTAAGTCTATTTTTAGACATTTTGCAATTGAGGTATATCTTTTTTTATAAAATAACTTGTGTCTTCTTTTTGTTTAATCACCGCTGGTATTATCTCTCTATAAGCATCTATTAATCCATTATTTGGTTTTGGCAATTGATCTTTTATATGATGATGAAGTTTGTCTAGATTGTAGGATGGAACAGTTGGAAACATATGATGTGTTAAATGATATTCCATTTTCCAATATAAAAAACTTAGTATTGGATTTAAGTACATTTCTCTTGTTGAAAACCTATGATCTTTTATATTTCTTGCAAGTCCCGCATGCTGAGTAAAGGCAACAAGTTTGTGTAAAGTTTTTCCATAAAATTGTGGAAGTAGAAAATAAAGTAATGGCATCCAAGAGGAAGCAACTATTGACCATAAAAAAATTAATAACCAAATTGCAACATAAATTCTTGAACTAAAAACTACTTTTGCTTGTGCTTTTTCTGGAATGCAGTCTTCCATTACTTTTGTTTTAACTCCAAATGCATGCTGAATAATTTCAAATGAAATATGTTTTTTAAAAAATATTAAATCTAAAAACGGAATTAAACTTATAATTAATCCTTTTGGAGTTTCTTTTAAATTATTTCCATATTCAATTTCATGATCAAAAGGATTTTCAGTTGAATAAGTATTACCATGATGAACAAAATGAGTGTATCTCCATCTTATTGGTTCAAAATTCGCCATATAAGATGAAATATAATAAAAAATTTCATTTAATAATTTTGATTGAAAAGCAGTTTTATGACCTGTCTCATGCCACAATG
>Ga0206123_10004779_pt1 | contig 10446 bp, 28 predicted proteins | sample Helgoland_Spring_2_FD_160086 | JGI IMG/M metagenome (GOLD analysis project Ga0206123, IMG submission 160086) | Pelagic subsurface seawater microbial communities from Kabeltonne, Helgoland, North Sea - Helgoland_Spring_Bloom_20160316_1 | ecosystem: Environmental > Aquatic > Marine > Epipelagic ... | reverse complement strand
AAATTTAGTGATATTAGAGGGATCAGCAATAATCCATCTTGATTCAATTTTATCTTCAAGTACTTCCATATTATTTTAATTTAAGGAAGCCAACAGTTCGTGTTGCATCTCCATTACCAACATATCATCATCCAAAAACGCCAACTCAGGGAAATCATCACGCAGCAGTTCCTTTTCATACCACTCAGCACTCAACCATTTACGAAACGCCTCAAGCGATAGCTTATTCGTTTCCATATCCATCATCAACCCCTGCCACCGCATTGGTTCGTTGTGCATCAATCTATCTAATACCATTATACAACGCTTACAAATTGCATAACACTTTCTGGCAGCTTAAACAACTTGCCTTTCGATGGGTGAACAATACAATCCAAATCCTTATCGAATTTCCTTGTTGCACCTTTGCTGTTAAACACTACGCTCAATACCGATGACGGTACGAACAACTTCTTACCCATTTTGAACACCTCATTTGCATTTACTGTCAAACGAGTTGTTGCTAGCTCTTTAGCACTCATTTTTGTCTTTGTTACGATGTTTAGTCTCATGTTTCCCTTTTTTTTCTATACTGGAATATACGAATGAATCTTCAAGTTACAAGCTGCTCAACCTTGAGCATTATAAATTTGAGCAATCGACCTCCGAGGATCCTCATCACCACAACTACTCAAACAACCAATCATCTTAGCAACACACTCAGATGTGCAATGACCAAATACCTGATCGTTGTGTCCACCTTGAACCGTATTACACCATTCAAAATCATACTCATCCGCTTCATCGTTCCACGGTGCAACTTCAAATAACGAACCACCAGTATGTTTTGCGAACCGTCCTGCTTCATCCCAAATCATCACCTCAGCTGTATCACAACCCCAAATGCTATGTTGCATCGGAGCATCGTGATCATCATACCTAACATCACTATTAACGTAGTTACCAGGTCCCCACTGAACACTGATTCGAAAACCATTGATCGCCATTGCGAATCCCTTGTTCATATTGGTGTAAAAATCTGAATCACCTCCTCCTTTGACGTTGCTGTGCTTCATGGTTTGCTCTGCTGTTTGAAACTTTAAATCTTTCATCCTTTTTCCTTTACTGGAATATACGAATGAATTTTCAGTCTACAAGGTGCTCAAAAAGTTCAGGAAATCCAATTGCCAACTTTCTCTTATTACCATTATCAGCATGTTCAAACGCTGCAATGAGCTTCTGATCAAAACCACCTCCAAAGCGCCTCATCTCTTCAATGCGCTTCATTGCTCGTTCCTTTTTGATAAACAAATTAGCACGCTGTTGTTCATCCACAATGTCATTCACAGCGTGAAATGCATATGCAAAGCTCTCAGTGTAATCATCATTGTCAATCATTTCCTGGGTGGATTCAACTGTAGCATTTTTATATGCTTCTTTCCCATTAGCAATGATCTGCCAACACACATCACTAAATGCATCATCACCAACTCCAGTAACATCATTCAACAAACGCATCATATATGATGCTTTACGTGTTGCTACGTTATGAACATTTTTAAGTTCACTAAACGTCAAACCACTATCTTCAACTAACCAACGACCTGCTGCTTTGTAACCGCGTCCGTTGAAGTCCATTTTTTCAATTACTGTCCAGAATTCCATGCTTTCTAAATTTCTTCCTTGTTTGCTCATACGGTGAATATACGAACGAATTTTCAAGCTACAAGGGTCGCTTTAGCAATCGCAAAATATCTACTACCCTGACTCCAAATCAAATCAGCTTCTTCTTCTTCCATTTCACCATTATCAATATATTCGGTTAATGTCACATCAAATATAACATCATAGTCCATTAGTCCTTCAATAGCACTGTTGCTGCCCTCCATCGTTCTATTACGAAGCGATTCAAAGAAACTCCTAGTATAATTATAGGGTGCATTGTTATTTTCCATAGCAAACATAACAAAATCATCAAACGTACAATCGCCACGTTTATAATTCAAAAATGATTGCGCTGTTGCTTTACAACGATTGATTTCAGCGATGAGTTTTTGGTATTTCATACTTTTACTAATTTTGAAATTTGGTATTGATCAAACCATTGTATACAAGCAATGTTCAACATTTCGTCTTGCGTAATCACTCCGTTGTCACGAGCATCGCTCAGTTGGTTCAAACAATCAACACGCTGTTCAAATGGAACGTTGGCAATGTTGAACTGGGGGTTGTTAATATCCTTGATCATTTTCTTTCTCATTTCTTTACTTGAATATACGAACGAATTTTCAGATTACAAGCGTCTAAATCTAAATCGTAAAAACCGTATACTCAACTTCCTCGTTCGCTGGGTCTACTTTAATACCCATTCCACCAGTGTTAGTAATATGAGTAACACCATCAAATTCCTTAGCATAACCATTACGTTGATCAGTTACAATGAACTCATTAAGGTAATTAGCAACACCATTAGCCATAAAATATGCATCGCCGTCTTGATCAAAGTCAATTGTGGCTGTTTGTGTTTCAAGTATCTTCATTACGCAAATGTTACATTAGTACTCACTACCTAAGACATCTGTTTGGTATATTTCTACTGCGGCTTCAACAAAATTATTTGAAGGAATACTATCACCATGGAAATCTTCTTCTCGAGAGTATTGTTCTCCAGTCATGATTATAATTTTCTTTAAATCTTCACTAGATATATCAGGATGGATTTCTTTTATTTTCTTCTCTACTTCTTCTAAATATTCATCATTTTGAAAACGTATGTCTTCATTTTCATCTTCAACATACCAAGTTAATTCTTCTTTTAATAGTGCTGTTTGTGTTTCAATTACCTTCATTATATAAAATTATCCATTGCGTGATCAACTTGAGTAGTGATATGTTCACTAATATCATCTAACTCATGAAAATTCAACATAACATCATTATCAGCAAAATACTGAGCAATGCCTGTTTGTAGGTGTGCTATAAATTTATCTCTATCCATTATGCAAATGTTACATTAGTACTCACTTCACCAACCACTCGACAAGTGGAATTGTAAAGCATATCCTTTACTCGATACTTAAATTCTTCTTTCGTTTCACCATGAAGTGTATCCACTGGCAATGAACGACCTCGTTTCCAACTTATATTACCATTCATTCTATCAAAGAACTGAATATTACTCAATGCAAACGGAGTACCACTGCTACTATGGCTGCCATAAAAGCTATACCTAATGCTGCCATCAATCAAGTTACACACAAGTGTTTTCTTGTTCTTCATACCATCTTCAAGATGGAAATGGAATAATTTTTCTCTCTCTTTCATACTGTAAATATACGAACGAATTTTCAAGTTACAAGCTGCTCAGTCCACCTGTTGGAATTTGAAAACCAATTGGCTTAGGTGGGTTTGCTTGATCAGCTAAAGTGTTAACAGCATCTTGCCGTTGCTGTATCATTATTTTACTTGCTTCAAGCAGTTCAACATCGAATTCCTCATTGACCCAACTGATAAACAGCTTAGTCAATAGCTTTGATTTGATTTTGTCTAACATTATTTTACTACTTCAAGGAGTGATGCACCGACACTATAAATAACTTGGGCGCTGTTCAACTGCTGAACTTTAACATTTTTACGATTAATTTTAGTAACACGGAACTGAGCCGTTGGATCAATCTTTTTATGGTTGATTTTTACAATCGCTCCAACTCTCAATTGTTCAAATACATTATCACGTTGAAACTGCTTCACTTCACTAATGAAACGATCTTGCTGTTCCTTAGATAATGCAGTTACTAACTTCATTGCTTCAAAAAAATTGTGATTACTATCCATATTTTTTCCCTTTTTTCTTTACTTAAATATACGATCGAATTTTCAATTTACAAGGGACTAGATACTCTCTCAAGAACATCTTTAACAAATTCCCAATCGCCTTCCATATTTTGAACAAATACACCAACACCATTACCCTCAGTGTTTTCAATTACTTCATAAAGGTAATCTTCATTGCAATTACCAAAATCATCTTCAGTATACAGGTACACCATTCCTGGTTGTTCCTTCAATTGGGCAACAACTGAAGCAACCAAACAACCAATGCCATTAAATACTTCACCTAACACAGGGCGAGTGCCATCAGGTTTCATTGTAAGACCATTTGTAACAGGTGCTGTAGTTAGATCAACTAACTTTTGACCCAAATATTCAGGGTAACCATCATAGTGATGGTATACATTAGCAATGAAATTACCATCCTTGTCACTAAATTTAATACTAGCTCGTGTTGCCATAATGTTGTTTTTTGAATTTCTACTTCCTTAATCTTACCTTGTAAATATACGATCGATTTTTCAATCTACAAGGTGCTCAAAAAGTTCAGGAAATCCAATTGCCAACTTTCTCTTATTACCATTATCAGCATGTTCAAACGCTGCAATGAGCTTCTGATCAAAACCACCTCCAAAGCGCCTCATCTCTTCAATGCGCTTCATTGCTCGTTCCTTTTTGATAAACAAATTAGCACGCTGTTGTTCATCCACAATGTCATTCACAGCGTGAAATGCATATGCAAAGCTCTCAGTGTAATCATCATTGTCAATCATTTCCTGGGTGGATTCAACTGTAGCATTTTTATATGCTTCTTTCCCATTAGCAATGATCTGCCAACACACATCACTAAATGCATCATCACCAACTCCAGTAACATCATTCAACAAACGCATCATATATGATGCTTTACGTGTTGCTACGTTATGAACATTTTTAAGTTCACTAAACGTCAAACCACTATCTTCAACTAACCAACGACCTGCTGCTTTGTAACCGCGTCCGTTGAAGTCCATTTTTTCAATTACTGTCCAGAATTCCATGCTTTCTAAATTTCTTCCTTGTTTGCTCATACGGTGAATATACGAACGAATTTTCAATCTTCACGGGTCAAAAAATGATTTTCAAAAAGATGTCTATCAAGATGTTCAACATTTTCTTTTAACTCATCTGTACTCATACTAGCGACTAGTTCTTCTAGAATTAAGTCAACACCAGCATGTTCAACCATTTCAACTAAAATGTCGTTCAGTTCTCCTTTACTCATCATCGTTATTTAAAATATCTAATGCATCAAAAAACATTCGAACTTTAGTTACTTCATTAGTAGGTTGCCCAAATAAAATTTGACCCCACATTCCATATGAAGCATATGATTTTGCTTTGTTTTTTATTTTCTTTTTATTACTCATTTTCCAAATACTTGATATACATTCAACAAAAAGTTATTACTACTAAAACTACCTACTGCGGATTCATAATAACCAACTAAATAATTTGCAGTTCCTAGGTTTAAATCTGTTACCAAATCTGCTTCTTCAATATCAGTGATGATGCTTTTATACAGATTAGGGAATTGTGCTTTATCAGCATTGATGGCTTTTAGCACTGATGGGTGTAAATCTTTAAGTAAACTCATTTCTCTCTTTTTTCTTTACTTAAATATACGAATGGAGGATGAGGGCTCAAAAGCCCTCATCTCCTAATTCACTTTTGGAATCCAAAATAAAAGATATTTTTTCATCCTCTTTAAGTAAGGAAAGTATTTCACTTTTCCTTGTTTTGTCTACTCCTGAATACAGCTCTAATTTGAGCTTGTTTCGTTGTTCAAACGTAAGGCGTTTCATTAGTCACGTTGATTAATGATGTCCAATTCACGATTGAGGGCACCAGTTACATCAAACGACTTAGCAACACGTTTAAACAAGTAATTTGCATCACGATTAGACATGACACGAACAAGTTCTTCAAGAAGTACTTCATCGTTGCCAAAAACATTTCGCATTGCAACAAGTTCATCAAAGCGACGACGATTACCTTGTTTAGATGGGGTGTTATTATTCATTTTAATATGATAAAATAGTTAAACAATTACACTGAGCGACTTTCACACAGCGGGAATTTCTAATTATGTATTGTATTAGAGGGCAGGAGCCAAATTGCTCCCAACCCTCCTCTACAACAACACAAAACACGTTTATACTTGCTCAAAACTGTATTCAACATTATTAGGTCGAAACAGTGAGAAATAAATCTTATCACCAACGTCACCTCGACGATTTTTACTAAACGACATGTAACGCAAAGCATCACGTCCACGCCCATCAAACTTTAAATGAGCCATTGCTGTGGTCATATGCTTGATTCGGTTTGAACCAGCAAAATCACCAGCCTTAGTCATTTGTTGGATATTAATGAATGCGGTGTGCTTACTGCGTTCATTACCAGCCTTATTATGCTTATCCATCAAATCAAGCAACCATGACTCAGCCTTTTTACGCGTCCATCCATTCTCCTCTTGAACCATATCATTCACCTCAGCCCAACTGTCAATCAACACAATATCAAAACCCTGATCGAGTGACATCTCAATAGCACCCTGTGGGTTTTGGGGGTAATTCTGCATAAACAAAATCGGAATACGACCAAATTTAGGGAAGCGTTTGGTATAACCAAACATGTCAATTTCATTCATTTCACCTGAAATAAACAATACACGCTTACCCTTGGCTTGAAAATTAGCAAGCAAATCAAGCAATACAGTTGATTTACCTACACCTGGATCACCAATTACAACAGTATTGGTACCAGGAAAAATACCACCCTCATTACTCAAAACAGTATCTACAATAGTACCTGTTTTGATTGGGGTAAATAGTGAAGCATCAAACTTCACATCGTTCATTTTAGTAAATTCTACATGCTTTAACACCGTTTTAGGTGTAACAGCATTTTTACGGGGTCGTCCACGTCCAGCCATTTTGTTTTGTTTTGTTTTGTATTGTGTTAAATTCATCTCTCGATCTTCTCCTTAAATATACGAACGAATTTTCAAGTTACAAGGGTCACTTTAAACTCTTTAGTTTTTCTAAGGCCAAATCTACATTGCTTACTACAAATTCGACTAACCCAAATTTATCTAGCAAGTAAACAATTGCAGATACTGTTATTACAGCTAATGCTGTGCGTAAAACTGATTCAACTAATTTCATTTTCTTAACTTATTAGGGTAAATATACAATAAAATACTAGGGAAACCAAAAAGCACTTAAAAGCTTTATCAATTATCCACCAACTATCCTCATACTGTTTTTTAGTCTTCATGTTGAGGTGGTGTTACTGGAACTTCATTGAGTGAATCCAATAACTGATTTACAGTTGTGATTGAGTCAATTTCAAACGGTAAATCATTTGCATCTGTAGTTTGTGTACCCATGATTACTACATCATGGTTATGTGTGTTACTACACGAAATAAGGCCGAAAACGGCTGCTGTTAATAATATATGTTTCATTTTTATTTGTTTTTATTGGTTAATAGTAATCCCGGTCGGGCTTGAACCGACGACCCACGCCTTAAAAGGGCGTTGCTCTACCAGCTGAGCTACGAGATCATAATAGTTTTGTAGGAACGGTGGGATTTGAACCCACTACCTTCAAGATATAAGCTTGATGCTCTAACCAATTGAGCTACGTTCCCAATTTGGTGCGCCATTTTAATCGCAGTGGCGTCATCAGCGAATGTTAAGATGTCAATGAACTAGTACCCCCGTTAGGATTCGAACCTAAGACCTGCACATTAGAAGTGTGCTGCTCTATCCAGCTGAGCTACGAGGGCATGTTTTTGTACTCGGAGCGGGAATCGAACCCGCACTCACCCTTCGGCGAAACAGATTTTAAGTCTGTCGTGTCTACCAATTCCACCATCCGAGCATTCTATTATTTAACTGCCAGTTCCATAACTAAATCGATTACTTTATTGACATCTTTAGCTGTCAACTTACCGTATTTATCTTCATGTCGCTTAGTGAAAAAATTCACTTTATCCGTATTACGTTGCGAAATGTGGAAGGCAATTTTTGGCAGGTACCCATCTGCATAGTTACGACGATTTTTCATCTTGTAAAATTAAATGTTTCTCTCTTTTCTTATACTTAAATATACGAATGAATTTTCAATTTACCAACTTTCTAAATTCTTTTCTTAAAGGTAGATTAGGGGGGACTATGTCCCCCCCTTTCCTATATAATTAAACCGCTGCGGTTTCAGGCAAGTAACTGCTAGCCAACTCCCACAAATCCTGGTTGAGCTTTACCTGCGACTTGAAACCCTTCACGGGGCGAGCCTTGCGTTCCTTTTTACCTAGGGCATAATTAAATTTACCATTTACAACCTTTTCCTGTAGGCGGTTAAATACCTCCCACAAACCATCGCCTTCATCTTCCTTACGGGTCGATTCAAGCAAATCCTCTACATCAACAACCTCATCAATTGCCGATTCATTTACTTTAGTCATACGGAGCATAGCTGCTTGACGAGCAAATTCGAGCATCTGTTCACGCTCCAATTTCTGTTCCTTCATATCCTCAACTTGCTTAAGGTAATCAGGAATCTGTTCTACCAAATCGTTTACAGCACCCTTAATCGTTTCAAAGTCGTAACCGTAGTGACGAACTTTCATTGAACCGAAGTCTTGGGATTTAACAACCATTCCATTAGAACAAACCAAACGAAAAATACCTACATCCAATTTGAATGCAGTAGTACCATCGTGGCTATTAGTAAGCAACAACTCGGGGTACTCGGTTTTACCCTCCTGCATGAAGTCATAGTTAACAAACTTAACCATATGGCGACCAGTACCTGTACGTTGACCTCGTGAGGCAACTCGATAAGCATTAATTGGGGTCCAACCCAATTTCATAACGTCCTCAATAACTTTTTCAGTTGGGACGTGGACGTAACGATCCGTAATACCCAACTTCTTACGAAGTGCTGGGTTAATCTCTGGTGTAGCGATCTCAGGACAAATCATCTTCAACTCATCCATATTGAGTGAATCGCGGTTTTCAATCTTTTGATTGACTGTGTTAATCAACTGCTGTGCAGTGTTGAATTGTGTATCTTGTACTTCTGACATGATAATTAATTTGAAATTTTACTTAACTTTCTACTTACTTAAATATACGATCGAATTTTCACTTAACCAACTTTCTCTTTATTTTCTTCTAGAAGATGAAACAAAATTCTTTCTGTTACTGTGTTGGTCCATGTTTGGATTCTTGAACTGGAGAAACTATCTTTCTTTTTAGGGTCAATTAGTATTCTAAGATTGCCTTGCAATTCAGCTACTAGCAATTTACGGATATGTTCTTTGTCTGTTGTCATTATTAAAACTTTCCAATGAAACTTTTTCCTAATCCAATAGATAAAATAACTGCTTTATCGGGGATTCCCGGTATTTTAACGTTGACATCATTAACTTCATCGACATTCTTATTACGAATGACTTTTTGCTTTAATTTAGCATTGGAGCGATTTGATGTCTTAAATGTTACTACTACTGGAAAAATATATGATCCATCTCTTGCCATTTTTTCAATCTTTACTCCTTAAATATACGATCGAATTTTCAGTAAACAAAGGGCTACTTAAGCTCCTTTGAAGCTATCTAAAATCTCATTTTTAGTTTTATTATAATCAGTCATAAAACCCGAAAGGCTAAATTCCTCTCGTTTATTAGCCATGAATATCTTTAATATTTTATATACTATTTTGTCTAATGATGTATAATAACCACGGGGGATATCCTTTTCATCTAACAAAACATACTGGTCTTCCTCTATCAATATCTTATAAGGAGCTATTGATGGGTCACTAATTACACTTCTAGCCTTAGTTTGGCCTTTTTGTCTTCCTTTTCTCATATTGTAAATATACGAACTAATTTTCAGTAAGCCAAAGGGCTTAATTAAATAATTTCTTACACAATTTGTATTTAATACTGTCTATTGTGTTGGGTTCATGGCCCCATAAAATTGAATCATCCATATTATCGTACCATTCATACATGAAGTTTCTTAGATAAAACAAATCCCAATGAGTTACTTGAAATACTTTACGATCAGCCCCATTTGGTAATCTAAATTCAAATGATAATAGTGAATATGACCTATGGTTTATTGCAGCAGTTCCTATTTCAATACCCCAACAACCATGAGTGTCATGTAGACTTACGTTTAATAATGTAATTTTACAATTCCATTTACGTGTGTGCCATGATATTTTTTCTAATAATCCCATTTATACCCATTCATTATCATAAGCAAACCTACTGTTTTTTCTTACTTTTCTAAGAGTCTTAACATCTTCAATTTTATCAATGTTTATTATTTTACCATTGATAGGACCTTCATATAGATAATTCGTACCTTCATATAATATTGGGCCCTCATATGATTCACCATTGATGCGTCTATTCCCAGCATATGATCTAAACCAATTACAAGTAACCTGTACCCAGTCTCCATTACTATGGTTTTCAACTTCAAGATGTGCTGCAGTATCAAAGTAATAAACTAATTTATTTTTATTCATTAGTCATTATATAAGCAGTAATAGGAAACGCTATACAAATAAA
>Ga0206123_10004778_pt1 | contig 10447 bp, 9 predicted proteins | sample Helgoland_Spring_2_FD_160086 | JGI IMG/M metagenome (GOLD analysis project Ga0206123, IMG submission 160086) | Pelagic subsurface seawater microbial communities from Kabeltonne, Helgoland, North Sea - Helgoland_Spring_Bloom_20160316_1 | ecosystem: Environmental > Aquatic > Marine > Epipelagic ... | reverse complement strand
GGCGCACGACTTGGTGGGAAAAGCGCTGGGGGTAAACGTCGCGGACTTGTTGGGCGGTGCGCAGACCGATCGCGTGCCGTCGTACTATGCAACGGGCGTTGGCGCGCCGGATGACATCGCGCGTCTTGCGACGGAAAAGCAGGCGGAAGGCTATCCACGGCTGCAGATTAAGGTTGGCGGTCGCCCGGTTGAGATCGACATCGAGACCATTCGCAAAGTGTGGGAAGCCGTCCGTGGCTCGGGCATGCGCTTGGCGGTTGACGGCAACCGCGGCTGGACCACCCGCGACGCGCTGCGCGTCAGTCGCGAATGCCCTGACATTCCTTTCGTGATGGAGCAGCCGTGTAACACCTATCAAGACCTTGAAAAGATCCGGCCACACGTCTCTCACGCCATTTATATGGACGAAAACAGCGTTGATCTGAATACGGTGATCTCAGCAGCGGGGACGGGATTGGTCGATGGGTTTGGCATGAAAGTAACGCGGATTGGGGGGCTGCAAAACATGCGGACATTCCGTGATATCTGCGAGGCGCGCAATCTGCCCCATACGTGTGACGATGCTTGGGGCGGCGACATCATCGCAGCGGCTTGTACACAGATTGGCGCGACGGTGAAGCCGGACCTTTGCGAAGGTGTGTGGCTGGCCGCGCCCTATATCGACGGGAACTTTGACACCGAACATGGCATTAAAATTGTCGATGGCCACATCGCTCGTCCGACGGGCTCTGGTCTGGGCGTCGTCCCGGACGAGACCAAATTTGGCGCGCCTCTGGCGTCATTTGGGGGCTGAGATGATCCCTGAGACAATGCATGCTGTGCAGTTGATCGGCCACGGCGGAATCGACAAGCTGGCCTACCGCACCGATGTTCCTGTGCCGCAGCCGGGGGCCGGTGAAGTCCTGATCCGCGTGGCAGCCGCAGGGGTGAATAACACCGATATCAACACCCGCATCGGTTGGTACTCCAAGGCAATAACTGAGGATACCAACACGGGCGGAGCCGAAGGTTTTGACAGCGTGGACGACGACGATGCCAGCTGGTCCGGCACGCCTTTGACCTTCCCGCGCATTCAGGGCGCAGACGTTTGCGGCCATGTCGTTGCGGTCGGCGAGGGGGTGGACCCTGCGCGCATGGGCGAGCGTGTGATTGTGCGCAATATGCTGCGAACCTATGTCGATTATCGACCTTACGAATGCTGGACAATCGGCAGCGAATGCGACGGTGGTTTTGCGCAATTTTGTGTGGCCCCAAGCCCGGAAACCCACGCCGTCAACTGTGACTGGGACGACGTCGAACTTGCGGCAATCCCCTGTGCCTATTCAACCGCTGAAGGCATGCTACATCGGGCCAATCTAGGGGCCGAAACGGTGGTGGTGACGGGCGCATCGGGCGGTGTCGGCTCTGCGGCGGTGCAGCTGGCCAAGCGAAGGGGCGCGCGCGTTATCGCCCTGTGTTCTGCGTCCAAGGTTGAGGCTGTGAAAGCCCTCGGCGCGGACCGGGTCATCGACCGCGACGCGGATTTGGTTGCTGAGCTGAGCGATGAGACGATCGACGTGGTGGTTGATCTGGTGGCTGGGCCGCAATGGTCGAGCTTGCTGGACGTTCTGCGTCGAGGTGGGCGATACGCCGTGGCGGGAGCGATCGCGGGGCCGATCTGCGACATTGATGTGCGTACACTGTACCTGAAGGATCTCACCTTGTTCGGCTGCACGTTTCAAGAAGACGTCGTTTTCGAAAATATTGTAACGTATATCGAAGCCGGTGAAATCCGCCCCGTGGTTGCCAAGACCTACGCGTTGCGGGACATTGCCACGGCCCAAGAAGACTTTCTGGCCAAGAGGCACACCGGCCAGCTGGTGCTGATCCCGCCACAGGGTTAACCCGGCACCCAAGATCGGGGAAAACTGATTATGCCGCGCGGTTTTACATTTTTGGGCTCAATAACGACCAAAGCAACCGACGCTCCAACATTTTGAAGACGACAGCCGTTCAGTCATGAACCCTAAGCGCTCATCGGTTTTGGCGGTCTCGCTTGCGTGATCCGACCGGCATATCTTGGTTTTGACGTGGCGCGCTGATGCGACACGATGGGTGGTTTTCTTCGTTTAAAACCGCGGTGGTCACGGCACTGGAAAAGCATTGCATGACGCCGCCACCACAGCCCCAGTAGAGCTCTCTGACGATCGCTGTGTTTGTCATGCAACTTACGTTTCTGTTGGCCATCTGAGTTCTCCGTTCATAACGCCACTTTACGAGAACATATGTTGGCTGCGGCGACAAGAAAGCCGCGGGCTGCTTTTGGCGGGGGCCGAGTGATGCTAGAAAGCGGGCTTGGATCATGGGAGACGTGAGATGGCCTTTCAGCGCGGGATAGAGACGGACATGTTTTCGCGTGCCGAAGCGGTGAACCATTGCCCTTGGTTTCGATGCTAGACCTAAGCCGTCAAATGGTTGCGGCCACCGAGGCGCTGCAGAATGCTGCGGCGCAGGGTGTTGCGGCCGGGGTGGTGTTGAGCCGATCAGCCGAAACAACGCGCAGCAACGCCTTAAGTGTTCAGACCCTCGACGCGGCCACGTTCCGCCTTGCCTTCGCGCGCGCCCTTGATGCGCTTTCCGCAAAGCGCCCTGTGGCCGCTTCGCCGACCTTGTTCCTTGTCCCGCCCCGTCTTGATGCTCCGCTGTCAACGGCGGTGCTCACGCGCGCAGTGGCGGGTTGGTCCGATCTTGACTGGCAAACCACGCTCAGCTTCGACGACGAACCGTTGCTCCAGATCTGTCGATGGTCTTCCACCATGCAATTGGGTGCCGTAAAAGCCGGGATGCCCGCGACAGCCCTCAACGGCTATCTGAACGCGGGGCATATCCGTGCGGCGGATCACGGCATTTTTGCGCGCGGGCAAGCGGAACCTGACTGGTATGAGACGCTCGCCCGATTTGGCACCGCTGAAACGGGTTTTCAAGCGGCCGGCGCGGTCTTGACGGGGCAGGAACCAGCAGAAGACTTGGCAGCGCTTGATCTGCAGATGCTGACTTTTGCACTCGAAAGGTTGGCCGCTGATGCCACCTTGAAACTGAGCGTGAACGCAAGCCGTGCCTCGCTCAACGACCCCCAGTGGCGCAGAAACAGTGCGGCCCAGCTCGCCCGCGTAAGCCCATCCCTGCGAGCCCGGCTGGCGATCGAAGTCACCGAAACGCCCGCACCTTTGGGGCCAAAAGACTTAGGGGCGGTCATTGCGGAAATGGCCGCGCTGGGGGTGCGGGTTTGGCTAGATGACATAGGCACGGGGGTCACGGCCCTGAATGAAATGAGGATCGCAGGGGTTGCTGGGATCAAGCTCGACCGGACTTTGTCTCAGCATGCTTTCGCCTTTGATGATTGTTTTGGTGTGATGTCCCAACTCGCTGGTTTTGCGGCGCGCCGAGGTCTGGATTTCATCGTTGAAGGTGTCGAGAATACCGACCAGCGGCAGCGCGCGGAGGCGTGGGGCGCGAGCCATGTTCAGGGCTTTTTCGCTGGACAACCGACCCTCAGTTAGGCGGCGGACCATTCAGCCGCCATTCTGGGGCGAAGGCTACGGGGTTTTCTGCGTTAGTTGATGGCAGCGATTGAATGGGTTGGTGAATGGCATCCTTGCTCGGGTTTAAGTTTATTAACGGATGCGGCCTATTCCAGCGGCTGTTTGAGCTGAACCGTTAAAAGCCGCACGCGCCCTGGCCCCCGTATCGCCTTAGCCTTGCAGACTTCCGCGCCCATGGCCTAGACCTGAAAACAGGGCGGCATGACGCCGCTGTGACGCAGGCAAGATAAGGGCAGGGGAACGATGTCTCAAATGACGTATCGGGTTGGTGTGGTTGGTCTTGGTGCCGTTGGAACCCGCATGATTGGGACCATGCAAGCCCATGAACGCTTTGAAGTCATTGCTGGGTTTGATGCATCGCCGGCCGCTGTGACCGCGCTCAAAGAACAGGCGCCAACCGTAGCGGCGACCGGCGACTTTGATGCCTTGTTGTCCAGAGACGACATCGATGTTTTATACGTCAGCACACCACCGAAATCACACGCGGACTACGTCCGTCACGGCATCGCCAAAGGCTGGAAAATTTTCTGTGAAAAACCACTGGGTGTCGACGTGTTGGACAGCCAGCGCCTGACAGCCGAAATGGATGCCAGCGGTTTGGGGCAGGCGGTCAATTTTGTGTATTCCGGCGCACCAGCAGCACGCCGTGCGAAACAGATGATCAACGACGGCGTTATCGGGGATGTTCTTGGTGCTGAGCTTGACGTGCGCTTGAGCCGTTGGCCAAGGGCTTTTCAGTCCCATGCCGCGTGGCTTTCAAAGCGTGCCGAAGGCGGTTTCACGAGGGAAATGATCTCGCACCACGCCTATCTCACACTCGTCTTATTGGGTACACCACGCCTAAACGGTCAGCCTTTGGCGCATTTTGAGCCCCACGGTGGGTCTGAAAACATGATGCTCGGGGTATGGGATACGGACTTGGGCAAGGTGGCTGTCTCTGGTGTCGTTGGCGGAAACCGGAATGATACGGTGAGCTTCCGCATCCTTGGCAGCAAAGGATGCTTGAGATTTGATAACTGGTACCAACTGCTGCTTGAAAGCTCAGCGGGAACCGAAAGCGTTCTGGATGACCAGCAGCAATTGCCCGTTGCGGCCTATCAGGGCCAGTTGGATCAATTGGCGCTTCAGTTTGATACTGGCGAACAGCGGCTCGCCTCCTTTGAGGATGCGCTTAACGTTCAAAAGCTGATTGAGCAAATGGTCGCTTAGGCGAGCCCAACCAGCGGAGCCTGTGCTATCGTCGTTGCCGCACGCACGCGACTTGGTGGCCCCGGGTAAGCGGATCAGGCATCAAGCCTCGCCGCATCTCGGGGCAAATCAGACAAGATCTCCGGCCCGTCCGCGCGCAGAATAACGATTTCCTCCAACCGCAGCCCAAAACGATCGGGCAGGTAAATGCCGGGCTCAATCGAAAACACCATGCCCTCGTCGAGGACGGTTTGGGAACTGCCGGTGATATAGGGCGGTTCGTGGACCTCCGTGCCTAAACCATGGCCGGTGCGGTGGAAAAAGAAGTCACCGTAGCCTGCTTCCGTAATGACAGCGCGGGCCGCGTCATCAACAACATGCGCTTTCACGCCCGGACGTGCTGCTGTCAAAGCCGCTTGCACGGCGCGATCGACCACATCGTGGACTTGGGCGTAACCTTCCGGACCGTCACCCAGCACCACCATGCGGGTGATGTCTGAAGAGTAGCCTTCAAACCCTGCGCCAATATCAATGACCACGGCATCGCCCGCCTTGAGCTTGGATTGCCCCGTGTGGTGGTGCGGGAAAGCGCCGTTGCGGCCAGCGCCAACAATCGAGAAAAGCGGTCTGGCCCCCATGCCGGCAAAGGTGTCGCGCGCGACTTGCGCAACCTCCAACTCGGTCATGCCCGGTTGTATCGCCGCCCAAGCGGCCTTCATCGCCGTGTCAGCCTGCTTGGCATTGGTTTTTAGCGCGCGGTACTCGCCCGGTTCCTTTCGCATTCGCAGCGCACCGATGGTGCCAACGGTGAACTGTCGTGCGGCGCGAGGCAAAGCGTCCGTGATTAAGGCGGCGTGGTCCGCTCGCATGCATTCGTCCAGCACTAAGCTCGAAAATCCCGAGGCACCGAAGTCAGCCAGCACCGCGCCCAAGGCGCTGTCTGGCCCTTCTGCGTCAGCCCAGTTGTAAAACGGCATATCGGTCTGTTGCCGCGCACTATCTGCCTCTAGCGCTGGCATCAGGAAGGCGGCCTTGTCGATCGAAATCAACGCGATACAGGGACGCTCGTCAGCGTGAGGGCGTACATCGAGCAGCCACGCCATATGCGCGCCCGGTGCAAGCGCGACCAAATCAACATTCTCAGCACGCATCGCACCGCGCAGGCGGGAGAGTCTATCAGTGGACATCTTGCATAAATCCTTCTTTTGGTCTCAGCGCCTGAGCCAGCTGGTTGGGCTCGTGATTCTGCTCCCTCGCCCCCAGTCTGACCATGATAACGCTAACAGCCACGATGGCGCACGCGCCCATTCTTTGCACCCGTATTCTGACAAGCTGGGCAATGAATTTTCTCAAGAAAGAAGGGTCGAGCTGCCCCGTCTGGCTTCAGAAGATTCTAAGTGCTGATTTGGTCATCGAGCCCCTGATTTACGAAGCGCTTTAACGCCTCGCGTGGGACTTTATCGATCTTTACTCTAGATAATACTTGAAAGAGTTATCTGATGGAGACTGTGCGATGCAGGAGCACCCCCACCGCCGCGCCCTGATAGACGAGCTTCACGCGCGTCCTTTTGCCGAAATTGCGGCCCCGTGCGACGTGGTTTTTCTGGCGTGCAAGCACCCTCAAAACGCCGTCGGTCGAGACCGCGCGGCGGAGCGTTCGCTGCTTGCCGACCGCTTGGTGGCTGAGGGGTTGGACGAGAAGCGCTTGGGCACTAACCATTTCCTCGGTCCCGTTGGTGATGACGCCAAGGGCGACTTGTTGAAGTGGGAGCAGCATTCCGAATTCACCAGCCTCGCGCTGTTCCGCAGCGCCGTCGCGCCGGAGGCTTTCGCCTTCGACGACGCCCGAGAAACGCTGGAGCACTGGGCTGAGGGGCTCACCGCGCCGGTGTTGGTCAAAGTTTCGTTGCGGGTTGAACATTGCCCCGACGATCCCGAGGCCATAGGCGAACATCTGGAGCAGTGGTTCAACGCCAAGAGCCTCGCCGCCGCCCGTATTCTTGACGGAACCGCTGTCCTTGCCGGGGATTTTCAGTTGGATGCCCACGGCCACATGCGCTTCGCCCTGTTTGTCCCGCCCAGCTGCAGTCAGGCGCGTGTGGGGCAGTTGGTGCAGTCTGTGCTGGAAATCGAAACCTATCGCGCCATGTCGATGCTCGGGCTGGACCGCGCACGCAAATTGGCCAAGGCGCTGACGGACTTTGACCAGCGGCTGGAGGACATCATTCTGGCTATGGCCAAGGCAGATTCAGACCCCGAAAGCCTGTTGTTCGACCTGCTCAACATTTCCTCCACCCTCGAAGAACAAGCCGCCCTGATGACGTTCCGCTTTGGTGCGACCGAGGCCTATAACGCCATTGTTCACGACCGGATCGAGCTGCTGCGGGAACAGCGGTTTGAGGGGCTTCAGACCTTTCACGAATTTATGATGCGCCGCTTTGACCCGGCGATCCGAACCGTCAGCTCGACCCAAGATCGCCTCAACAGCCAACTGAACCGCACCACACGGACCGCTGAGCTGTTGCGGACACAAGTGGATGTTTCTCGCTCAGCGCAGAGCCAAACTCTGCTGACCAGCATGGATCGCCGAAACGCCGTGCAGCTGCGTTTGCAGCGAACGGTCGAGGGGCTGTCGGTTATCGCCATCAGCTATTACGCTGTGAACCTGCTTGCCGGGTTCCTGTTCCCGATGGCTCAAGTTTTCGACATCACCAAGGCGCAGGTTACCGCCGGCTTGGTGCTGCCTGTGGTGATCCTTGTCGCGCTGATGATCCGGCAGGTTCGGTTGGCTGAAGGGAAGGACGGAGACGGCGACGACTAGCGGCGCGCCACCGCGCCTTTTCACCAAAAAAGCCAGCCAATCCGAAAATTGACGGTGCCGACCGCTGCCCCGGTTATAGCGCCTCATCAAACGCAGGGTGGGGGACCGGTCGAAACCAATCCCCGTTATTTGGATTGTGGTACTCCAACCGAATTTATCTCACCACGGGATAATTTCGCCCTTAAAGTCCGCAAACAACGCGGTTTGTTCAGGTTGAAGATTGGCGATGACCGTCCGCATTCCACTTGCACTTGTTTGGGCCGTAATCAGGGCACCTTCGCCCCCGGACGCAGTCTTGACCCAACCCGGGCTCAGTGATGCGACGGTGATTCCGTCATCCTTGAGGTCGATAGACATTGACTTGATGGCCTGATTTAAAGCCGTTCGACTGGTGCGGTTCATATACATCGCACCGCCCGTGTTCTCCGCGATTGACGCGGGCTTAGACGTCACAAAAATAATTTTTTTGTCTTTGCCGAGTAAAATGTTTGGGTACAGGTATTGCGCGAGTAGCACTGGGCCGATGGCATTTGAGCGAAACATATTGACCCAAATTTCCGCATCAAGCGCCCCAAACACATTGCGCTCACTATCGGTTGAATAACCAATAGCGGCGCCCGCGTTGTTAATAAAAATATCGATTGGCTGACCGGCTAGTTTAGGCGCCAATGCCCGCAGGCTATCAACGTTGGACAGGTCCATTTCGCAAATCTGGAGCCGGTCTTTATAATCGCGCGCCAAAGCGTCGAGTGCGTCTGCTTTATTACGATCTCGGCACGTCGCGATTACATTGTGCCCATCGGCAAGATACTGCTTCGCCAGTTCTAGGCCGATCCCTTTATTTGTGCCGGTAATGAAAACGGCCGACATAAACCTCGCCTTTCAAACTCATTTACTGGTAGCACGCCACAGTTTTAAATTTTCGGCAAGTCGGACTGAATAATGCGTTACGGAAATAAGACAAAAAACCTGTTTTGGTGCAATCAATCTTAGTACCAAGAACGCCTGCTTAAAGCCAACCGCCCCAAACCGTAAATAGCAGCGCCAATCCGCCGTAGAAGACCACCAACAACAGACGATAAGCCGCTTTAATCTGCCGCTCTTTCCAGCGCGTTACATTGTCGACCAGCACGTGCAGGCAGATACTGCTGATAATCGCAAAAAACACGGCAATCAGTGCCATGGCAAACATCTTATCCGCCGTCGTCAGGTAACTTTCTTCTGGCAGCACGTTATCAAGGGCAAAGCGCAGCGTGATCAGCACGAGGATGATTGTTACCTGCACCACCGTCCAGCGTGCGGCATCGGTCGAGCGCCCAACATTGATGTTGGTAATCGCCGATATCAGGGTCAGCACCAGAATCGGGATGATGATTTTGAAGATGATGAACACCGGAGTGTGTCGCAGATACTGCCGGATGGTCAACGCCACCTCTGTCGCTGTACTGGTGCCAGCACCGGCCAGTTGCCATGGCCCTACCACCAGCGGGTTGGCCTCTGCCAGCGACAGGCTGTAACTCCGACAAAGCTTGATGTCGCTTTTGTAGGCAATGTTGGTCACCGTTTCCAACTGAATTTCGAGCGGAATTCGGCCAAAGGGAAAGTCGCGGAATTCATCCGTTATGATGATATCTGTCAGGATCCGGTCTTGCCGTACACCGTAGCGATTGCGGGTCATATAGAAATAGGAGTAGTCGACCACCGGGCGGTGTGAAACGCATTAGGTCTGAGGCAAATCGACGAAAACAAAGTGTCGATGCCGAGAAAATCCACGCTCTTAAAGTGACCCATTTCCGTGATCTTGTCGCGACGCAGGGTTTGCTGCCCCGGGCAGGCGTTCTGGAAACGCTGGAATGGGCACGGGCCGAGGGGCTCATCGTGTCTTGGGTTACAACAACGGGCCGCGACACGATCGACCTGATTTTGATGGGGCTCAGCGATAGCTTAACCGCATCGTCATTTCGTTTCATACACGATACCACTGAAGTCCGTGCGCCAAAGCCTGCGCCAGATATCTACCACCACGCCTTGCAGCAGGCAGGCGTCAGGGCGGATGGGGCCATCGCAATAGAGGACACCCCCGAGAGCGCGACTGCTGCCCTTTCAGCGGGTATCAAAACATACGGTTTTCCCGGCTGGGCGACAGCAGAGCGACCGTTCCAGCATGGCGTTCAAACGTTGGACGTCCTATCGCCAGCGGCCCTCCTTACCCGTTGAGCGCTTGCAAACAGGTCTGATCCCGAGCGCCACAACGACCGAGCTGATCGACAGGGGGCGGTTTGCCGGAACCGCAACAAAGCTGCCCGCGTGTATTTTTTGAGGCCGGGCTGGGGTATCGGATCGCAAGTGCGGATGAGCGGAGCGTCATTGCAAAGGAAAATACACCCCCACACCATTCTATAAATGAAAGAGTTCGACATCATGCATCAGTTTAGAAGAAATGGTGCCGAAGCCCAGATTCGAACTGGGGACACACGGATTTTCAATCTGTTAAAAAATATTATATTACAATAAGATAAACATAAGTGTATAAAAAAAGGTGTATAACAATACGGACTACAACACCACCAAAACTGCCTCTGGGTTATCCTTCAGTTTCTTCTTTAGTGCTGTTGTAACACCCCTGATTTGCTGTTCATTCTCTACCTCTATCAGGTCAAACTTCTCAGCATATGAACGACCTTGAATCATTTTCTGTAGGTTCAGTTTAGATATCTGTTTGGTAGGCATTACCTGCGTCTCCTACTGGTTCGTGCTTGTCTCAAAAGATTCAAAATCTCTTTGTCAGTTCGTTCATTTAGTAAGGCAGATGATGCTGAAACTGCTGTGGTCTGGTTCAGTTGCTTAGTCATTTCTT
>Ga0206123_10004773_pt1 | contig 10457 bp, 13 predicted proteins | sample Helgoland_Spring_2_FD_160086 | JGI IMG/M metagenome (GOLD analysis project Ga0206123, IMG submission 160086) | Pelagic subsurface seawater microbial communities from Kabeltonne, Helgoland, North Sea - Helgoland_Spring_Bloom_20160316_1 | ecosystem: Environmental > Aquatic > Marine > Epipelagic ... | reverse complement strand
TTTACTTACTTTTTTGAAGTATAGTGAATAAAAATAAAATTTTTATGCAAAAATATAAACTTTCTTGGAAAGATTTGTCATTTAAAGATTTTAAAGTCTATTTGTTTGCATTGTTTAAAGCGTTCATTCCAAAAAAAAAAATTAAAAATTTAGATGATTTAGAATTCTTCATTCAAACCAAATCAGCATGGGTAACACAGGTTACTTTATATAGTTATTTAAAAACCAGAATGGGAACTAGATATGTCCTTCATTTCGATAATGATGTCTTCATGTCATCTCTTAATATTGCTAAATGGAATATTTATTCTGTAGCTTTACAAGATTTAACTTTTTTTACATTTTCATATTTAAAAGTTAATTTTAATTATCAAGATTTCAATCAAGCTAAAGAAATTTTTAATAAAATTCTAGATGATGAAACATCTAACAAGATGCCACTTGCTGTAATTGAGGATGCAAAAAAAACTTTTGATGAAAGATTAGAAAATTTAGATTGGGAGACTTATTATAAAGATCTTCCTTTTAATCCAAGTGCATTATCATTATACAAGTGGGCACCAATAGCTGAAGAGCTTAAGACCTTAGATAGAAAGATAGTATTAAATTCGATGATCTTAAAGTGGGATATTATTAGAAACGAATTTGAAAAGTTAATAGAATTTTAAATATTTTTTCTATTATCAACTAAACTCTTAACAACGCTTGGGTCAGCTAATGTTGTTGTATCACCTAATTGACCATGTTCGTTTTGTGCAATCTTTCTTAAAATTCTCCTCATAATTTTACCTGATCTAGTTTTTGGGAGTCCTGGGGTAAAATGAATTAAATCAGGAGTAGCAAGGGGGCCAATTTGTTTTCTAACCCATAATTTTAAATCTCTTTCAAGATCACCTGTTTCTCTTTCACCCACATTTAATGTTACGTAGCAATAAAGTCCATTACCTTTAATATCGTGGGGATATCCAACTACTGCTGCTTCAGCAACTTTTGGATGAGCAACAAATGCACTTTCTATTTCAGCAGTTCCTAGATTGTGACCAGAAACAATAATTACATCATCAACTCTACCTGTAATCCAATAGTAGCCATCTTTATCTCTTTTACATCCATCTCCAGTAAAATATTTTCCATCAAATTGTGAAAAATAGGTATCGATAAATCTTTGATGATCTCCGTAGACGGTTCTCATTTGCCCAGGCCATGATTGAGCAATACACAATCTACCTTCTCCTGGACCTTTTATTTCTGCACCTTTTTTATCTACAAGAACTGGTTTTATTCCATAAAATGGTTTAGTGGCGGATCCAGGTTTTAGATCAATTGCTCCAGTTTGAGGAGCGATCATTATTCCACCTGTTTCTGTTTGCCACCATGTATCAACAATTGGGCATTTAGAATTTCCTATAGTTTTATAATACCACATCCAGGCCTCAGGATTAATTGGCTCACCAACTGTACCTAATAATTTTAAGGATTTTCTTGAAGTTTTTTTAACTGGATTATCTCCTTCACGCATTAAAGCCCTTATAGCTGTGGGAGCAGTGTAAAAAGTATTTACTTTATATTTGTCAATAATTTTCCACCATCTTGAGGAATTTGGATAATTAGGTATTCCCTCAAACATAACTGTAGTTGCTCCATTAGCAAGTGGACCATAAATTATATAACTATGACCGGTGACCCATCCAATATCAGCTGTGCACCAGTAAATATCTTTTGGTTTATAGTTAAAAATATATTGATGTGTCATTGAAGCATAAACCATATAACCACCGGTCGTATGTAAAACTCCTTTGGGCTTTCCGGTTGAACCCGATGTATATAAAATAAACAAAGGATCCTCTGCATTCATTTCTTCAGGTTCGCAGTTATTTGAAACATCTTTAATTAAATCGTGATACCAAACATCTCTTTTATTATCCCAGTTGATGTAGTTTCCAGTTCGTTTAACAACAATACATTTTTTAACATTTGGACAACTCTCTAATGCTTCATCCACTGTATATTTAAGTGGAATAGTTTTTCCTCCTCTAACACCTTCATCAGCTGTTATTATATATTCAGACTCACAATCATTTACTCTTCCAGAAATCGAATCAGCTGAAAATCCACCAAAAATAATTGAGTGGACTGCACCAATACGAACACAAGCTAGCATTAAAATTGCTAGCTCAGGAATCATCGTTAAATAAATTGTAACTCTATCTCCTTTTTTTATCCCCAATTTTTTTAAGCCATTTGCTGCTTTAGAGACTTTTTCATGAAGCTGTTTATAGGATATTTTTTGGCTGTCCTTAGGATCATCTCCAACCCATATTATTGCCGTTTTATCTTTTTTATCTTTTAAGTGTCGATCAATACAATTTGCAGAAGCATTTAAAGTTCCATCTTGGAACCATTTAATCTTAACTTCTTTAGAACTGTATCTAACATCTTTAATTTTATTGTATGGTTTTATCCAAGTAATTCTTTTTCCTTCTTTTCTCCAAAACTCATCATTATTTTTAATAGATTTTAAATATTTATCTTTATATTTAGCTTTTGTAGCTAAACTATTTTTGACCCATTGAGGTTTCGTTTTAATTATAAGTTCTTTTGAATTTTCTTTTGCAACTTTCTTAAAAATTTTTTTTTTAACTTTCGTTTTTTTTGTTACTTTCTTCGTAACTCTTTTCTTAACTTTAGTTTTTTTTGTTACTTTCTTCGTAACTCTTTTTTTAACTTTAGTTTTTTTCTTTTTTTTTATTGGCATGAAATTTTTTTATAATTAAACTTTACTCATGTTATTTAATATTTTCCAGCTTTTAGAGTCTATGGGCATTACAGATAGTCTGCTCTGTTTGATAAGAGCTAAATGGCTTAATTCCTTATGATTTTTGATACTTTCAAGGGTAACAGGTTTGGATAACTTTTCTTTAAATTTTACAGTAACAGCTACAAAACGACCTGATTTATCAGTTTTATCTATGTATGCTTCCTTGATTATCTCTACAATTCCAACTATCTCTTTTCCAATATTTGAATGATAAAAAAAACAAAGATCATTTTTTTTCATACTTTTTAAATTTTTAGCAGCTTGATAATTTCTAACACCATCCCAGGGCGCACCTTTAGCTCCCGCCTTTTTTTGTTGATCAATTGACCACACATCTGGTTCAGATTTCATTAACCAATACTGCATTATAGTCTTACTCCTGCTCCTTTAAGAAATGCTGCTTTTTCATCTAATTGCCATCTTGGTTTTGCTGGATGATCTAAATTATCAAATTGTTTTAATTTAAATTTTTCTAAACCAACCATTGCAATCATAGCTGCATTATCTCCACAAAATTCAATCGGTGGAAATATGCTCTGATAATTTTGTTCCTCACAAAGCTTAATTAACATAGATCTAATTCTTTTATTGGCTGCCACCCCTCCTGCAACTACAAATATTTTTTCTTGTAGATCGTTTTGTTTTTCAAATTCAGAAAAGGCAATCTTAGTTTTTTTATATAAAATTTGTTCAACTGTTTTTTGAAAAGAAGCAGCCAAATCAAATTTTTCCTGATCTGTTTTAATATTTTTTGTTATTCTCAAAATAGCTGTTTTAAGACCTGCAAAAGATAAATTGCATCCTCCTTTGTTAAAAATAGGCTTTGGTAAATCATATTTATTTGGATTACCTTTTTTTGCCAAAACTTCTATTTGTGGCCCTCCAGGAAATTCAATTCCTAAAAGTTTAGCAGTTTTATCAAACGCTTCACCTAAAGCATCATCAATAGTAGTTCCTAATCTTTTATATTTGCCTAAACCTTGAACATTTAAAAATTGTGAATGTCCGCCTGAAATCAATAAAAGTAAATATGGGTAGTTAAGCTCTGAATTCAGTTTTGGACTTAGCGCGTGACCTTCCAGATGATTAACAGCAATGAATGGTTTTTCCAATGCAAAAGCAAAAGCTTTTCCAAAACTTAAACCAACAGACAGGCACACTATTAGACCTGGACCAGCCGTTGAGGCCACTGCATCAATCTCCTCTATTTTTCTACCACTATCATTAATTGCTTTTTTAACAATCCAATCAATTTTTTCCATGTGAGATCTTGCAGCTAGTTCAGGAACAACACCCCCAAATTCTTTATGAACACCAACTTGGCTTGAAACAATATTAGATAAAACTATTGGTATTCCATGTTCATTTTCAGTGATTATTGATGCTGCTGTTTCATCACAGCTAGATTCAATTCCAAGAATTAAGGGTTTTTTACTCATTCAAATAGTTTTTATTAACTGTACAATCTCAATACAAGTAAGAAATATATTTATTTATGAATAAGAAAATAATTATTGGATCTAGAGGCAGCAAGTTAGCATTAATATATGCTCAAAATGCTAAAGATAAGATTGTTCAAAATACAAATTTAAATAATGAAGATGTTGTAATCAAAGAAATAACTACAAAAGGAGATCAAGTTCAAGATATAAGATTATCTGAAGTAGGTGGAAAAGGTTTATTTTCAACAAATATAGAAAAAGAACTTCAAGATAAAAAAATTGATATAGCTGTTCATGCATTAAAAGATATGCCAGCAATTGAAACAGATGGTTTAAGAACTAATGTATTTTTAAAAAGAAATGATCCAAGAGAAATATTGATAACTAATGACAAAAAAAAACTTAAGGAATTAAAAGGTAAAGCTTTAATTGGAACTTCATCTTACCGAAGAGAATTTCAAATTAAAAAAATTAGACCTGACCTTGACTGTAAACTTATCCGAGGCAATGTTGATACCAGAATTAAAAAACTTAATGATGGTTTGTATGATGCAATTATACTGTCTTATGCAGGAATTCAATCTTTATCAATAGAAAATCAAATTGCAGAAGTTTTTTCAACTCAAGAAATAATCCCAAGTGCAGGGCAAGGAATTATTTCACTTCAATGTCGAAACGATGATAAGGATGTTATTTCAATTTTAGATAAGGTTAATGATCAAAAAACATTTTTAAGAGCAGCTGCTGAAAGAAATGTTCTTAAAGTTTTAGAAGGTGATTGTGAAACAGCTGTGGGGGCTCATTCTATTATTCAAGGGGATGAAATTGTTTTAGAAGCAGAGCTTTTTTCTTTAGACGGTAGTCAGAGATTTTATGAAAAAAAATCTTCAAAAATTGAAAATGCAGAAGAACTTGGTAAAGAGGTTGGGCAAATATTGAAAAAAAAATCAAATAATTCTTATAAAAAATAATATGCACATTTTATTAACTAGACCCTTAGAAGATTGTTCAGAGATGATTGTAAAATTTAAATCGCTAGGAAACCAAGTATCACATCTTCCATTATTAAGAATAGATAAGGTAAATTATGAACAGATTAATTTTTCAGATTTTAAAGGGATTATCTTCACAAGTGCAAATGCTGTAAGATTTTTAAATCACAAAAGTATTGATAAAAATATTTTATGTTTCTGTGTTGGAAGTGCTACCGAGAATGTAGCTAGAAGTGTTGGTTTTCAAAATGTAATTGCAGCCGAGGGTAACGTTGAAAATTTAAAAGAGTTAGTTTTTCAGAACTTCAATCAGAAAGATGGATCTTTAGTTTATATAAGCGGTGAAACAGTTTCAGTTGATCTTGATCAGCAACTATTGAAAGAAGGATACGATATAAAAAGAATTATTAATTATAGGACTACTCATAACCAAAACTTTGATGATAAATTTGTGAGTGAATTAATGCTTAAATTGCCAGACATTGTTTATGTTTATTCTCAAAATAGTGCCCTAAGTTTACTAAATTTTATCAAAATACATCAGTCCGAAAATTTTTGGATGGATACGAACTTAATGTGCATTGGTGAAAAAACCTCGTCAATATTGAATGAAATTAAGTGGAAAAAGATATTTCTTTTTAATCCTGGAGAAGAAGAGTTTTTGTTATATAAAATTTAACTATGCAAATAATAAACAATTTTTCTGACATATTTTCTTCAGTCTGGAAACAAGGAATTCTTGGTGTTGATATTTTCCAAATATTAATTGGAATTGGAATATTTTTTATTTTTTTAGTTTTTAGAGGCTTAATTAGTAAGCTTATTATTAAAAAATTAGAAATAATTTCGAAAAGAACAACCAATAAATTAGATGATACTTTTGTTCATGCCTTAGTTGGACCTGCAAGATTTTTACCAATTGTTCTTGGATTTTTTATTGCGAGTTATTACATGACTTTTTCAAGTGAAGGTCGAGAGGTTGTAGACACTATTAACAGAACGTTAATTACAATATTAATATTTTGGGTTATTCATCAAATCATTGAACCCATTTCTTACATTTTAAGTGGACTAGATAAACTTTTAACTAGAGAGTTAATTGGATGGATTATTAAATCTCTTAAAATTTTAATTTTTATATTAGGGCTTGCGGCAGTTTTGGAATTATGGGGAATAAAGATTGGACCAATTATTGCAGGGCTTGGCTTATTTGGTGTGGCAGTTGCATTGGGTGCTCAAGATTTATTTAAAAATTTAATTTCAGGAATTTTAGTATTAGTTGAAAAAAGATTTAAGATAGGTGATTGGATCGCTGTTGAGGGTATTATAGAAGGGATTGTTGAGAAGATTGGATTTAGATCAACAACAATTAGAAAATTTGATAAGTCACTAGCGATTATTCCTAATTTTCAATTCGCAGAAAACGCTGTTGTAAATGTGAGCGAAACTTCAAATTGGTTGATCAGTTGGATAATTACTCTTCAATATGACACAACAGTTGATCAGTTAAAGACAGTTAGAAATGAAATTGAAGCATACATTAATAAAAGTGACGACTTTGATGTAAACGTTGGTGTTGCAGTTAGAATTGATAAATTTTCTGATAGCTCTATTGATATGTATGTCCGATGTTTTACAAAAACTAACAGTTGGAATGAAATGCTTTCTGTTAAAGAAAGACTTGCAATTGAGATTAAGCAAATCGTAGAAAACAATAAAGCAGCTTTTGCTTTTCCAAGTCAGTCGATTTATATCGAGAAAAAATGATAGCGATTTTTTATTTAGTTTTACAAATTTTAAAACTGTATTCTTATGTCGTTATAGCAAATGTCTTAATAAGCTGGTTGATTGCTTTTAATGTTTTAAACACACAAAATAGATTTGTTTATTCAATTTTAGAAATGACATATCGATTAACTGATCCAATATTATACAGAATTAGACGTTTTTTACCTAATTTAGGCTCACTTGATATATCCCCAATAATTCTTCTTTTATTGATTTGGTTTATTGAAATGTGTATGAAGCTCTACATTGCCCCAATGATTTTTTAGGAAATATTTATGATTTTAATAGATGGAAAAAAAATAGCTGCAGAACTAAGAGAAGAGCTTAAACAAGAAGTAGTAGAGTTAAAAACTAAATATAACAAAGTTCCTGGGTTAACTGTAATTTTAATTGGAGATATGGCCCCCAGTCAAATTTATGTTCGAAATAAAGAAAAATCAGCAAATGAAGTAGGTTTAAAATCTGAAGTGATTAGATATCCAGATACAGTTGAAGAAAAAACTATTTTAGAAAAAATTGAAGAACTAAACAATGATGAAACTATATCAGGAATTTTAGTTCAACTTCCGCTTCCAAAACACATTGATAAACAAAAAGTAATAGAAACAATTGCTCCATCAAAAGATGTGGATGGTTTTCATCCAATGAACGTTGGAAACTTATCTTCAGGTTATGAAAGTTCAGTGCCTTGTACTCCACTTGGATGTTATTTAATGATTAAAAAAATTGAACCAAATTTAAGTGGTAAAAAAGCAGTTGTAGTTGGAAGATCAAATCTAAACGGCAAACCAATGACACAGCTTCTTCTTAAAGAAAATTGTACTGTTACAATTACGCATTCAAGAACAAAAGATTTAAAAGCTGAATGTTTAGAAGCTGACATTATAGTTGCAGCTGTGGGTATTCCAGAGCTTGTAAAAGGGGATTGGGTTAAAAAAGATGCTATCGTAATCGATGTCGGGATTAATAAAACAGAAAATGGTTTAGTGGGTGATGTTGCGTTTGATGAAGTTTCAAAAGTTGCTAAGGCACTTACGCCTGTTCCAGGTGGAGTAGGACCTATGACAATTGCTTGTTTATTAAAAAACACAATAGATTGTTTTAAAAGATCACAAAAATAAACACTTTTTCGTTAACAAGTTTTATTGTCTCAAATTGATAAAACTTAATTAATTTCTTTTTTTATTTGATAAAGTTTTCTAATGAAAAAACCCCCCTATGAATATCGAATTGGATTGATAATGATATTATTAACAGCTGTTCCAATAGGCGCAACTCAGTTAGGCTGGTATTTGTATGGAAAACAAGTTGGTTTTGATTTTGGTATGATAGCTGGAACTTTCTCTGTAATTTTAGCAGGGTACCTTATGTATCAAAAAGGTTGGCGTGATGAGGATGAGGATTAATTTATGGAAAAGATAATATTTTTTGGATTGGCGCTACCCATACTTGGTTTTGTGATTTATTTAGGTGGAACTGCAATTATGAAAGGTTTTAAAGCTAAAGTTGAGAATAGACCTGAAAAACCTGAAGAAGAGGAACAAATAGATCAGCAACCAAATGTGGATAATCTTAGTAATGAAATCACAAAGTTAAATGAATTACTCCAAAGTGGTGTGCTTACTCAAGAAGAATTTGAAAAGGCAAAAAAAAAATTATTAGATAACTAATTTTAATCTAATATTTTTTTTATAGAGTTAATTTCTCCAATTTTAAAAGTTATAGCGTCTTCTTTTTTAAAACCAAATTTTTGAGCATTTTCTTTAAATCGAATAAGTGGTTCCATTACAGGCTCAAGAGACAAAACAAAAGTTCCCCAGTGCATTCCCAATACTTTTTTACTTTTTAAATCTTGTGCAACATTAAGGGCCTCCTCAGGAGTGGTGTGATAAATAGACTTGTCAAACATTGGTCTAAAATCATAAGCGCCAATATTAATCATTGTAATATCGATTGGGCCATATTTTTCACCAATCTCTTTATAAATATTTCCATAACCTGTGTCACATGCAAATAAAATTTTTATATTCTTATATTGAATTAAAAAATTGCCCCATAAAGTTTTGTTAGTATCAGTTAGACTTCTTTTCGACCAATGTACTGCTGGTAAGAAAGTTATTTTTAAATGATCATTAATTTTAATTTCCTCATACCAATCCATTTCATTTACATCTTTGTATTTTTTAAAATATTTTCCTAGTTTTAGAGGAAGTAAAACCTTTGCATCTTTATAAGGAAATCTTCTAATGGTTGACATATCTTGGTGGTCATAATGATTGTGAGTAAGCAGAAATACATCTGTTTTTGGAATATCTTTTAATTGAATAGCTGGCTCAACATATCTTTTTGGACCAAATATCAAAGGTCCTGCGTTTTTTGAAAAAACTGGGTCTGTAATAATTGTTGTTTCACCTAATTTAATTAAGAAGGTAGCATGTCCTATCCACGCAATATAATCATCATCTTTAAATTTCTCTAAATTTTCTTTAACAATTTTTTTATCAATGACATGATCTTTTGGAACAGTGATATCAATTTTCTTTTTTTCTTTAATAAATGTTCTATAGGAAAATTTTACATCATTTGTTCTAACTGGAGATCCCTCAGGATTCCTAAAGGTTCCATCTGGCAAGTGATGATAAGGTAGTTTTTCCATTGCAATTAGCTCTATATTAAAAAAAAGAATGATAAATAGAAATGATATTAATTTTTTCATTATTTCTTTTAAAATCTTTCTCAAGTTTAGTTGTTAGTTTTTTTCCATTAGCCATAAAGCTCTTTCTACTAAAAAATAAATTTTTCCATTATCTGGATGAACTTGAATGTCTCTAATTCTTCCAATTTTATTTTTAAAAATAATTTCTTCTTTTACGTTTGATAAATCATTAAAGATTAATTTTCTTAATGATTTGTCTTTTAGTGAAGTGATTAGGGCATGTCCATTCCACTCACTAAATTCTTCTCCTTTATAAATTGTGATTGCGCTAGCTGCAATTGAAGGCACCCAGTATTGAATAGCTTTAGTAAAGCCAGGCTTCCATTTTGGCCCAATCTTACTACCTGAATAGTTTTTTCCACCCCATCCTAATATCTTCCAACCATAGTTTTCACCTTTTTTAGCTTCACCAAACCAGTCACCACCTCTTGCACCATGGTTGCTTAAATAAATTTTTTCATCATAGGGAGATAATGTTAATCCCTGTGGGTTTCTAACACCTATTTGATAAATTTCTGGTAACCAATCAGATTTCCCCTCAAACTTTGGATTATCTTTTGGAATACTACCATCTGTATGAATTCTTATAATGCTTCCAGGATGTTTTGTAGGATCTTGTGCAATCATTCCCAATCCTCTCTCACCAGCGGATGCATAAAGATATTTACCTTTAATCGCTAACCTAGAGCCAAAATGATAGC
>Ga0206123_10004764_pt1 | contig 10473 bp, 2 predicted proteins | sample Helgoland_Spring_2_FD_160086 | JGI IMG/M metagenome (GOLD analysis project Ga0206123, IMG submission 160086) | Pelagic subsurface seawater microbial communities from Kabeltonne, Helgoland, North Sea - Helgoland_Spring_Bloom_20160316_1 | ecosystem: Environmental > Aquatic > Marine > Epipelagic ... | reverse complement strand
TGTAATGATAAACTTCTATTTGTATCAATAGTACCACCACCTTCTAAACCTTTACCACTACCAATTGTAATTGATGAGTGGTCAATATGTTCGTTTGCAACATATCCTGTTGTATTATGAATATCAATTTGGGATGAACCACTAATTACTCCATGAGTATTTCTTAAAAGTATTTCTTCTTCTGAACCTAGTTTTCCTGCTTTCCAATAATCGTTTGTTGAATCCCATAATAATGAACCACTTACAGTTGAATCACCAGTTGCATCTTTTATTAAGATACCTCCTGTTGTTTGAGAACCACCATAGTTAAGTTCTATTGTATTATCTCCTATGTTAACAGTAGTTGAATCAATTGTAGTTGTAGTTCCCTCTACTGAGAGGTTTCCTGAAATCGTTACATTATTTGAGAATGTTTTGTTACCTGCTATGGTTTCATTACCTGTGAGGTTAACGTATCTTGAATCTAGTGAGGTTGTGTAAAAATAGTAAGTATCTTCTGTGGCTATTTCTCTAATGGATGTTGAACCATTATCTTTTTCAAAGTAAATCTTTCCATCGAATGTATTTATTGCTAACTCACCTAACTCTAAATTAGATGTTGTTGGTTTCCTACCTTCGACAGATGTTCTTTTTAACCTAACTACTTGTGCCATATATATGACTTACCTTTTTTATATAATTATCTACCCTAAATAATATATTACCTTTATATAAAGATACATATATACTATTTAATTTTATTAAATTTAAATCGTTAAGTGAACCTCTTATTTAAGAAAGTTTACTTTTCAATTCATCAATCTGTTTTTGTTGGTCTTTGATAGCTTCGATAAGTAATCCGGTAAGTTTAGCGTAATCTACACCTTTGAATCCATTATCTCTATCAGTTACCAACTGTGGTAGAACTTTCTCAACATCTTGTGCAATTACACCAACATTTGGTAATGATTGTTGTAATTCATCTGCATTATCATTCCAATTCCATGTTACACCTTTTAAAGATTGTACTTTTTCAATTGGGTTAGAGATAAGTTCTATATTATCTTTTAATCTTTCATCCGAAGAAGCATATGCTACAACATCACCACCAACATTCAATGCTCCACTAATACCAACACCACCAGTTACTTTAAGTGCTCCAGTGGTTTTATTTGTTGAAGCAGTTGAGTTTGTGATTGATATAATACCAGTTGCTGTATCGTTTGCATTACTTCTTAAGTATTTACTATCTGTTTGAGTTGTTATATCAAATGAATCAATATATCCAGCCCCATTTGTTAACTGATTGTTATTTGTTGGTATATCAGATGTAAGAGCTACTGTACCGGTTGCATCTGGTAAAGTTACTGTTCTATCGGCTGATACAGTTCCTGCCAATAATGTAAGTTCATTTGCATCTGCAACATTACCTTCAAATATAACACCATTTGATGTAGATACAGTTTCAACATTATTTGTAGTTGTTGTTCCTGTTACTGTTAAATTACCAGGAATAGTTACAGTATCATTTGAATCACCAATTGTTAACGTTCCTAAGTTAGCGTTAAGTGCAGATTTTACATTTGCTGTATCTGTTACATCTGCTGAAGCTTCAATACCATCTAATTTATCGTGATGAGTAGTACTCATTAAACCAGCGATTGTATCAGTTGCTTCTCCAATAATTACATCATCACCATCTGATGAATGAATTGTTATTTGTGCTGCGGCAGTTGTTTTAGATAAATTTGTACTTACGTTTGTATTTTTAGCAGAGTTATTAGTAATTGCAGTTGCTTGAGCTCCAGTAATAGTTGTTGTATCTCCTGCGAGAGCAGTTGATGAACTTGTACCTAATTGTAAAGTTGTTACTGAACCACCTAATGATACAGATACACCATCTATTGATATACTTGAGTTTGATAATTTACTATTTGCTATTGAACCTGCTAAATCTGCATTTGTAATAGAACCTGATTGGATTCCACTACCACCAGTCACAGTTTCTAAAGATACTTGTGAAGAACCAGATACTATACCAGTTCCACCAAATAAAGTTTCATCACTAATACTACTACCAAGTGATACTGAAGTTCCACTAATAGTAATTGATGAGTTTGAAAGTTTAGAGTTTCCAATTGAACCAGCTAATTTACTTGCTGCAATTGAACCTGCTAATTGTGAGTTTGTTATTGTACCACTTAAATTAGAAGTTGCATAATTAGTTGCATCTGATAAATCAAATGCTGGTGTTGAATCTGAAGAACCTAAATCTACTGATACTCCACCAAAACTAACACTATCATTTGCAAGTTTTGAATTTGCAATTGAACCAGCTAATTGTGTATTTGTAATTGTACCACTTAAATTACTTGTTAAATATCCTGTTGCATCTGATAAATTAAATGCTGGTGTTGAATCTGAACTACCTAGTGTTACCGAAACTCCACCGAATGATACCGATGAGTTTGATAATTTGCCATTTGCAATTGAACCTGCTAATTGTGAGTTTGTTATTCCACTAATCTGAGATGAACCAGAAATTACTCCTAATGAATTAAGATGGTCTGTATTATCTGAATCTGTATATGAGGTTACACCTTCTAGCGATGTACCATCTCCTACAAATGAACCAGTAAATGTAGTTGTTCCTGCAACATCACCGAAATCTTCACCACTTACTCTACCACTACCGAAATCAGTAGCAACATTTAGTAATTGAGCCGAACCAGATATTACTCCACCTTTAAGATTTGCTGATAAAGTATCACCGCTCAGAATCATATCAACATTATCAGTATCAGAAACTGCTAAGTTTGTATCATCACCAATATCAATTGTATTTCTTGTTATTACCTGTCCACTTATAGTAATATAATTAGGAGTACCACTTAAAGTTACATCAGTTGAGTTATCTGTTCCCGCTGCATCTACACCTAAATTACTTCTTGCAGCACCTGCTGAGGTTGCACCAGTACCACCACTTGTTACTGGAACAGTTCCACCTGTAATTACTTGTCCACTTAAAGATAAGTAGTTAGTGTTAGCAAGTGTAACATCTGTTGAGTTATCTGTTCCCGCTGCATCTACACCTAAATTACTTCTTGCAGTTGAAGCATTTGTTAAATCTGATAAGTTTTGGTCTTTTTGTAATTTTCCACCTACTGTCGTAACTAAACTTGCAAGAGAACCAGAATCACTATCCAAAGATGCAGATAATTCACCAAGTGTATCCAAGGTTGAACCAGCATTTCCTATAATTGTATCTATTCTATCTTGTACGAAAGCAGTTGTTGCTATTTTTGTTGAATCATCTGTACCAGTTTGAGTTGGTGCGGTTGGATTGCCAGTTAATGCTGGTGAAGCGATATTAGCTTTTAAATCCAATGCAGTTTGTTGTGCAGTTGAAACTGGTTTAGCAGAATCCGCAGTATTATCTACATTACCTAAACCAACATCACCTGCAGTTGTTGATTGTGCTCTTAATCCACTATAATTTCCACTTTGTGAGAACGCATCTACATCTGAAATATCTGATGAAGATAAAGATGAAGTAAATGTGTTTAATGAATCGTTTTTATAATCTGAATCTACATTTAGAGTTCTTGTTGATGCAATTGTACCACCGCCATTAAGACCAGTTCCTGCAGTTATTGAAACTGAAGAGTGGTCTATGTGTTCGTTTGCAACATATCCTGTTGTATTATGAATATCAATTTGGGATGAACCACTAACTACACTATCACTTACTGTAAATGTTACGGTTTCATCTGAATCTTGATTAAGTGTTATTGCACCACCACCATCTAATCCTGCACCTGCAGTAAATGTAATTGTATTATTATTAACATCACTTGCTAATGCGTTTACTTGGTCTGAACCAGATACTACACCACTTGGTAATATTGATGTTACGTTACCAGTAGTTACTGTACCGATTGTTACTATTGAATTATCACCAGCATATGTTCCACCAGCAACAGTTGCTAATGTTGAATTAAATGCTTGTACATCTGTTCCAATTACTAAACCTAAGTTTGTTCTTGCAGTAGATACATTTGATAAATCAGATAAGTTTTGGTTTTTTTGTAATTTTCCACTAACTACTGTTGTTAAAGAATCGAGAGCTCCACTATCAGCGGCTAACGAAGCAGATATCTCACCAAGAGTATCAAATGCCGCTGGAGCATTTCCAACTAAATCGGTAAGTTCTGTTTGTACATAAGCAGTTGTTGCTATTTTTGTTGAATCATCATTTGAACTTGGTGTTGGTGCCGTGGTTGTTCCAGTAAATGTAGGAGAAGTAAACATTGTTGATTTACTCTCATTTGTTACATTACCTAAACCAACATCACCAGCAGTTGTTGCTTGTGCTCTTAAGTTTGCGTATGTTCCACTTTGTGAAAATGCATCTACATCAGAAATATTTGATGCATCAATAGATATTTGTGCTGAACCTGATATAGTACCTGTTCCTTCTAAAATTTTAGCTGCAGTAATTGAACCACCTAAAGAAGTTGAAGTACCTGCGATTGAAATTTCTGAGTTTGATAATTTGCCATTTGCAATTGAACCTGCTAATTGTGAGTTTGTTATTCCAGTAATCTGAGAAGAACCAGATACTACTCCAACTCCACCAAATAATGCTTCATCAGTAATTGAACCACCTAATGATACAGATGTTCCACTAATTGTTACAGAAGAATTTTCTAATTTAGAGTTTCCAATTGAACCTGCTAATTGTGAGTTTGTAATTCCTGATACTTGTGCAGAACCAGAGATTACACCTAAACTATTAAGGTGGTCTGTATTATCTGAATCTGTATATGAGGTTACCCCACTTAATTGTGTACCATCTCCAATGAATGAACCAGTAAAAGAACCAGAGTAATTAACCGCAGGTTGTATATTTTGGTCTACTCCACTTGAGTTTAAGGTTAGGGTTTCAAGAGTACCATTTTGTACCTGCAAAGTTATTAAATTACCATTCTCATCTGATGGGAATTGTAATGAACCTGAGATTTTGGGGTTGTGTATTATCATTTTTTTGTTTCCTTATTGTATTCTTTTATAAATATTAACTATTTTTTTATCCTTAAAAAGTTTCTCCATCAACTTGTGAAATTACTGTTGCTGCTCCTGTTCCAGTCACATCTCCAGTTAGAGTTACTTGAGCTGAACCACTAAATACTCCAACTTCATTCATTTCTGCTAGTACTTTAGCATCAAGTCCTGCAATATTTTCCGCATCAACCGAACCACTAACTATTTGTCCACCTCGTGCAACAACTACATATCCACTCTGTATAGTTGGGAATGTTGCTCTTACATTATCATCATCTATTATTTGTATAGTTTCTGGTATAATTTGAAAATCACTTGAATCATAAACTTGTACGATTGCATTTGGGGTAGATAAGTTGTGATTTACACTCCATGTGTCAGCATTTGTAAAAGTTTGTTTTATAGTTGCATTTTGAGCAACTGTGATATTAGTTAATCCACTACCATCACCTACAAAGTAAGAAGCAGAAATAGAACCACTCATTTCAATTGAACCAGAACCAACAAAATCATTTGTAATAAATTCTTTAATAGTATCACCTACAGCTGAACCACTTTTACGAAGGAATACCTTTCCATCGTTTACATTCATTGCTAATTCGCCTATTGATAAATCAGAAGTTGTAGGTTTGCTACCTTCAGAAAGACTTCTTTTCAACTTTATTATTTGAGCCATACTGTATTTCTTTCTTTTTATTTTATTTTATTTTTTAGTTCTTGTACTTCTTTTGATAAATCTTTTATTCCCTCTATTAGTAATGATACTAATTTATCATATTTAACTGCCTTATATCCATTTTCCTTAGTAGTTACTAATTCTGGTAGTATTTTTTCAATTTCTTGTGCTATTACACCATAATCCTTACCTTTATAAATATCTTGTTTATCTTCGTTCCAAACAAAACTATTACCAGAAATTGAATTTATTTTCTCTATCGGGTTTTTTATAGGTTGAATATCATCTTTTAATCTTTCATCTGAAGAAGCATATGCTATAATATCATCAGTAGCTTGTATAGTACCAGTTACATGAATTCCATTATTTATATCGAATCTTGTTCCTGAATCATTCCAAGTAATTGATGCATTTGCATCAGAACCTCTATCAATTTCAATACCACCACCATTTGCAGCTGCTGAATTTGCCGAACCACTCGCAACTGTAATCAATTTATCTTCAATTGATAATTCAGAAGTTGAAATTTCTGTTGCAGAACCTAGTACTGTGAAATCACCACTTATAACCACATCACCCGAAGCATTGATATCATTAAACGTTACATCTGCTCCTGTATATAGTTCTTGGTCTGTTCCACCCAAGTAACCCCATTGAGTTGCTGAGATTGTTGTTGTACCGATGTTCTCTAATTGTGCACCTTCATCTGCAGTTAAGTTACTAAGTTCAGTTACATTTGAAATTGCAATTGAACCACTATGAACCCCATCATCATCGATTATTTTCTTTATACCATCATCAAAGTGAGCCGAACCAGTATCTAAGAATATACTTCTATTTGTATCAATAGTACCTCCACCACTTAATCCTTTACCACTACCAACTGAAATAGTTGAGTGGTCAATGTGTTCATTTGCTACAAAGTTTGTAGTTGAATCATGGTCTACTTGAGAAGAACCACTTATGATACCAGTACCTCTTGATTCAAATGTACTTGATAACTGATTTGAACCACTAATTACTCCACTTGGTAAAATTGCTTGAACATTACCAGTTGTAACTGTACCAACAGTTGTAATAGCTGATTGTAAGAAGTGTTCACCTGCTACGAAGTTGGTTGTAGCATCGTGGTCTATTTGAGATGAGCCACTTATTACACCATCACCACCAGTATTAAGATATCTTGTATCAAAATCTGTTGTAAGTTGTGCTGAACCACTAATTACTCCATCTGTATCTAATTTATCTTTTACTTTACTATCAGAATATTGATTTATAGAAGAATAATTTGTTGTATTTTGAACATCTATTTGAGCCGAACCACTTACTACTCCACCTTTTAAGTTTGCAGATAAAGTATCATCAGTCAAAATCATATTAACTTGGTTTGTATCTGATACTGCTAAGTTAGTTCCACTTGATATATCAATTGTTCCGATTGAAGTTAAGTAAGAACCAGTAGCTGCAGCTAATTGATTTACCCTTGTATCATTACTTGATGTATATGAGTTTACTGATGCTAATATACCAACAACTTGAGATGAACCACTAATTACTCCATCTGTATCTAATTTATCTTTTACTTTTGAATCTGAGTATTGATTAATACTTGAAAAATTTGTAGTATTTTCAACATCTATTTGAGATGAACCACTAACTACACCACCTTTAAGATTTGCTGATAAAGTATCATCAGTTAAAATCATATCAACTTGGTCAGTCTCTGATACTGCTAAGTTTGTATCAGAAGAAATATCAACAGTTGTTAAATAAGAACCACTATTTGCTTCTAAGTTTGATAATCTTGAATCTTGTGCTGCTTGTTCAGTAGAAATTGAACCAGTTTCAGTTGATAATTGGTCTAATCTTAAATCTTGTGCAGTATCTTTAGTTTCAAGTGCTCCAGTTGCTGCTGCTAATTCTGCATTATCTACAAAATCTCCACTTACAGAACCTGTAAATGCAGATAGTTGGTCTAATCTTGTATCTTGAACTAATTGTTCACTTGAGATTGAACCAGTTTCAGTTGATAATTGGTCTAATCTATCTTCAAATGATGCAGTTGTGGAATGAATATTCGTAATATTAATATCATTAGAGGCAGTATATTCGTTTAATGAACCTAAATCAACCGCTCCACCTGCAATGTTAGTTACACCAATTGTAAAGTGAGATGAACCAGTATCTAATGTAAGAGTTGCTGAACCACTAAATGCTCCTCCACTTAAACCTAATCCAGCATTTACTTCTGTAATATCACCCGCACCCGCTTCAATAAGTTGTGCATCAACATAATTTTTTGTTGCTTGAGCAGTACCAATAACTTGTGAGCTACCATCTGCAATTGAAGATGAGAAGTGTAATAATGCAGCAGTTCCTAAAGAATTAAATTTAACTTGATTACTATCTACAAATAATGCAGTTAATACACTGTCACTACTTGTTACCAATCCACTTAAACTTAAAGAACTAAATGATGGTGAATCATTTGTGTTTAATCCTAAATCTACATTTGTTGCAGTACCATTGATACTAGCAGTTATCGAACCTTGATGATTTGATACAAAAGATGAACCAGATACTACTCCACCAATTAATTCAGCAGATAAAGTATCTCCACTTAGTATCATGTTAACTTCTGATGTATCACTTACTGCTAAGTTTGTATCAGCTGAAATATCAACAGTTGTTAGATATGATGAAGTGGCTGCAGAAATTTGGTTTAACCTCACATCTTGTTCAGCTTGTTCTGTTTCAATAGAACCAGTTTCAGTTGAAAGTTGGTCTAATCTAGAATCTTGAACAGTTTGAGCAGTATCAATAGAACCAGTTTCAGTTGAAAGTTGGTCTAATCTAGAATCTTGAACAGTTTGAGCAGTATCAATAGAACCAGTTTCAGTTTCTAAAGTTGATAACCTAGTATCTTGTGCAGTCTGTTCAGATGAAATAGAACCAGTTTCAGTTGAAAGTTGGTCTAATCTAGAATCTTGAACAGTATTTGTTATATCGTTAGATGCAGTATATGAATTTAAAGAGGTATTGATATGAGTAGAACCACTAAGTATATCTGCAGGTATATTTGAAAGGTCTACATAAGAAACTTGAGATGAACCACTAACTATTCCGGCTGGAATACTATTTAAATTTATATAATTTACTTGTGATGAACCACTTATTACACCATCTGCATCTAATTTTGTTTTTACTCTCGTATCAGTATAGTAAAGATTACTACCTTCAGTTACTTGGTCAGTATCAATACCTGTAAGTTCCCCACCTTCTCCTTTGAATCCTACCGATGAACTTACTTTTGCATCTAATACGAATTGAGATGTATTATGGTCCCACTTTAATGATTTTCCTGCACCATCTATTTCTATACCAGCTCCATCAGCGGCTGCTGAATCAGCTGAACCACTTGCAACTGTAATTAGTTTATCTTCAATTCTTAATTCTGTTGAAGATATTTCAGTTGCAGAACCCAAAACAGTTAAATCACCAGTGATTGTCATATCACCAGTAAATGAACCAGTATTAAATGTTACATTTGATGTTGTTGATAAGTTTTGGTTAACAGTATCAAGATTTGCTTTATTAGCATGAGTGTGAGAATCTGTTTCTAAAGAATCTAAACGAGAATCTAAAGAAGTTGATAGTGGTCCTTCAATTGTATCTAATCTATTATCTACTGAGGATGAAAATTCATTAAAGTTTTCATTAGAGGATGAAAGAACATTACTTCCACCTAATATTTGTATTGAACCAGATATTACACCACCTTTAAGATTTGCAGAAATACTACCACCATTGATAATCATATCAACTTGTGAAGTATCACTTGATGCAGAAATTATATTATTGTTTATTCCACTTAATTGAGAATAATTTACTTGAGATGAACCACTAATTACTCCATCGGCATCTAGTTTGTCTTTTACATTACTATCAAAGTTTGTAATTGAATCAGCATCTACTTGAGATGAACCAGATACTACTCCACCAATTAATTCAGCAGATAAAGTATCACCAGTTAAAATCATATTAACTTCTGATGTATCACTTACTGCTAAATTAGTATCAGTTGATATATCTACTGTTGTTAGATAAGATGAAGTGGCTGCTTCTACATTATCTAATCTACTATCTAATGATTCAGTTGTAGAATGTAAGTTTGTAATGTTTATATCGTTTGATGCGGTGTAAGAATTTAATGAAGTGTTAGAATCAGATGAAGAAATAAATCCTAAATCTGTAATTTGTGCTGAACTACTTAATACACTATCTCCTAATTTTGATAGGAAAATACTACTTAGTTGTTCAGAACCGGATACTATACCATTAGTTAATCCAAGATAAACAGTATGAGGTCCTCCTGAACCTTTTATATTACTAAAAGTAAAGATATTATCTCCAGCCAATCTTACTCGTTGGTCGAATTCTGTTTCAGAACCAAATAATGCAGTTGGTATTATGTGTAAATCTATTGTATTTGAGACTGCGTTTCCACTACCATCAGAACCAATACTACTAGATACTGCCGAAGAACCGCTTACTAAACCACTTGGTAATGCTTCAACTACTTGAGATGAACCACTAATTATTCCATTTCCAAAAAGTCCATTTACAGCATTTACATTTCTCCATTGTTTTGTAGCAGAACCTAAATCGTATGTATTATCTGCATCAGGTATAATTGATGAACTTAATTCACCTTGTATTATAATGTTATCTGTATCTGCATCTCCAAGAAAAAT
>Ga0206123_10004761_pt1 | contig 10477 bp, 5 predicted proteins | sample Helgoland_Spring_2_FD_160086 | JGI IMG/M metagenome (GOLD analysis project Ga0206123, IMG submission 160086) | Pelagic subsurface seawater microbial communities from Kabeltonne, Helgoland, North Sea - Helgoland_Spring_Bloom_20160316_1 | ecosystem: Environmental > Aquatic > Marine > Epipelagic ... | reverse complement strand
ACGAACTCTTTCAAGGATGGCTGCTTCTAAGCCCACCTTCTGGTTGTTTTCGACCACGGACACGGTTTGTCTGTGACACTTAACTGATATTTAGGGACCTTAACTTCAGGCTGGTTTGTTCACCTTACGTAATGGTAGCTTACCCACCATCACTCACTGCTAGTATCTACAACGATTACACCTTCGGAGTTTGGCAGCACGCCGAGGAATTGCTCCCCCTAAACGCACAATCAGTGCTCTACAGCGTAATCAATCTCCACTAACGTCTACCTACGAGTAGTTTCACGCGGAACCTGCTATTGCCCATCTCGATTGGACTTTCACCCCTATACCCAGCTCGTCCGAGCGATTTGCAGATCAGCAACGGTGCGATCCTCCACCCAACTTTCATCGGGCTTCAATCTGGCCAGGCATAGATCGACGGGCTTCAGGTCTTCCACCATTGACTCCAAGCGAGCACACTTCGTCCCTCACAGTAAACTGCTGCGGACTTGTCGGTTTCCCTTCGGCTACGCGGTTCAACCGCTTAACCTCGCCAATGATCAAAACTCCCTGGGGCATTTTTCTAAACGCACGACAAGACGCTGCTCATATCATCGCTTTCACGCCTTGTCAGCCTGTACCCAACTGGTTTCACGATCTTTTCACATCCCGCCAAGGATACTTTTCAGCTTTCACTCACGTTACTTGTAAACTATCGGTCTCGAGTTGTATTTAGGATTGGAAGTTTCTGCCTCCCACATTCACGCGCGATTTCCAGCGCACGCTACTCTTTTACAGTCACGTGATCATATCAGGTATGGTTACGGGACTTTCACCCTCTCTGGCTGTGCCGTTCCAGGCAACTTCACCTTCTCTGACTTAGATGATAGACTGCAAACCACATCTCCCTCACTTTCGAGTCGGGATTCGGCTTGTCCTATTCCGTTTTCATTCGCCACTACTCACGGAATCTCTGTTGATTTCATTTCCTCCCCCTACTAAGATGCTTCAATTCGGGGGGTTCCCTATCGCATTCGCGATTGTATCCGAAGATACAGGAAGTCCCATTCAGCCATCTGCGGATCCAAGACATTCTTGCGTCTCCCCGCAGCTTATCGCAGCTTGTCACGACCTTCATCGGCACTCGAGCCGAGCGATCCCCCAGTTGGGTTGTAGCATCACATGTATGTATTCCACACCATGCGAGTAACCCTTCGGTATCTAATTCATGCCAATTCGGCTTCCGCAGAAGACCACCTCTCCGAGGGATAGTCCTCCTCAGCCACTTCCCCCAACAGCAATTGCTGAGGTGCTAAGCAGCCTTCCGACCTACCACGACTATATGAATAAATCGGATAAGTAATCGGCTGCACCTGTCTCCTTTAGCCCCTAAAATAACCTTACAATGCAGGTAATTTCAGTAGGTTTTCTGAAGCCAATTTATCCCCTTGAAGAGGTACGAGAAGTCTTTTTGCTTCATCATATCTTCCGAGTTGTGCCAAAATTGCGGCTCTGAGATTCGTAAAATTTGATTGATTCTGGCTTTCATTTCCAGCCATATCGAGTAACGCCAGAGCCTTTTCTTCACGCCCACTTAGCAAAAGTGCTTGGCTTAAATTGTAAATTGTTTCTGGTTGTGAAGAGTTTGTACGAACAGCTTCTCGAAGAGAGAGGATGGCTGCCTCAAACTGAGTTGCTGAGTTTGCAACTTCGATGGGATCATTAGAATGTTGCATCCCTGAGGCTACTTGTAACAATGCTATGCCATAATTGTTCATTGCTCCTGAATCTTGAGGGAATCGGGCTACAATTTGTTGAAAAGAGCGTGCTGCCGATCTCCAATCGCCCTGTCCAATGGATGTAAATCCAGATTCTAAGAGAGCCATTGATGCAGAATCGGTCCCAACATCCACCATAAGGGCTTGTGCAGGGTGTAAATCGAATGGTTCGAGTGATTGTTCAGTGTAGACTGAATTCTTTTCCAACTGCGGATAATTTTCACCATCATGTTCGACATGTACAACGGTATCTTCTAAGTCAGAGAATACAACTTCGATAATGTCTTCTTCAGCAGTAAAAATCTGGTCGCTACCACCAAAGGATTCAATCGACCATTCATTTGGCAAGTCGGAGATATCGACTGCCGCTTCGACTAATGGAATTGCAGTAAGGCGGATTGGTTCTGGAGCAGAAGGGGCTTCAATCAAAGGTAAATCAGGAGCCTCTACTGGCAAGGGAGAGGGAACCGTTTCAATAATTGTGGATTCCTCAAGAGTATCATCCTGCTTTGCCTCTAGGAGTACAGCAGGCTCCAATGTCACTGGTTCAACCACTGGCTCAACAGATTCGATGGATGTTTCTTCCTCTGGATTTGAATCCCTGCCTGATAACTCAAAGGGAATTCCCTCTGGATGGCTGCCAATACCAAATGGTAATCGAGAAATGTGTGTTTGGGACTCTCCCCCAAAACCAAAAGGGAGGGAAGAAGGAGGTTCTTCTTCAGTTTCCTCTGGTGCCTCAATGCCTTCGAGATCATACCATGCCTGAGCGGCATCATCCAGTCCAGGAACTTCAGTCGGCATCGCTGCGTCTGAATCCGAAAAAGATTGGTCTTGAACACGGAGTTGTGAACCACAAGCAGGACATGATGGCCCAGCAAGATATAGGATTCCACAGACTGCACATTCGTTCATGATGACCCAATGGGCCCTCAGACTCCATGTTCTTCAACCCAACGCATGTTTGCGCTCATTCTTCGCCATCGTTGCCCTTAGAGGATGCCTTAATGACAACGGATTTGATACTTGATACGATTTCATCAAAATCATCATCGACAAGGGCTTCAGCAGGAGATTTTCCTTTTGCTCGTCCACGTGAATATTGGGCAATAATGCCGAGAAGGGAAATGCCAACGAGGACAATCTTCCATGTCAAGGCTCCATCTTCTCCACCCACAACGTAAACCAAAATCATGTAGAATGATACAATAAAGGTCGAGAGAAGCATGACTGGGAAACCTGCTCTGAAAAATTCGTTGAACGAAATTGGATACCCAGCTTCTTCTGACATACCCGCTGTAACAACATTCGCTGATGCTCCGATTAATGTTCCGTTTCCTCCGAGACATGCTCCAAATGCCAATGCCCAAATCAAAGGATTAAGAGCGAGATCAAGTTCATACGCCAACGACAATACGATTGGAATCATTGTCGCCGTGTAAGGGATATTATCGATGAACGCAGATGCGATAGCAGAGACCCAAAGGATGATGAGAACTGCTGCTGCTAATCGATGCTCATCAGGGAAGAACGTGATGGCTTTCTCGACATATTCTCCTATGTAATCGATGACGCCCATGTATTGCAGAGAATGCACCAAGACGAACAATCCTGCAAAGAAAAGCAGAGTTGTCCACTCAACGTGTTCAAGTGGTTCTTCGAGTTCGTGGCGGTTTGTAGCCAAAAGCATGACTAACGCCCCAGATAGAGCAACCCATGAAACAGCTAGGTGTATCACTGGGTGGAGGAAGAATCCAAGAATCACGAGACAGAGAATTGCACCGCTGATTTTCAATCCATTCACATCTTTGATAGCATATTGGCGTTCAAGTTCGGTGATATCACGATCTCTTCGTCCACTGAATTCGTCCTTGTAAAGCCAACGAATCAGCATGAACGAAGGAACGATTGTCATAAGAATACCTGGAGCCATTTCGATAATGAAATCGTTGAATGTAACTCCATCACTTGCTAGATTTGCGATGTTTTCATCTGAATTCCCGCTGATAGCATCAGGAGACATGGCTGAACCAATCATGATGTTTGGTGGATCGCCGATCATTGTTGCAGCACCACCAATATTCGAAAACAAGACTTCTGAAATGAGAATTGGTATCGGTTTCAAATCAAGTACTTGTGCAATCTTGATGGTAACTGGAGTCAAAAGAAGCATTGTTGTAACGTTGTCCAAAAACGCTGAGAGAACTGCAGTGACTGAACACAAAATGACAACGAGAGTCCAAATTTCGCCTCCACTCTTCTTGTAGGCTTGAACAGCAAACCATTCAAACACACCTGTGTGTGAAATAATACCAACCATGACCATCATTCCCAGAAGAAGACCGATTGTTTCCCAGTCGATCATTGTCGTGACCGCTTTGAGGCTGAGTGCTTCTTCAACTGAATAGTAATTCAAAGCAATGACAGCCAAAAGGCCACCAAGTGTTGCGGCCAATGTTCGATGAACGACTTCAGTAATGATAAGCGCATATACGAACAAGAGAATTCCAAGGCCAACGAAAACTGCTTGATCACTCATCCCGTCTCGAATAGTGACTGTCAGATCGATTCCGTCACCGCCTCCTGCAGCTTGGCTCGATTTGATGAATTGCATTGTACCTACAAACAAGAGTGAAACCAGCGCAATGAGTTGTGCAGGATGCCTCTTGGAGAATAAAATATTTGCGCCCATGTACTTGGCAAATACAATCCCCTCTTGAGGATTGGGTTAGGACACAATTCAATTTCGCCAAAATACGGCAACATTTCCTCGGGCAAATACGACAGAACTGTTCGTTTTTTCACCCATAATATTCCAAACTGTTTTGAGATCATCACGTGGATATAAGCCCCGATTTACTTTCACTTTAACCAACGAACGAGAAGATAACTGGCCTTCTAACTCCACAACGACTGAATCAGTTAATCCCGATTTACCAATTCGCATTGTAATTGGAAGGGAAGTATCCTTTGCCTGACGAATTATGTGATTTGGAACACTCATACATTCACCTTCTGTAAATCGTTCCGATATGGAAATCGACGAACTGCCGTACAAGAAAGGCACGTTTGAATTTTATAGCCATTGCGAAATCTGATGGTCGCATTATCTCCATAATGAAGCAAGGTGTTACAAGCACGACACACAATCCCCCGTACTTCCGAAGGGAGGCGAATTCGATGCCTACGGGAGACCTTTACAAGATGTAAAGCAAATCGAGAGCGTTGTTCTGGAGTAAATTGTGAAGGGTTTTTCAATAAACTGAGAAGTTGTGTTTGAGACCAAATAGCATGGCCCTTTCGCTTATCTCGATTAAGTCTGCTTCGTCGCCCCATTGAAATCACTCATCCTAGAACGGCTAGTAAATCAGTTGTAATTACATCGATGTCTCGATCGCCATCGACTTGGTGGAAAATTCCAGCATTACGATAGAAGTCAGCGAGTGGAGAGGTTTGTGCGTGGTATGCTTCTAATCGAGCAAGAACAGTTTCTTCAACATCGTCTGCTCTTCTCTTTTCAATAAAGGATCCACATCCGCAGACACCATCTTTGATTGGATTGAATGTATCATGGTAAACAGTCCCACACGTACCGCAACTGTATCTACCACAGATTCGTTCTACTATACGTTCATCAGGTACATCAATTGCTAATACCGCAGAAACTTCAACGATTTGAGATAGTGCTTCAGCCTGTGGTACAGTTCGTGGGAAACCATCGAACATAACACCATTTTTAGCGTCATCATCCTGTAGACGATCTCGGATTAAATCGATAATTACTGAATCCGGAACGAGAGCCCCTTTATCCATGTACGATTTCGCTTCAATTCCAACAGAGGTTCCAGCCTTGACTGCTGCACGTAACATGTCCCCAGTCGAGACCTGTGGCAATCCTGTAGCCTCCATCATTCTTTGAGCCTGAGTGCCCTTTCCAGCACCAGGAGGTCCGAACAAAACAATGTTGAGCATGTCTTGTCGCTCTCGTTCATGCATTTCAACGTATCAGTTCAAACCCATGCGCTGAAGATATTGTTCACCATAGTGGTTCCATTGTTCCATAGTCCATCCATCTGGTAAACCACCTGGTGGAAGGGGAGGTCCAGCAGGAACTGGAACAGGCAATACTGGAACTGTCTTGACTTGAGGCAATCCTACTGGCGGAAGGCCAGCAGGTGGTAAACCAGCTGGAGGTAATCCTACAGGTGGAAGGCCTGATGGAGGAAGACCTGTAGGGACTTGAGCCTTACCAACAGGAGCAGGCATATCTAGAGATTGAGCTAATGCTGCTGCGATTTCATCTTGAGATACTTCTCCTGATGCGATGTCGTTCACAGAATGGCTGATATCAAGGGCTTCATCTCGACGTGTCCCCAAGTGATCTGCATCAGTATGGGCATCTGGAGCCACCAATTCAGTTCCATCATCATCCATCTTACTGCTTTGTTTTAGTTTACGTCCTCCGTAGAGGAGGCCAAGTAGAACAAACAGAACCAATGGATAGGAGAGATAGGCAGGAAGGGTTCCAAAAATACCACCTGACGATTGTTGCGAACTCACACTTGTATCTGCCATGAATTCAATCACTACGCCATCGGTGGTGGTCAATAGGATCACTAAGTTCATTCTGCCATCTATCGAATCTTCATCGGTTGAGACTTTACCAACAACCTCGATTGATTGGCCAATACCAAGATTTGTTATTGAGGAAGGGGAGATGGTCGTACTTCGATCATCAAGGAGAGTTCCATCAGCATCCCGAACCTCGACTGTTAATTCACCATTGAGAGGAATATTTCCTTCATTTATGATGGTAAAAGATTGCTTCCCAGAGTCCCCTCGTGGAATGAACAACAAGGGAGCAACGGTTTCATCTGATACGCTAATTCCAGCAAAACTTGTCGCAGGAACTTCAACTCGAACAATGAGTTCTGCATTCGTAAATCGTCCGTTATTACTGCCATTGACAAATAATTGCAAATCAAATCCAAACCCGGAAGCGGTTTGATTTGGTGCTTGAATTGCCAATTGAGCTGATGTCTGACTGAGTACGGATACTGAACTTGGTGGATTGGAATAACCAACTGACCAACCATCTGGAGCAAGACTCGTGGACCATTCAAGATCCAAATCTGAATTCCCAGTATTTTCAACAATGAACTCGGTGAATGTGAAATCATTGTTAACTGGCACAGAAATTAACGTTCCCACATTGGACACAAGATTTACATCCAAGTTTTCTCCAACGACAAGAGATGTTGAATTCAATGTAAACATTTGAGGAGATGATTCAACCCTGAGAGTATAGGTGTTCGAGTTGCCTTCTCGAGCGGTTTCAGGTACCAGGAGACGCATAGCAACATCACCTGATTGGCCAGGAAGTAATGTAACCGACAACGATGTCGAACTGATTTCTTGATCGTATTGAATCTCTGCAGCCCACGCAGGATTACCACGTTCGAGCGTTACTGCAAAATCAAGAGGGACGTTTCCTTGGTTTTGAATTGTATGATTGAAGTAAACCAGCTCACCAGTATCGGCAAACACTGGTAAAGCAAGCGCCCCAGGCCCAACGGCACCATTTGGACCAAAGAGGTCTGAACGGAAAGCCTTGAGTTCAGATACTGTCACATCGACAATCTCAACACGATTCAATGTAGGATCAGTCGGCGAGGTAACAACGCATGTGACCTGATCACTTGATCCTGCAAGTGGTTCCCCGTTTGCGATTGAAGGGATGAACACGTTCACGTCCATGCTTAGATCTTGAAGAATATTGAGAGGTTCAAATTCAAGAGATGATGAATTAGAATTTCCAAGCATAATCTGCCATTGTGAAGAAGAAGTACATGACATCGTATACTGAGCAGCAGAGTTTCCTGTATTTCTCACACCGATTGAGAATCCTGTCCGTTCGCCAGGTTTAGCAGAAACTCCAGATGTTCCAGAAGGTACGACGTCTACAGAATCAACTTGCCCAATTTCGATGTATAGGCGCTGTGTGTGAGAAACAGTTGGTTGGTTTTGGTATCGAGCAGTTACATCAACGATGAATGAACCAGCACGTGCATAACGGTTTGTGGCTCCATCGAAGCTTGCTGATGTATCGTCCAAATTGAGCGTAAGGAAAATTGTATCATTCTCTTGACCTTGTTCAGCAATCGTAAACACACCTGTTTGATTTACTGATTTCGACCAAGAATCTTCTGGGCTTAGAAGGAGAGTAGGATAGATTGGATCTGGTTCCTGGACGCTTGATACAGTCAAACTGACGGGACGCTCTCCAGTACCTTCGTGGGCGATAACGAAGGGCAAAGAGAGACCTGTTTCATTGCGAACATCCATTGTAACAGATGCTGCTGAATCACGATCTTCAGATGTAGTTGGTATGCTTCCATCTGGGTTTTGGAAGATGACACGTAATCCTTGAGCAGTCACTTCAATATCGAGTTCGACGATGTTATTGTCGATGCCATTTGCTGCATCGTTCAATTCTTGAACTTGGTTGCTCGTATCGAGTGAAAGTCTAAGTTTATGCACACCAGTGGTTGTAAATTGTGTGAAGAACGATACGGAATCAAGTGAACCGCCTTGCAAAGAAGTTCTGTTTGAATCGTAAAGTATTGAACCACTTGTTACATCTTCAAATTGGATTCTATAGGGTCCTGATGCAAGTGTACCTTGATTATGCCATGCAAGTGAAATTGAAACTAAATCTCCTACAAGTGGTGTCGAAGAAGATGGAAGAATACTGTTCCCGAACGTCGTTAAATCAGCCTTAGGAATCAAGGTTGCATCAGCAGCAATAACGATGCTATAGCGTTGAGAACTGCCTCCTTTATGCTCTACAGTAACCATCCAATCTCCGTTTTGAGTCGTCGCTCCTGCTGGAATACGAATACGTTCGATATTGTTTAGATTGTCCGCAGATCCTCCTGTGGTTGATATTCCTGAAGAGAAATGATTACCCAGGTAAGAGGTGCCATCAGGCGCAATGAGTATCAAATCTAAATTATTCAAGAGACGTGATTCGGATTGAGCAGCATTTGCGCTAGCTTCTGCATCACTCCATGCCAGGGTAATATCGATACCCTTTGAACCATCAAGGTCGAAGGAATAGATCAGTGAGAATCCTGCCTGAAGTTCACGCTCATCATCCTGAAAGACATCCAGAGAAACACCTGAAGAAGAAGGATTGAGGCTATTTTCGAGGTCGATTTGACCCCATCCCTCGTATGCGTTAGGTATGTCTGGTGTGCCCAAATCTTCTGCTCCATTGATGAGAGTTGCCTTGATTAGACTTGCAGATGGTTTGTTGATTCCAGCGACTTCTCTGAGATATTCACGTGCAAGGGAGGCTGAACCTCCTGCAACTGCTGTGGCTTGAGAAGTTCCACTAAGTTGCATATACATTGAACGGCCGTTTGAATGGGTACCTGTGCCACAGACTGGTCCCATTCCGTTCTTGGCTTCCTCGGCTCTTGCTGAGCATATACCATCTCCAGGAGCAACTAAATCTGGCTTAATCCTTCCATCAAGAGTTGGACCTTCTGATGAATATGAACTGACACTACCGTTGACACTTGAACCAATGGAAAGAACGTTCTTAGCAGTTCCCGGAGCAGTAATCTTGGAGGAACCGCTTCCACCGTTATCACCTACTGAAAAGACTGGAAGGAGATATTTATTGTTGGTTACATATTGATCAGTCGACCTAGAATCAGCAGTGTAGGCTCCATAATTTCCATTAAGACCCCATGCATTTACTGCGACACTTGCTGTTTTTAGTTCGGCATCAGAGAGGAGATCATAGATTGAACCTTGCCTGCCAAAGACACCGGTTGGGTCGTGTTCAAGAGCGTACATGACAAGATTGGCTTCTGGAGCAACACCCGTGGCGACTGCATCACCCGTACCATCACCAAGCACGGTCATAGCCACGTGCGTACCGTGACCACTATTGCTATCGATGGGAGAACTATCTAGACCAAATTGGGTATTGATAGCAGCAACTCGACCCACCAGGTCAGGGTGGTCAAAATCAACTCCAGTATCCATGACTGCAATTGTTTCACCCGAACCATCAAGATTCAGAGAAGAAGGAGCACGAACTGCAACTGCACCAACCTCGGTTGCAGCAAGGTTGTTGTGAAGAGAGAGTGAGAAACTTCCGTCAATGAAGAGTACGTGTTGATCAAATGCAATATGTTGGAGTTGTTTATTGGTCATACCAAATTCATAATAGGCTTCACACATATCGAGAGAGCACCAAACAATGTCAGCACCATCTTCTGCCAGAGTAGCCGAGAAGAGAGCAACATATTCTGGACTCACATCCTTTGAAAGCACAATTTGAGCAATGGTTGCATCATGCGCATTTGTTCCAATTTTCATACCTGGCAAATAATCTCCAATCCAACGTACTTTCTCAAGCGAATTGATTGCCTCGAGGTGTTGAACATCATCAATACGAATCGTCCAAACAGCCGACCCATGGGCTTCGAGAACTGTAAATTCGTAATCATCTGCCATCGAGTCAACGATGGCCCCATCATTCACATTAAGTTGGAGAAGGTAAAGTGAATTACCTGAATCCGCTCTCCATGTGGATGGAATCAAATTCAAATTATTCGAGAGAGGATCGAATGAAAGGCTTGCTAAATCGATCACAGGATCTACTGGATTGGTTAGAATCGCCTGCTTTGAAACGGGTTCAA
>Ga0206123_10004758_pt1 | contig 10479 bp, 9 predicted proteins | sample Helgoland_Spring_2_FD_160086 | JGI IMG/M metagenome (GOLD analysis project Ga0206123, IMG submission 160086) | Pelagic subsurface seawater microbial communities from Kabeltonne, Helgoland, North Sea - Helgoland_Spring_Bloom_20160316_1 | ecosystem: Environmental > Aquatic > Marine > Epipelagic ... | reverse complement strand
TTTGTATTGCTCGCCAGCGGCGAGAATCACCGAGTCAATATGGCGGTCAGACAGCTGCTGCTCGAGCCGCTCGAGATAGAGTGGAGCAACCGTCTCGTTGGTCACAATAAGAACTTTCTGACCAACGATGTGCGCATTCAGATCGGCGCTCTGTAGCTCGCCAGAACCAATATAGATTGGATAGGAACGATCGCCCAATAAAACCTGAACCTGCGTCGATGTTGCGCTCATGTGTCACTCTGAATACGGGTGGTGATTTTCCCCCTGCTGCTGTTGCCAAACTGGCCATCACTCTCAGGCTTTATCAGGGAATTTAGACTGCGGAGCTTAACATTTAACCCAGAGTTGAAACAGCTTCTGCTAATTTTTTTGCCAGCCGCAGGGGTTGTGTAGAGCCTGAGGGGAAGACCAGATCTGCCACCTGACTGTAGAGAGGACCGCGCTCTTCAACCAGTTTCCTGATGACCGCCTCGCGATCATCAACCTGCAATAACGGCCTGGTTTTATCGCGTCTGGTGCGTTCAATTAACTGCTCGGCCGTAGCAGATAAATAAATCACCAAACCACTGCACTGAAGCACTGCACGATTATCGGCATTAAGAATGATACCGCCGCCAGTCGCAATCACCCGCGGCGGTGTTCCTGAGACCAGGTCGTTGAGCACCTTGGTCTCACGATCGCGAAAACCCTGCTCGCCTTCCATATCGAATATCCACTGAATATCAGCCCCGGCACGAGACTCGATTTCGGCATCAACATCAATAAACGAAAGGCCCAGCAAATCTGCCAAGTGCCGACCAATAGTAGTTTTACCGGCTCCCATTGGGCCGATCAGAAAAATATGTTGTGGTGTCATCTATCCAGTAAATTATCGTTAATTATTTTTGGCGTTATAAAGATGAGTATTTCACGTTTTTCGAGATTTCGCAGTTCATTTCGAAACAGTCTACCTAAAAAGGGGATATCTCCAAGCAATGGCACCTTGTCTGTGCCATTAACTTCCTCGGTCTGAAATATGCCCCCCAAGACCAATGTCTGACCATTACCCACCAGGGCCTGCGTCTCAATTTGAGTAATATCAATCGAGGGCTCCCCAGTCGGCGTGAAGTCACCCACAGAATCTTGCGAAACCTTCAAATCCATAATAATTCTGTTATCCGGCGTAATCTGTGGGGTCACCTCCAACTGCAGAACTGCCTCTTTAAATTCTATGCTAGTTGCACCACTCGAAGTCGCTTTTTGGTAGGCAATTTCAGTACCGGACTTGATCACAGCCTGCTGTTTATCTCCGGTAAGTACTTTCGGCTGAGAGACAATTTCACCAAATCCATCCGATTCCAATGCGCTGAGTTCAAGGTCAATCAAAAAATTATCAGTCAGGTAACCGAGACTAAAAGAACCGGTTGGATTGCTGACACCGAGATCAACCGCCAAACTGTCCCCTAATCCAAAATCGAAATTTCTGGTATAGGTGGTGATATCATCAGCAGTTCCCGCTATGCCATCATTGCCATCATCGGTTTCAATTTCATCTGCGGAATAAGTAAAACTCTCTGCGACCCCCGCGCCCGGATTCAAACCCGAGCGGCGGCCGGAAAAACCGAGTGTTTTATCGCCAAATGCGCTGCTGGTAGTATTTCCGGCAATCTTGTCAATTCCAGCCAGACCCCAGGTAACGCCAAGCTCTTTTTTAAAGTCGGTACTGGCAATAACAATTCGCGCCTCGATCAATACCTGTTTAATGGGCACATCAATCTCACTAATCAAGCGCTTGAAGGCATTAATTTTTTCTTCAGTGTCGGTGAGAATAATCGTATTGGTGCGATCATCGACGATAGCACTGCCACGCTCCGAAAGGATAGTGGTCGTTGCATTGCCCTCTTGCCCACTGCTATTTGACTGCCCCTCTTCCGTGCGGCGAGCGGTAAACAGCTCAAAAATTTCCCTAGCGTCAGCGTATTTAATCCTCACAAATGCCGTCTCCAGAGGAGCCAACTCCTGCAGCTGTTTATTGGCCTCAACTTGCAATCGCTCCTGCTCGGCAATTTCATCGGCAGGCGCAACCATCAGCACATTGCCCTCTTGCCGCTTGTCCAGCCCCCTGGGCTTTAAGAATAATTTCCAGTGCCTGACGCCGATGCTCGACATTTTCCTGCCTGCAAGCTGCCAGTAACACTTTGACTAAATCAGGATATTTATCCACTACACCAAGCACATCAAAATCAAAAGCCACCTCCTCCATGGGATAGGGAATATATTGATCCGCCTCTAATTCGATCTGGGCTTCCATCTGCAGCTCAGTCAAACCCGCGGGCAGTTCAATTTCTTTGGTGATCACTGCAGAGGAGGATACGGCAGCGACTGTATCTTTAAGCTTGCTACCCGACAGCTTAACCACCGAGGCGATAACCTCTGACAGTGAATCGAGGTCGGCAATATTCTTTTCAACCATGGTATTGGAGGGCAGTGGCAGAACCCGGTAGGCTTCTACTTTATAGCCCTCCGCGTTGCGGCTCAGTTCGATTAACTTGACGGCCGAAGCGGAGATATCCAAACCGAGCATCGGCTTGGACGGGTTGGCGAAAAAATCAAAAAATTCCATTTTCTTGGTTAGGTCCTTTAGTCCGGGGCTGCTGACTACGCTCGACAGCGGCTCTGTATATCTCTCCCTTGATACTGGGCTCATAGGGGCTATTACTAGCGATCAATAGTAGCCCTGAAATGATGCACTTCGGGTTCCCTACACCCTATAATAGACGCTGCGGTTTTCAGGTGCCTGAAATTGGTGTCTATTTGCTTCGCGATCTGTAACAAGATCTTTGGCGGTACGCGATCTATTCAAGTGATGGTTATAAAACTATGATGCGGAAACTTATAAAGCCCTTGGCTCTGCTCACCCTGTTTGGTGCAGGCGGTTTCCTTGTTGTCGCATCCTGCCTCTATCTGTACCTTAACCCAAAGTTACCATCAGTCGAGGAACTAAAGGAGATCGAGTTACAAATTCCACTGCGAATCTATTCACAAGATTTGAAAGTTATCGCAGAATTCGGGGAGAAGAAGCGCTCTCCTGTATCATTCGACGAAATACCCCAATCGATGATCGATGCCTTTCTTGCCGCTGAGGACGACAGTTTTTTTGAGCATGGCGGAATTGTTGTTACGGGTTTGCTGCGGGCGGCGCTGCAGCTGGTTACGACCGGTCAGATACAGAGTGGTGGCAGCACCATCACAATGCAGGTTGCGCGCAATTTCTTTCTTAACAACCGTCAGGAATTTACCCGTAAATTTAACGAGATACTGCTCGCTTTCAGAATTGAGGATGGACTCACCAAAGAAGAAATCCTCTCCCTCTACACCAACAAAATTTATATGGGCAATCGCGCCTATGGTGTAGGGGCCGCCGCGCATGTCTACTATGGCAAAGACCTAAAAGATTTGACTCTGGCTGAGACTGCCATGATTGCCGGCCTGCCAAAGGCGCCATCTATTTACAATCCAATAGCCAACCCGCAGCGAGCTCTGCAGCGCCGCAACTGGATACTTGGGCGCATGTTGCTACTAAAAAACATCACCACTGAGGAGTATCAGGCCGCACTGGGAGAGGAGGACAAAGCCTCTTACCACGGTTCTATTTCCGAGCTGGATGCAGCTTATATCGCTGAAATGGTACGCCAGGAAGTAATCGAAAAGTTTGGCCTGAAGGCTTACACCGAGGGCTATTCAGCAATCACCACAATCGACTCAAAACTGCAAAAAAAGGGCGTTGATGCGCTACAGGCGGGCATCCTCGCCTATGACCAGCGCCACGGTTATCGCGGCCCCGAACAAACCGCACTGCCTGAAGAGGAGTGGGACGAAGCCCTCAGTCAGGCGTCGAGCTACGGAAAATTAGAGCCGGCAGTGATCAGCGAAGTTGCTGCAGACCATCTTGTCCTGCTCAACCGCAATGGCGAGCTTGAAGACCTTAACTGGGCTGATGGACTCAAGGGCTTGCGTCTCTATCGCACAGTCAATGCTCGAGGTGCACCCATCACCGATGCCTCCGAGGTCTTCAACCGGGGCGATATGGTTCGCATTTTACGGCGGCAAAACAACTCCATTGCTCTCTCACAGTTGCCAGAGGTCCAGGCAGCACTGGTTGCACTAAATCCAGAAGACGGCGCGATCCGTTCTCTGGTTGGCGGATTTGACTTCCGTCAGAGTCGCTTTAACCGGGTTACCCAGGCCTTGCGTCAGCCCGGCTCCAACTTCAAACCGTTTATCTATGCCACCGCACTCAATAGCGGCTTCACCCCTGCGTCCATTATCAATGATGCACCGGTGGTGTTTAACGACAAAAATCTCGAAGATCTGTGGCGCCCAGAGAATGATGGCGGAAAATTTTATGGCCCCACACGCCTCCGAGAAGCACTTTATCGGTCACGTAACATGGTCTCGATCAGACTATTGAGGCGCATGGGTATCGACCGCACTCTCGAGGGTCTTCAAGCATTTGGATTTGAAACCGGTGATATGCCCCTCGACCTGTCGCTGGCATTGGGTAGTCACGCCATGACACCAATGAAAATTGCCAGCGCTTACAATATTCTCGCTAATGGCGGCTACAAAGTGTCGCCCTACCTGCTTGCCACGGTAATCGACCGCGATGGCAATATCGTTTATCAAGCTAATCCCGATACCGTCTGTAAGCTATGTGAAAGTGCTGAGCGCATGACGGATACAACAGGGGAAAATCGTCCCAATGCCGTGACAGAAGTCGACCTGCAACTCGAAGAACTACTCAATAGTCTGGCCAGCGAGTCCATTGTTGAAGAAGAGCGCCAGAGCCTAGAAATAATCAAGCGCGCCATTCAGCAGCAACAAAATGAGTCCAAACCAAACGCCAAGCGCGTCCTCAATGAACAAACGGCCTTCCTCATCGACTCAATGTTAAAAGATGTCATTTTGCGCGGTACCGGCGTCAAGGCCAAGGTACTGAAACGCACTGACCTGGCGGGCAAGACCGGCACGACAAATGGCCCCAGAGATGCCTGGTTCTCCGGTTATTCGCCACAACTTACAGTCACGACATGGGTCGGGTTCGACAATAATGCCCTGATCGGCCGCAATGAATACGGTGGTTCGGCCGCACTGCCGATCTGGATCGACTTTGTACGCGAAGCGCTTAGAGGTAAAGAAAATATCGAACGAACACAGCCAGATGGCATCGTTATGGTCAAAATAGACAGTAAAACCGGCAAGCGTGTCGGCCCTAATCAGGAAGGTATTTTTGAGTTCTTCCGCAGCGAAAATGTTCCTGAACCAGTCATTGACGAATCACTGCCCGGCGGCTCTGAAAATACCTTGCCCGATGATATATTCTGATATGAACAGTGCAGGCAAAGAGAGCAACATTAACCTGAATTGGCAAGATATCGACACTGTACTGTTAGATATGGACGGCACCTTGCTCGACCTACACTTTGATAATTTTTTCTGGCTGCAGCACCTGCCTAAGCGCTATGCGGAACACCATAACCTCTCCCTGAACCAAGTCTCAAAAACACTGCTACAGCAGATGCAAGACTGCCAGGGAACCCTGAATTGGTATTGCACTGATTTTTGGTCACAGGAATGCAACCTGGATATCGTTGCACTGAAACGGGAAATAAACCATCTAATTGGCGAACGTCCCCATGCTCTTGCGTTTCTCGAGTCACTTGGTGTTAACGGTAAACAACGGGTATTGGTAACCAACGCCCACCGCGACAGCGTCGACCTGAAATTTGCCGTCACGGGCATTGAGGCCCACCTTGATGCCATTGTCTCATCACACGATTATGGCCAACCAAAAGAAGAGCAAACGTTCTGGCAGCAACTGCACAAAAATATCAATTTCGATCCAACGCGCACGCTGTTTATCGACGACTCTGAATCGATTCTGCACGCTGCCCAACAATTTGGCATCGCTCATCTGCTCTGCATTGAACAGCCCGACAGTCAACGCGAACCGCGCCATACAACAACCTTCTCAATGATCAGGTGCTTTAGTGATCTTCTGATCGATGGAAAAAGATCCGGGCTACTCATTTAAGGCTACAGAAATGCAACCTATGGAAAAAGTTCGTATCGACAAGTGGCTTTGGGCCGCGCGCTTTTTCAAAACGCGCTCGCTAGCCAAGGCGGCAATCGAGGGTGGCAAAGTGCATATCGACGGTCATAAATCAAAGGCAAGCAGACAGCTCGAGCTGGGTACTGTTCTGACCATTCGTCAGGGGTTTGACACCAAGACCGTGGAGGTCATTGCGCTATCGGAGCAGCGACGCGGCGCCCCGGAGGCACTATTGCTCTACACCGAGACCGCCGAGAGCATCGCCAAACGGGAAACACAGGCCGCTCAACGCAAGGCACTTAACCAGTCCCAGGTGAACGATGGCAAACCCAATAAAAAGCAGCGCCGTCAAATTCACCGTTTTTTAACCAATTAAGATAGGCGCGTGGCGAAATATCAGTACAATACGCGCCCTATGAACGATAACAATAATACTCAAGATATTCTCCAACGCTTCATCTTTGACGGCACTGATATCCGCGGTGAAATTGTCACGCTGTCATCAAGCTATCAGACGCTATTGGCCCTGCAAGACTATCCTCCGCAGGTAGCACGTCTGTTTGGTGAGTTCCTGGTGGCAGCCAGTCTGCTTGGCAGCTCACTGAAACACCGTGGAATGATCACCGTTCAGGCACGCGGCAATGGCCCCCTATCTATGATCATGACCGAATGTACTCAGGGTAAGAATGTACGCGGCATTGTGCGCGGCGATTTCGACAACCTAGATGGGCTCAGCTCACTGCATGATCTGCTGGGCAGTGCCACGCTGGCAATTACCCTTGAGCCCGAAGGTAAAGAACGCTATCAAGGTGTGGTGCCACTGGATGAAGACAATCTCAGCAAATGTCTCGAGTTTTACTTCCATCAGTCCGAGCAGTTGCCGACCAGAATACAGCTGGCAGCCGATGCAACCAGCGCTAGCGGAATGCTGATTCAACAATTGCCTTCGTCGGGTGATAAAGAAAAGAGCGAGGAAGATTGGCAACTGGTTTCCAGCCTGTTTGAAACCCTGTCGAGCGATGAGCAGCTACAACTGTCTCATAATGATCAGTTATATCGATTATTCCACGAGCAGGAACTGCGCCTTTTTGAAGCTGAACCCATGCTCTTCTCCTGCAGCTGTTCTCGTCAACGAACCGAGAATGCATTGATCTCTCTTGGCCGTGAAGAAGTTGTCAATATCGCTGAAGAACAGGGCCTGGTGATGATTACCTGTCAATTCTGTGCCCAGGAATATCGCTTTACCAAGCGCAATATCGATCAACTATTTGACCCTCCCGCGCCACTGCTACACTAAATCATCACCCTTTGGAATCGTCAATTTCGACTTAGATTAAAGCTGAATTTCTGGCATACTTGCCGGCCTTAAGTCAAAAGCACCACCTTTTATAAATCGTTCGCCCTTTGGAAGAGAGGAAGAGAATGACCGACGCTGCTGTATATAGAGATCCCGGCTCAACCGAGCTTATTGAAATGGCCATTAAACGCGGGGAAGGGCATCTCTCCGATACAGGCGCATTCATCGCCACGACAGGTCACCGAAGCGGGCGCTCTCCCGCAGATAGATTTATCGTCGACGAGCCCAGCTCATCGGAAGCCATAGATTGGGGGTCGGTTAATCGGCCTTTTGATCCGGCGGCATTTGACGCACTCTGGGAGCGCGTTTCAGAGTATATCGCTGAGCAAGAGCGCTTTGTCTCACATCTGCATGTAGGTCAGGACTCAGAACACTATATTCCAGTCAAGGTGACCACTGAAACTGCATGGCACTGCCTGTTTGCACACAATATGTTTATCCGCAGTGAAAAATATAATCCCGCAAATAAAGAGCAGTGGAAGATCCTCCATGCCGCCAATTTTGTCTGTGATCCAGAGCGAGATGGCACCAACAGCGACGGTGTAGTGCTTATCAATTTTGCCCAGCGCAAAGTATTACTCGCCGGCATGCGCTATGCAGGAGAAATGAAAAAGGCCATGTTCTCTGTACAGAACTTCCTGCTTCCTGAAAAAGATGTGATGCCGATGCACTGCGCCGCCAATGTCGGCGAAGATGGCGACACGGCACTATTTTTTGGTCTCTCCGGAACCGGTAAAACCACTCTCTCGGCGGATCCTGATCGCTATTTGATCGGTGACGATGAACACGGCTGGGGTAAGGGCACAGTGTTTAATCTTGAAGGTGGCTGCTATGCCAAGACCATCGATCTGAGCCAGAAGAATGAGCCGGTTATCTGGGACGCCATTCGGTTTGGCTCGATTGTCGAGAATGTTGTTATTTCCGAGCATCAGCGAACAGCCGATTATTCGGATACCTCCCTGAGTGAAAATGGCCGCTGCAGCTATCCTTTGGAACATGTCGAAAAGCGCTGCATAGAAAATCAGTCCGGTGAACCAAAGAATATTATCTTCCTCACCTGTGATGTCACTGGCGTACTGCCCCCTGTTTCCATTCTCAGTAAAGAGGCCGCGGCCTACCACTTCTTGAGTGGCTACACTGCGCGGGTCGGTTCCACAGAGCTGGGAGCGGAAGCCGGTATAAATCCAACCTTCTCAACCTGTTTCGGCGCGCCGTTCATGCCCCGTTCGGCCAGCGTCTACGCCGAACTATTAATGAAAAGAATCGATGATTTCGGCTCCAGAGTCTATTTGGTCAACACCGGCTGGACCGGTGGCTCAGGTGGCGCTAGCGGCAAAGGCAGCCGTTTCCCGATCCCGGTTACCCGAGCAATCGTCACAGCCATTACCAAGGGAGCCCTTGCCAGCTGTGAGACTCAGCATCTGGATATGCTCAATCTGGACATTCCCCTGGGGGTTGAAGGCGTGGACAGCAAATACCTCAACCCGCGCGATGCATGGGAAGACCAGGCCGCCTACGACAAACAGGCGACAACTCTGGTAAAACTGTTTATTGACAATATTGTCAGCTTTGCGCCCTCTAAAGATATTCTTGATGCAGGACCAAAACTGTAAAGAAACACCCGCTGTCATCCATACAGTTGAGCAACAGCTATAAAAAAACCCGCTTTCGCGGGTTTTTTTATAGCTTCACTATTCATTTACTTGATTCATTTACTTGCTGTTATCAAGAATATGATCCACGGCTGCTTTGACTTCTTCATCACTGCAGTCCATGCAGGTCCCGCGCATAGGCATACCGCGAATACCATTGATGGCATTGGTGTAGACCGTCTCCAAACCCTGCTCAAGGCGAGCTGACCAGGCGGCAACATCGCCGAACACAGGGGCACCGGCAACGCCAGAGCTGTGGCAAGCGATACAATTAGTCGCATAGATATCGCTGCCAGCACGAGCTGATGCAGCACCAGATGCAGCCGACGAAACCTGTCCAGCCATGGATACATGGCCAGCCGGAGCGATGCGCTCGGCGACTTGCTGCTCCTGCGCTGCAGTCAGATTGACAGTTTTTTCACCTGATCCACAACCCCACAGCGCAACGCTGGCAATAGTGATCAGGACCAGGTTTTTCAGACGGCGGCTGATAAAATTATTCATCGAGGAGTTCTCCAGTTGGACCATTTAATTAAAATGTAAAATATGAGACGGTTTAAATATGTTAGAAATTGGCCGGCATTATAGCGCGCAATTATTAAATTCTCATTAGCAATACGCCGTATTTCCCTATTCGTATTATCCTGCCGCCATCTGGCTTGTCTATCCCTTAAACTACAGTGCTAGCAGAGCGGACGGATACCCACTGCATTCCGCAGTTTGGCAATCATCTTCCGGCTCTCGGCACGTGCCTTTTCCGCGCCTTGCTGCAACACCGCTTCCACAGCAGCAGGATTTTGCATCAGCTCATTGTAACGCTCCCGAGCATCCACAAGTTGATGATTGACCAACTCAAACAACTGCTTTTTCGCCTCGCCCCAGGCGATACCACCAGCAAATGCCTGACGCATCTCAGTGGTTTGCTGAGGCGTCGCAAAGGCCTGCCAAATTTGGAACACTGCGGAGCTATCCGGATCTTTCGGCTCACCCGGCTCCAGCAGATTGGTCTTAATCTTGTTGATATGCTTTTTCAGCTGCTTTTCGCTCAAAAACAACGGAATAGTATTGCCGTAACTCTTGCTCATCTTGCGACCATCGAGACCCTGAAGTACCGCAACATTGTCATCGACCACCGCCGCGGGCAGGACAAAGTGTTCTCCGTAGTGGTGATTAAAGCGCTGGGCCACATCCCGGGCCATCTCGACATGCTGAATCTGATCGCGACCAACCGGAATCTGGTGAGCATTAAACATTAGAATATCCGCGGCCATCAGGATCGGGTAGCTAAACAGCCCCATAGTGATGCCATGATCAGCATCCTCGCCCAGCTCTTCATTGGCCTGCACTGCACCTTTGTACGCATGAGCCCGATTCATCAG
>Ga0206123_10004756_pt1 | contig 10480 bp, 7 predicted proteins | sample Helgoland_Spring_2_FD_160086 | JGI IMG/M metagenome (GOLD analysis project Ga0206123, IMG submission 160086) | Pelagic subsurface seawater microbial communities from Kabeltonne, Helgoland, North Sea - Helgoland_Spring_Bloom_20160316_1 | ecosystem: Environmental > Aquatic > Marine > Epipelagic ... | reverse complement strand
ATTTTGGGTCCATTTGGGTCCATTTGGGACCATTTTGGGTCCATTTGGGTCCATTTTGGGTCCATTTGGGTCCATTTTGGGTCCATTTTGGGTCCATTTGGGTCCATTTGGGAGTCAATTTTTATTAACTTTTCCTTTTTATTAAGTTTTTCTTTCAGTACTGCTATACCTATATCTTTTAACAATGGTTTACATATTATCTTCCTATTTAAATGGTTTTTAAGATTTCCTTTGTACAAGGAACAATATCCACACCTTTCACACGTATACATTATATTATAATAGATTTAGGTTTTATGTTTAAGTAATTCATTAAATTAATAAATATAACCTCCTCTTATTAAGTTTTTCATCTATATTACTGATTCCTGTATAGTTTATCTATTATTTTTTTAATAAGTTATTAACATTTTTTATTAAATTAACTATTAATTTAACTATTAATTTAATAAAATTTTTTTAGTGTTTTTTTAAATTCGGGGGGGGGGATTTTTATTTAGTGGAAAGTGTTTGAAAAAACAAAAGTTTGAAAAACTTTTTCCCGGTGCACTCAGTTTTTTTAGATTTTTAGATTATTCTCAATGATTCAAAAGTTGAGTTTTCTTAGTAGTTTTTTTTCATATATTATAAAAAAAATCTATCATTAGAATTTAAAATTGATTATTTATAGTTATAATTATAATACATACAAAAAATGAATTCATCTAAGACTCAATGTTTAATTCCAGTAAAATGTCTTAAAATATTTTATCCATCATCTACTGAAACGAATGAACATACTAATAGTTCTACTACATCCATTATATCTAAACAACCAACCAAAAAAACTAATAAAGTTGTTTGGATTATGGGAGATCCAGGCGAACCTGTTGTTTTTAATCGTTCTTAATCTAATATATAATTCTATCTAATAACCTTTCGGACAAATATCAACTTTACTAATTTATATAGGTTAAAAAGTTGATTATTAAATAAAATTGATAAAATTATTATTTTATTTTTAACATTTGAAATGTTAAAAATACTATATTCCTTCGTATCTTTATTTATTCTTGGACCCATTTTTGAGTGGTTTATACATTATTTTCTACATATAATTAATAATAAATATCATAAAGCACATCATATAGATTTCTATAACAATAGAGTTATTATAGAAAAAATCCCTATAATCACTATATCACTGTTTCTATACTTAAATTGGTATATATCCTTCCTAATAAATCTACAATATTATGTCGTTCATACAATTATTCATAGAAATCCTACTATATATAATGGATACTTTTTATATTTAGTAAAACATCATCAAATCCACCATAAAAATCCTGATTATAATTTTGGAGTAAGTTATCTATGGGTAGATAAATTATTTAATACATATAAAGCTTAATACCATTATGTCAATGACCTCTACACATTATATATATAAATAGTTTTTTTTTTAAGTGACGTTTTTTAAGTAGCCACTCATGGGTTAGCAATTTTTCCCTCTATTTCTCCGCTATTTCCATTTAATATTATCATCTCCATATCTGATTCTATCGTTTTTTTCGTTTTTGGATTAGTATCATAATTGGACTGAAAATCGGTAAAACGATCCTTTTTTATCGATTCTAACTTATCTTTTACATCCTCATAATGACATTCTATTATGTTAAACCCATTATCTACTATATTCTCTATCACATCTTTTTTATTCTTAAATTCCCAGTTACCTGAATTATACACATTCGCATATTTCTGTTTCTTATTTGATATTTTTATATTATGATTCTCTGGATGGTTAGGATTAAAATGTATTGTCTTCAATAAAGACTGGACCGAATCAAATGGTCTGTGAATTAATCCTGTTAAATACTTCGTTGTTAAGTAATTTAGATTCTCTTTTCCATAACTGTTTATTATTATATTTTGTTGCATATTTATTGTTTTGTTACAAATTGTTGTACTATTTATTAGTAAATCCTCCACTTGTTTACTTAAATTTTTCTTTTCTTTTTCTATTATTTTAATATAGTTTAATAGTTTTTTCTCATTAGTATCTACTTTCTTTTTACAATATCTATCTATATGTCTACTTAAATTATCTGTTCGTGTAAAAACTTTATTACAATAGTTACATTTATTACCAAAGATTTGTGAGGGATTTGTGAGGGATTTGTGAGGGTTTGTGAGGGTTTGTGAGGGATTTGTGAGGGTTTGTGAGGGATTTTGATGGTTTTTCATAGTTCCCTGTAAATTCTCATTCATTTCTACTCTGTTTTTATGTTTCTTAGTACTTTTGTGGCGATTAAAATCTGTATTTAAACGGGTGCGTATATTACATAGTTTACATTCATATATCTTGCGTTTTACCATTATATTACTAATATATTTTATTTTTAAAGTAAGATATTTTTTTTAAAAAAGTAAGATATTTAAACTTCCTAAATAAGGTATTTTAGATTTTACTTACTTTTATTATGAAAAAGTAAGATATTTTTGTTTAAATCATTATAAAAAGTAAGATATTTTTGGAAAATATCTTACTTTTTATTTATCTTTTAGAGGGGGGGGGGGTTTTTCAATTTTGAAAAAAAAGTGTTTGGGAAAAATAAATTCTAAAAAGTTTTTTTTGGAAATTTTGTAAATAATCAGTATTGATTTTAAATTCCAATTATTTACAAATTTCTATTTTTTTTATATATATATATATATATAGATGTTTGGCTACCAATATATTGTTAATCCAATGACTAAAAGAAAAGTGAGCGTCCATACTAATAAAGGTAAACAAATAATTAATAATTTTATAAAATCTCTACAAGTTGCAGGCGCCAATCCAAATATGCGTTTAGAAACATTAAAACAAAGCGTATCTCAACGAGGGTTAGCACCTAAACCACCTCATTCCAAAGTATTAAAACAAAGCGCATCTCAACGTGGTTTAGCACCTAAACCACCTCATTCCAAAGTATTAAAACAAAGCGCATCTAAAGCACCTAATTCTTTAAGAAATAAACCTCCTATTACAAAAAAACCACATAGTTTAGTAGTTAAACCTAGTACAAAACCTATACCGGAAAAATTAATTAGAGAAGTCACTACATTTAGTAAAGGTACGACTGATAGACTAAGTGCGGGTGAATACTATAGATATGGTGGAAAGGAAGGCGATATATGTGATATTAGAGGTGATGGTGAATTAAGATGTTTAATTATTGGGAAAAATGGTACACCTAGTTGGAAAAAAATAACGAAAAATGAAAAAACCTTAACGCATAAAACCTGTGGCCCAGGACCGTGGAAAAAAAAATGTGCGGTCTCCTTAGAAAAAAAATAATTTTATAATACTAGTATAATAATCCAATTTATAATATAAGTATTATAAATGAGCTTATTTAAAACATTTTATCGTTATATTATTGGAGATATGGATGGTATCGTTGGAAAAATTAATCAACATAAAAATACATTTAATTACAATTATTTAGACAATTTACCGGATACTCAAGATATTATATCTAAACATTTATTAGAAAAACTAGATGATCATCCAATTGCTAAATATAGAGGTAGTATTGGTATTATTTATACATCTAGTTATAAAAATAATACTATCGCTATAAAGGTTGTATCAAAAGAAACTAATAAAAAAATCCGTTCTGAAACAGTCGCATTAAATGTAATAGGTTCATTAAAATCAAATTATTTAAATAGTGTGAATGATATGATTGAAACATTAGAAAAAGAAACTGATATGGAGTTAGAGTATAAAAACTGTAAAAATATCCATAAATACTTAGACAATAATATATATGGTGTTGAATTTTTAAAACCCATAGATGAACTCTGTAACAAAAATGAATTTGTGTATTATTTTGAGGAAGCTATACCTATTATAGAAATTAAAACTAAACTTTCTAAAAATAAAATAAACGATATTTGCAAACGATTTGTATTATTTCATACAGATACTGTTCATAATAAAAATATTTTATTTGGAGATATTAATATAGGAAATATTTTATATGATATAAAAACTGATAAAATTATTGTTATTGATTATGGATGTGTAGTAAGTTTAAATACACATCAAAAACAATTTAAAACTCGACTCCATTTATCACAACGTTCATATGAATCATTATCTACATATATAAAAGAATGGAAAGGTTCGGTTAAATTTACCGATATGCTATACAAACAAGGAAGACCATTTTTTGATATGTCGGGTCAAAAATACGATTTTTCAAAAACCAAATTATCTATTAGTATGTTTGATACCAGTTTATTAAAATTAGATTTACCTACTAATAGTATGTTAATTATTAGATCATTCTCACAGTTATCACAATTTTTAAAACTTATGGAAATTATAGATAATTATGCAATGGAGATTTATGAAATTGTTGATCTCAATATTAAGACGTATTAATTAAAAATTTATTAATTAGATTATATTTATTAGATATATCATTAAATTGTTCAGTTAATTAATTTTTCTACTAATCATACATTTTTCCATTTTATTTTCCATTTTTTCACTTAAATCCATAAGTGAAAAAATCACGTTTATTAAAAGATAATTTATTCCCCTTTATAAAAAAGAAAGGGAATAAATCGATTTTATAAAAGGGTAAATAATAAAAAAATAATTCTATTTTTTTATTATTTTATATTATATAGACCTCTTACATCAATGTTTCAGGTCCCTTTTTCCCAGTGTGGAAGTCGTTTGGTCCTGTCCACGCAAGTGTCGCGTGAAAGTCCTTCTCGCCGAAGCCCAACTTTTTCCGAAAAGCCTGTCCCCATTCCCAACTAAAAACCTCATATATTGTTTCATCTCCATCTTCATTCGAAATAGATCCAACACCATGAGCATTAGGCTCTAATACTGCGGGTGACATAGAAAGCAGACTTTTGACCAAATGAAAGGCATTTTTTGATCCACCTTCTTGGAGTTGTGTTCCAAATTTAAACCTAGAACATTCACTACAGTAGCAGGATTTCTTTGCAATCTGGATAATCGCTTTATTTCCATATGTCTCACACTTCACGTCGATATCTGTCACTGGAATGATAGTCTTAAGATACTTTGATTCTTCTGGCGTCAGGAAGGTAACGTGAAATTCGCCTTTTCCCCGAAGAATCATACACCTGACTCGTTCTATCTTAATTTTGGGTCGCGAAGAATCTTCCAAAGATCGCATACAAGTTCTTGTTATGTCGGGACTTCTGAACATTATCGTTCCACGTTCATCTACAAAACCCTGTGTATATGTTGGTTTTGGATAGACAGAGAGCCAGCTTAGGATCTCTTCCTCAGTAGTATCTGGGCCAGCGTTTTGCCCAGTTGTCAACTTAAAATCCTTCAGCGCAATGCCAAGAGTCCTCTCAATCACCGTCCGCTCAATACGCTTACCAGTCTTTGTCTCCCGAATCAAACATCGGTTCTCAAGAAGGTCCACCAATTTAACACGTTTATCAGAAGTAGTATTGACCCACAGTTCAGGAGCAAGAACAATTGGTACCAGTTCTGCCCCAGTGGCCTCAGCAATTGATTCATAAATACTACAATCTCCTCTCTTGACATTGGTGTTGTCAACTGCTACATTAAAACCTTGTTCCGATAGTTCCAAACAAGCCAGTTGGCATTTGTGATGACAATCCACGATTAACTCTGGCTTAAACACCACTCCCATAAATGTATCCGCCGACACGATCTTCACACCAAGCTCCACCAACTTATCACAAAAAGTACTTTTTCCAAGTCCCTGTAGTCCAGTAATCATAAATATAGCCTTCTTCCCCTGTTTCTTTAGTTCAGCACATTTTGCCGTAACCTTGGGAATGTTCGAGTTGACCAAATCCCTCAGAATCTGCTCCAGTGGATTCTCTTCTTTTGCCTTGGACATCATAGTCTTAGTGTCTTGCTTAAACTTCTCCTTGACAACAGAATCCAATCCATCTGTGCTTGTGATTTGAATCATCCATTCTTCCTCAAAAGTTCCATTTTCGAGCTTTTTTGTATGCCAACCCTGTGTAGCAATTGCTGGAAGACAAAAGACAGGACCAGTATTTGTATCTACTGTCTTGGGTGGCAAGTTGACAAGACGAATCCACCACTTCGCATCACCAACCATGGTCTTTTCTCCCTTTTTTTCCTTCTTTGATGTCCATCCTACAGTGCATTGTGGGAGATCGGATTTAATTTTCATAAAGTCCGCGTCCTGTCCAAATGGAACCACCAAAGTTACTGGACCTCGTGGCTCAACGTCTCCATCCTCCACTAAACTAAAAACCCGCGCCTTTAGTGCCGTGCGCAGTTCCGCAGTGTTGCCAGAAGCCCACTCCAACTTAACTTGGTCAGAATAGCGGATATGTGGCGCAACCAAATTGTCACCATCCGTATCTTCATGGCATCTAAACCATACTTCAGTATAGAAATCTTTCCAATATTCCATACCTTCCTCTGTAATACACCATCTTCCTGCCCATTTATCAATGTGAGTCAAAAACTCCACCAGTGAAAGGTCATTTCCCTGGCGAACTCCCATTGTCCGCCCAGTATAACCTGGACACTTCATCTTCATCACCTCGCTATCACCATCCTCAATCATTTTTAATATATCTTTTGGACTGGCGTCAGGATTTCCAGAAACAGAGTGGACAACCAATCCTTCCAATGGTAGCCCAAGTACCTCTCGATGAGTCACATTTCCCTCCAGAAATGTGATATGAGTTGGAAACATTGTTTTAACCTTGGCAAGAATACATTCATAGGATTCATCATCCATCTGGTCTCGGTTTTCTTGGATCAACCTCAAAAATGTCTTCGCCGCCTCCCCCGTTGCCATAATCGCAGGAGACACAGGTAGTCCATTCTCTACACAAAACTGAATTGTTTGCTCAAAGCCCCAAAACTTAACATAGCCCTTTCCTTGAAAGCCATTTACCTCTTTCTTGTGAACCAGATCGAGGCACGAGCCAACGCCCATCGTTGTTACAATGGGCGTTTCCTCTATAAGATCCGCACCGTGAACTTGGTCCTGAAAGCTCATAACCTCCGCACATACATGCGCTCCCTCAAATTCGAGGGCGTCTACAACAGCATTTGTGATGAACGGCTGGAAAAGACGAGCTGCATCCCTGGCAAAAATCTGTTCACCAGCAGCATTGGCTGAGTTTTTGGAAGTTGTTGTCCAGGTGCGTCGCCCGGTTAAAGGGCATACCCACGTTAGCAACTGGCCCAAGAAACCTGACAACTTCTTGAACCAAGCAACACCATCGGCTTCCAACTCCAAAGGAACTTCGCCCTTCATATCGTTGTCAAACTTGGGGCGAAATCCACAAAATTTAATCTTTTTCCCAGGGAAAAATAATGTTGGGAAACCTCGTGGCATATTGCAGAAATGGGCCAATTTTATTAGGATATGATCCTGATAACACACAAACATATAAATCCTTGGATGATCATCAGGATCTGTAGTCGCCTTAAAAGACCGAACCTTGAGATCACCTTTGTCAATCGCGTTAACTAATGGTTTAGCACGATCAGACCACTCAAGAGTAGACCGGAGCTGATCCATAAATTCCTTGTCTTGTGTCGCGTCGTCGTTTGCCGTATAAGCCACATAGTGCGGTTCCTTAGATCCCGGAACTTTCTGGTTCAAAAAACTACGTTGTTGTTCGTATGTAGTAGGGAATAGTTCAGACATGATGTGTACCATAGAAAATAATCTAGGTTACCTAAACAAATTTTTTTAACAGCTTTATAGAATTTTTTCTACCACCATTACAAAAATTTTATAACAATCTGGATTATTATAAAATTGATTATTAAATCCTCTATTATTAATGAATATAAAATGCCAATCCTAAACCAGAATACTACTTCATTATTTGATATGGATAAAATATCTTATAAATATACCACCATTTCTAAGAACATGCAAATCTTTGTAGACACTCCTTCTGAACACCTCACGATAGAGACACATCCGGACGAAACCATCCACGACATCAAGGCTAAAATCCTGAACAAGACTGGTACTCCTATTGACCAACAACGCGTGCGTTTTGGATGCTGGCAAAAGATGGACGACTGTCGCACGTTGTCAGACCACAACATCCTGAACAACTCTACTTTAAAGCTTGTCTCTCTCACAACCCTCCAAATTAACTTAAGGCCTATTAACGGGATAACACTGAATCTGGAGGTAGAATCAACAGACAATCTGGCGACCTTGAAAACAAAGCTTTATTCCAAGCACAAGATACCACCCGAATCGGTCGACTTCCTGTTATTTGAAGGCAAGAGAATGGATGAAGAACGCAGTTTGGAAGATCAGCTCATCAAGGACAATTCTACTCTTCGTCTGCTATATAACTATAACACAAAGTAATCTATCTATATATAATTTATTACCATTCATATTTTTTTTAATATTCTTTAGTAACTAATATATTTCCAAATATTTTTAAAATTTAGCCCTTTATAGAATAACTTTTTCATAAGCAATTCTAATATCATTGATTAAACTATATTTATCTGAAATATCATTAAATTGTTCAGTTAATTCTTTATTAACCAAACAATTTTTCAAAATATTTTCCAAGTCTGATATTTAACTAGCAACATAAAAAAAAGGACTAAACTTACAAATTACAAAGTATCTTGTCCAATGTGTATAGCTAATATTGTATAAATTACTTAATACATTATAATAAATTGATTTATTATAATATTATAATGTATTAAGTATATTAATTTTAATAATGTCTGTTTTATGTAGTAATGATACATCAACTGAAAATGAATTAAATGAACTCCGAAAATTTAAAATAAGCTCACAAACTTTAGAAAGTAAAATAGAAGAAATTAGACATGATCATAAAAACTCTTTATCAACTATTGGAGAAGGATTCGATAATTCATTTGGTTGGGGTAAAGCTGAAAAAATTATAATTAATTTATTTGATACATCTTTTCATATAATTGATAATGGTATTGGATTTGAGCATATTAATCGTTTAAAACTATCATTATTACTAGGGAAAAAAAATGATAAATTACAACTATTAACTGAAACTGGTATGAAAGGTAAATTTGGTCTAGGATTACCAAAAGGTTCTATAATTGTTGGCAATAAAATTACAATTATTACACATATTTCGAGTGACAACAAAATTTACACATGTATTGCTGATTGGAATTCTATGAAACAAAAAAATATTTTTACACCAATTACAAGAGAATCAACACCCGATGAAATTGAAGAATATAATCAATATTTTGGAAAAGGAACATATATTAAATATGAAAATTTACTAAATGAATGTACATTAAACCCGGAAATTATCCATGATTATATTAAATGTTTGTATAAAAAAAATGATGATGATGACATATTACCTAAAATAACAATTTTAAAAAATCACGAATTATATATATTTGCTAAATCTTTCAATAATCCACCTATATATATTGATACTACATTTTCAAATCAAACATCGTCAGAATATGTTAAAAAAGGATACTTAATACGATTAAATGATTCTAAATTTAAATTAAGTTGGAGGAAACAAGAACTTTCTGAATATGATAATATTGATTATATAATTAATGTTATAGTTACCGCAATTGATACTAAATATATTAAAGAATCCGGATTTATAAAAAAAAAAAATGATAATTTAATTGGGTTTCAAATATTTAGAAATGGACGTAATGTTACACCTAGTAAGTCATTATATCTAAATAGTATTGACCCAAGCTCTAAACCATATCGTGATAAAGGATTACGAATTTTACTTGATTTTTGTGATAATATAGAAAATACAAACATTTTTGATGATGATTTTAAGGTCTCGTCATTAAAAACAATAGATGAAACTTGTTATTACCAGTTCCAAAATACACTATCAAAATGTATGAATACTATTGGATCAACCGCAGAAGAATTATTTGAAAACCGTAAAATTAATGAAAAAAAAAAATCTGAAAATGATTTATGCGAAATTTTTAACGATATTACTAATAATTTTAAAAATCTTGATGAAACTACTTTAAATAAATATACCCGAATTATTGAAAATTTATATACTAAATCACAATATTCTCCCGATATTGATAACAATGATATTATTCCTTTTACATTTGATAAAAGAAATGGACTTTATAAAAAATTTTGTGAAAGTCTATATGTTACTTTACAAGATAAGCTAAATAATCCTGAAAATTATTGTTCCCGATGTCTTCAAAAGGCTTGCGATTGTTGTACCCAATGTGATTCTAATAGTATTAATTGTGAATGTGAAAAATGTACCCAATGTTCTAATCTTATTGACCTATGTAGTTGTGAAAAATGTACCCAATGTGATTCTAATAGTATTAATTGTGAATGTGAAAAATGTACCCAATGTTCTAATCTTATTGACCTATGTAGTTGTGAAAAATGTACCCAATGTGATTCTAATAGTATTAATTGTGAAT
>Ga0206123_10004755_pt1 | contig 10481 bp, 4 predicted proteins | sample Helgoland_Spring_2_FD_160086 | JGI IMG/M metagenome (GOLD analysis project Ga0206123, IMG submission 160086) | Pelagic subsurface seawater microbial communities from Kabeltonne, Helgoland, North Sea - Helgoland_Spring_Bloom_20160316_1 | ecosystem: Environmental > Aquatic > Marine > Epipelagic ... | reverse complement strand
TGGGAAATAATACTGTTTTTTATAATATTTATAAATAAAATTAGATGGGTATAATATTAAGACAGAACAAAGGTTCCGAGTTAACATTCGCAGAAGTAGATGGCAATTTTCAGTCACTCTACTACTCTAGTTCTCTGTCTGGTACTGACCTTCAATTCTTTTTTGCAAGTAGTAGTGTAACACATAGTATAGATTTACAAAATGTTCCGGGATTTACAGGAGTTACAATTGAAAGTGGAAGTACTTTAATAAGTAATGGTGTTCAAACTCTAAATTTTTTAGGAGATGGTATAGCTAGTATAACAAACTCCCCAACAACAAACCAAGTTGATATTAATATCCAAGGAGGTGGTGGTGGTGGTGGTTCTGGAACAGGAATATTCCAATTATTAGGAGCTACAGATATATATTTTGCAACCTCTTCATTACAAGTTACAGCCAGTACTTACCAAGAATCTGAGTATACTACTATAGGCGTTACACAAAACCCAAACAATGATGGCACTGGAGGTAATGTAGCTAAGTATGGAATGATGTTTAGCCAATCAGTATGGCATTATACGGATAATGTAGGTTACCCAACATCAAAAGCATGGCAGACAGATTTAGAAGGATCGGTATTTAATAACTATGACCAAAATACAGATACAGCAGAAATTTTAAGGTTTATTGCAACACAATTAAGTGCATCATCCCCAGATACTTCCCCAAATGCTCGTTATTATTCTGGTACTTCTGAAACAATTGCTTCAAATGGAACTGGTGGGGTTACGGGTTATGTACCCAATTCTACAACCGACCCCATTTTATTATATTTGCAAGGAAAAGGATGGGCTATAGCAGGACAAAGTGTATTTCAAGGAATTACCCCAATTTATAATAATTCAGGCTATAATATAAAATATACATCAGTTGCAGCTGGTTCGACTACATGCCCCTCATCATCTTATGATCCTTCTTTCCAATTATTCAATTTAGGATTAGTAAGTTCTTCATTTACAACATCAGGTTCTTTAAGAAGAATTTTTGCTGATAACTCTGCAAAAACCCAAACAGTAGTAGATGAACAACAATATACTTTAGTAAAAACCCCACCACCTTTTAATACAACATCAGGTCAAACTATTGGGGCAATACCTACAGTAGGAGGATTAGATATAAAATATCAAGATGGTAAATTTGCTACGATTTTCCAAAATAATTTATATAATGGGGGTATTTCTTTCACAACAAAAGAGGCTACAGGTTGGTATAGATTATCTTCATCAATAGGAGTACAATCAGGTTCTTCTAATTATACTACTTTTTATGATCAAGATACTGAAATATTTTGGTCGGAAGTACAAACTAGTGATTTTTCTCAAACAGTAGGTTTTAATACTAGACAAAGTTCATCTTTATCAGCAACCTCAAGATCACTTTCAGGAGCTCCTTTATTATTAACATCAAATTTTAAAGAAGGATCTCATCTTACAGGATATTTCAATCCTTTATTTTCAGCACAACCTACATTTGCTTCAATTACAGAAACAGATTCTTTAGTAACCCCCTCTAACCCAACAGGTGGAACTAGAAATGGAAGTACAAATGGGGGTACTGTTCAAACTTCTAATTTTATATATTCTAGTGGGGGTGTTGTTAGAACTGTAGGAACTATACCAAGTCAAGGAGATGTTGTTTATTTGACAGCAAGTTTAGCATTTAATGCAGGATCAGGAGGGGCTGATAATATCAACCAAACCGGATTTGGCACAACAACATTTATAACAACAACAAAAGGTAGAGAATTTGGAGGATCGTTAAATACCGTATTTACTAATACTTATGCTTATTTTGACCCAGGGGCATATGGACAAAATGTACTGTCAGGTTCTATGGGTTACTACGGTAGAGCTCAAGGATATGATGGTGGCACCTTAACTGGGGCTTCAAGTAATACAATATTTACAGAACAATTTTCAGGAGAAGATTATAGAATAGTTATTGATGATGATTTATTAACAGGATCCTATGCTAGTGGAACAAAATTGGCAACGGGTGTGTATGCAGAGTATGTTCAACAACCCTTAGAATTACAAATAAAACCAGGATATTTAGTAACCCCAGGAGGAACATATGGTTATTGGACTCCTGCAAACGCTGGTGCAAATACTTATCAATATTATTCAAGAGCATTTCAAAGAGATTTAACAACAGGAGCAAGTGATGTAACAGCTAGTTTTGGTGCAGCTTTAAATACGTGGGATAGCACAGCTAATGGGGTATCAGTAGCATTTTTGTTTTCAGGTTCGGGTGCACAAGCTTATACAAATCCAAGAATATTTGATCCTGCAACAACCGTAGGAGATGCTTTACAAATAGGTATAACAAATAATAATTTTACAAATCCATTTAGTGATCCAATTGATTTATATGCTTGTAAAACAGGTACAGTAAGAGGAAGTGGAGCTGGTACAAGTTATGAATTTCCTCTTTTAAATGGAAATGGTATGACTTTAGATCAGTTAACACAGGACTTTATAGTTATAATAAGATATAAAGGAGACCCAGTTCCAGTAGAAGATATAGCAATAACGATTACGTAAAAGAATAAAGATATAGAATGGCATTAGATAAAATAAAAAAGTCGAATAGATTACTCCAGAGTAAGAGATATACAATGGAGCAGAGTACTGATGCTCAGGAGGCATTCACAAGAACTCTCGACATTAATGCTGGTGATGTTTATATAAGAGAAAATTTTGTTCCCTTAAATAATTTACCATATTCTGGTAGTGGACAGAACCAAGATACAATAGAATCAGGTTCAGCTTTAACAGCTGTTGATATTGTAAAGTTTCACTTCCAACATCAATTAACACCATCATCGGTTGTTAATGGTAGTAAAACAGAAGTATTTTTCTTTATATCAAAATCAGCACATGATCCTACAATAGCTGTTACTCCTCAAATTATACAGGATGGACAACAAACAAACTTTTTATCACCAAAATATTCAGATGCTTCCTTAACATTTAAAAATACTGAGGATAATGTACCCGCAGGAAACGGTACACCTGGATATAATGTTACTGTTAGAGTAAATGGTACTGAACAAGATTCAGCTTTTTATCAATTTGATTATAAAACAGGTGTAATACAATTCGTAGATAATTCAGTCTCACCATCAACCGGAGATACTGTCGTTTTATCAGCATACCAATATGTAGGTCCTACATTAGCAGATGGTGGTGTTGGTGGAGGTAATGCTTTTCCATTTTCAGGATCAGCACAAATAACAGGATCAGTTGGGGGTGTTCCAGGTGGATTCGCAGTAACCGGTAGTAGTACATTTGATGTAAGTGGTACCGGAGATGATTTTTCTATAATATCAGCTCCAATACAAGATAGACCTGAATTATTAACATATAACCCTTCAACAGGTCTTATAGGATATGTAAATGCAACTAGTGGTACTAGTGGATTTTCAGGTTCAAGTGGTACAGCAGGCCAATCTGGTACTTCAGGTACAAGTGGTTCATCAGGTTCAACAGGAACAAATGGTACTTCAGGAGAATCTGGTACTTCAGGAACATCAGGTGAAAGTGCTACTTCAGGTACATCAGGTACATCAGGTACTTCAGGTACATCAGGTGAAAACGGAACAAACGGTACTTCAGGTTTAAGTGCAACAAGTGGTTCTTCAGGAACAAGTGGTACTTCAGGTGAATCAGGCACAGCAGGAACAAGCGGAGAAAGTGCAACATCAGGCACAAGTGGTACTTCAGGTACTTCAGGTGAAAGCGGCACAGTAGGTACATCAGGAGAAAGTGCAACATCAGGCTCAAGTGGTACATCAGGTACTTCAGGAGCAGATGGAACAAGAGGTACTTCAGGTTCAAGTGGTACAAGTGGTACTTCAGGTACATCAGGTACTTCAGGAGCAGATGGGACAAGAGGTACGTCAGGAGAAAGTGCAACATCCGGCTCATCAGGTACTAGTGGTACTTCAGGTGAATCAGGCACAGCAGGAACAAGCGGAGAAAGTGCAACATCAGGCTCAAGTGGTACTTCAGGTACTTCAGGAGCAGATGGAACACGCGGAACTTCAGGAGAAAGCGCTACTTCAGGATCAACAGGTACTTCAGGTACATCAGGTTCAAACGGAGTAGCAGGAGAAAGTGGCTTAAGTGCTACAAGTGGTACATCAGGAACCAGTGGTGCAGATGGTACATCAGGTACTTCAGGTTTAAGTGCAACAAGTGGTTCTTCAGGAACAAGTGGTACTTCAGGAGCAGATGGAACAAGAGGTACATCAGGAGAAAGTGCAACATCAGGCTCAAGTGGTACTTCAGGTACTTCAGGAGAATCTGGTACTGCGGGAACATCAGGTGAAAGTAGTACAAGTGGTTCTTCAGGTACTAGTGGTACCTCAGGAGCAGATGGAACATCAGGTACATCAGGTAAAAGTGCAACAAGTGGTTCTACAGGAACAAATGGAACTTCAGGTTCAAATGGTGTTGCCGGAGAAAGTGGCTTAAGTGCTACAAGTGGTACATCAGGAACCAGTGGTGCAGATGGCACCTCAGGAACTTCAGGTGTAAGTGGTACAGCAGGTTCATCAGGAACTTCAGGTACTTCAGGAGCAGATGGAACAAGAGGTACTTCAGGAGAAAGTGCAACATCCGGCTCATCAGGTACTAGTGGTACTTCAGGTGAATCAGGCACAGCAGGAACATCAGGAGAAAGTGAAACTTCAGGATCTTCAGGAACAAGCGGTACTTCAGGAGCAGATGGAACATCAGGTACATCAGGTTTAAGTGCAACAAGTGGTTCAACAGGAACAAATGGTACAAGTGGCTCAAACGGAGTAGCAGGTGAAAGTGGCTTAAGTGCAACTTCAGGTACTTCAGGAACAAGTGGAGTTGATGGTACATCTGGAACAAACGGAAAAAGCGGAACAAGTGGTTCATCAGGAACAAGTGGTACTTCAGGAGCAGATGGAACAAACGGAACTTCAGGTTTAAGTGCAACTTCAGGATCATCAGGTACTTCAGGTACTTCAGGTACTTCAGGAGAATCTGGTACTGCAGGAACATCAGGTGAAAGTGCTACAAGTGGTTCAGCAGGTACATCAGGTACTTCAGGTGAAAGTGGAACAAATGGCACATCAGGAGAAAGTGCAACCTCAGGTTCAACAGGAACAAATGGTACATCAGGTTCAAATGGGGTAGCAGGAGAAAGTGGCCTAAGTGCAACTTCAGGAACCTCAGGAACTTCAGGTGTAGATGGCACCTCAGGAACTTCAGGTGTAAGTGGTACAGGAGGTTCATCAGGTACATCAGGTACTTCAGGAGCAGATGGAACAAATGGTACAAGTGGTTTAAGTTCAACTTCAGGTTCAACAGGAACAAGCGGTACTTCAGGTGAATCAGGTACTGCAGGAACATCAGGAGAAAGCGAAACTTCAGGATCTTCAGGAACAAGCGGTACCTCAGGAGCAGATGGAACATCAGGTACATCAGGTTTAAGTGCAACTTCAGGTTCAACAGGTACTTCAGGTACATCAGGTTCAAATGGGGTAGCAGGTGAAAGTGGCTTAAGTGCAACTTCAGGAACTTCAGGAACTTCAGGAGCAGATGGAACTTCAGGTACAAGTGGCGAAAGTGGCGAAAGTGGCTCATCAGGTACTAGTGGTACTTCAGGAGCAGATGGAACATCAGGAACAAGTGGTCTAAGTGCAACTTCAGGTTCATCAGGTACATCAGGTACTTCAGGAGCAGAGGGAACAAAAGGAACTTCAGGAAAAAGCGGAAAAAGCGGAACTAGTGGTTCAGCAGGTACTTCAGGTACTTCAGGTGAAACAGGAACAAATGGTACATCAGGTTTAAGTGCAACAAGCGGTTCAACAGGAACAAATGGTACAAGTGGCTCAAATGGAGTAGCAGGGGAAAGCGGTTTAAGCGCAACTTCAGGTACTTCAGGAACTTCAGGTGTAGATGGTACATCAGGTACAAGTGGTGTAAGCGGAACTGGAGGTTCATCAGGAACTTCAGGTACTTCAGGAGCAGATGGAACAGCAGGAACATCAGGTGAAAGTAGTACAAGTGGTTCTTCAGGTACTAGTGGTACTTCAGGTGAATCAGGTACTGCAGGAACATCAGGAGAAAGTAAAACAAGTGGTTCATCAGGTACTTCAGGTACTTCAGGTGAAACTGGAACAAATGGTACATCAGGTAAAAGTGCAACATCAGGATCAACGGGTACTAATGGTACTTCAGGTTCAAACGGAGTAGCAGGTGAAAGTGGCTTAAGTGCAACTTCAGGTACTTCAGGAACTTCAGGAGTAGATGGAACTTCAGGTACAAGTGGCATTAGTGGTACAAGTGGCTCATCAGGTACATCAGGTACATCAGGAGCAGATGGAACAAACGGAACTTCAGGTTTAAGTGCAACTTCAGGATCAGGAGGTACTTCAGGTACTTCAGGAGCAGATGGAACAAACGGAACTTCAGGAAAAAGTGCAACTTCAGGATCATCAGGTACATCAGGTACTTCAGGTAAAACAGGAACAAACGGAACTTCAGGTAAATCAAATACTTCAGGTACATCAGGTACTTCAGGTTCCTCAGGTACTAATGGTACAAGAGGTTTATCAGGTAAATCAAATACTTCAGGTACATCAGGTACTTCAGGTTCGACAGGTACTTCAGGTACATCAGGTGAATCAGGCACAGCAGGAACAAGCGGAGAAAGTGCAACTTCAGGTTCGACAGGTACTTCAGGTACATCAGGTTCAAATGGAGTAGCAGGTGAAAGTGGCTTAAGTGCAACTTCAGGAACTTCAGGAACTTCAGGTGTAGATGGCACCTCAGGAACTTCAGGTGTAAGTGCAACAAGCGGTTCATCAGGTACTTCAGGTACAAGTGGTGCTGATGGTACAGCAGGAACATCAGGTGAAAGTAATTTAAGTGGTACATCAGGTACATCTGGTACATCAGGTACATCAGGTTCAAGAGGTACTTCAGGTACTTCAGGCGAAAATGGTACATCAGGTACAAGTGGTGTAAGTGCAACAAGTGGTTCAGCAGGTACATCAGGTACTTCAGGTGAAACCGGAACAAATGGTACGTCAGGTTTAAGTGGTAAAAGTGGTACTTCAGGTTCAGCAGGTACTTCAGGTACATCAGGTAAATCAGGTAAAAACGGCACAGCAGGAACAAGTGGTAAAAGTTCAACTTCAGGATCAGCAGGTACAAATGGTACTTCAGGTAAAAATGGAACAGCAGGAACAAGTGGTAAATCAGGAACTTCAGGTTCAACAGGAACAAATGGTACATCAGGTTCAAATGGGGTAGCAGGAGAAAGTGGCCTAAGTGCAACTTCAGGAACCTCAGGAACTTCAGGTGTAGATGGTACTTCAGGTACAAGTGGTGAAAGTGGAGGAAGTGGTTCATCCGGTACTAGCGGTACTTCAGGAACAGACGGAACAAATGGAACAAAAGGTTCAAGTGGAAATAGTGCAACATCAGGTTCATCAGGTACATCAGGTACATCAGGTGAAAGTGGAACTTCAGGAACCTCAGGTTTAAGTTCAACTTCAGGAAGTTCAGGTACTTCAGGTACAAGTGGTAAATCAGGAAAAGATGGTACTGCTGGTACATCAGGTAAATCAAATACTTCAGGAAGTTCAGGTACTTCAGGTACATCAGGTACATCAGGTGAAAGTGGAACTTCAGGAACCTCAGGTTTAAGTTCAACTTCAGGATCAAGTGGTACTTCAGGTACAAGTGGTAAAAATGGAACAGCAGGAACAAGTGGTAAATCAAATACATCAGGAACAACAGGTACTTCAGGTACAAGTGGTTCAAACGGAGTGGCAGGAGAAAGTGGCCTAAGTGCAACTTCAGGAACCTCAGGAACTTCAGGTGTAGATGGAACTTCAGGCACATCAGGTTTAAGTGGTACTGCAGGTTCAAGTGGTACAGCAGGTACTTCAGGTAAATCAGGAAAAGATGGCACTTCAGGTACATCAGGCAAATCAGGTACTTCAGGATCAGCAGGTACAAATGGTACTTCAGGTAAAAGTTCAACTTCAGGTACCTCAGGTTTAAGTTCAACTTCAGGAAGTTCAGGAACTTCAGGTACTTCAGGAGCAGATGGAACAGCAGGAACCTCAGGTGAAAGTAATTTAAGTGGTACATCAGGTACATCAGGTACATCAGGTACATCAGGATCAAGGGGTACTTCAGGTACTTCCGGTAAAAATGGAACAGCAGGAACCTCAGGTTTAAGTTCAACTTCAGGATCAGCAGGTACAGCAGGTACTTCCGGTAAAAGTGGAACAGCAGGTACAAGCGGTAAATCAAATACATCAGGTACATCAGGTACTTCAGGATCATCAGGTACTAATGGTACAAGAGGTTTATCAGGTCAATCAAATACCTCAGGTACATCAGGTTCTTCGGGTTCAACAGGTACAGCAGGTACTTCCGGTAAAAGTGGAGTAGCAGGTACAAGTGGTAAAAGTTCAACTTCAGGAACAACAGGTACTTCGGGTACAAGTGGCTCAAACGGAGTAGCAGGTGAAAGTGGTTTAAGCGCAACTTCAGGTACTTCAGGAACGAGTGGAGTTGATGGTACATCAGGTACAAGTGGTGTAAGTGCAACAAGTGGTTCAGCAGGTACATCAGGTACTTCAGGTAAATCAGGAGCAGATGGAACAGCAGGTACTTCAGGTAAAAGTGCAACTTCAGGATCAGGAGGTACATCAGGTACAAGCGGTAAAAACGGAACAGCAGGAACCTCAGGTAAATCTAATACTTCAGGAAGTTCAGGTACAAATGGTACTTCAGGTAAAAATGGAACAGCAGGAACCTCAGGTAAATCAAATACTTCAGGAACATCAGGTACTTCGGGATCATCAGGTACTAACGGTACAAGAGGCCTATCAGGTCAATCAAATACCTCAGGTACATCAGGTTCTTCAGGTTCAACGGGTACGGCAGGTACAAGCGGTAAATCAGGAGCAGATGGAACAGCAGGAACTTCAGGTGTATCAAATACTTCAGGTTCTACAGGTACTTCAGGTAAGTCAGGAGCAGATGGAACCGCAGGAACCTCAGGTAAATCTAATACTTCAGGATCAGGAGGTACTTCAGGTACTTCAGGTAAATCAGGAGCAGATGGAACAGCAGGAACTTCAGGTAAATCAAATACTTCAGGTTCTACAGGTACAAGTGGTACTTCCGGTAAAAGTGGAACAGCAGGTACAAGCGGTAAATCAAATACTTCAGGTACATCAGGTACTTCAGGATCATCAGGTACTAATGGTACAAGAGGCCTATCAGGTCAATCAAATACCTCAGGTACATCAGGTTCTTCGGGTTCAACAGGTACAGCAGGTACAAGCGGTAAATCAGGAAAAGATGGTACTGCGGGTACTTCAGGTGTATCAAATACTTCAGGTTCTACAGGTACTTCAGGTAAATCAGGAGCAGATGGAACAGCAGGAACATCAGGTAAAAGTTCAACTTCAGGATCAGCAGGTACTTCAGGTAAATCAGGAGCAGATGGAACAGCAGGAACCTCAGGTAAATCAAATACATCAGGATCATCAGGTACATCAGGATCATCAGGTATAGATGGGGGTAGTGGTGAAAGTGGCGAAAGCGCTACAAGTGGATCATCAGGTACTTCAGGTACTTCAGGTAAAAATGGTACTGCTGGAACTTCAGGTGTATCAAATACTTCAGGAAGTTCAGGTACAAATGGTACTTCAGGTAAAAATGGAACAGCAGGAACAAGTGGTAAATCAAACACTTCAGGTACATCAGGTACTTCGGGTTCCTCGGGTACTAATGGTACAAGAGGCCTATCAGGTCAATCAAATACCTCAGGTACCTCAGGTACATCAGGTTCTTCAGGTTCAACAGGTACGGCAGGTACAAGCGGTAAATCAGGAAAAGATGGAACAGCCGGAACATCAGGTAAAAGTGCAACTTCAGGATCAGGAGGTACTTCAGGTACTTCAGGTAAGTCAGGAGCAGATGGAACAGCAGGTACTTCAGGTAAAAGTGCAACTTCAGGATCAGGAGGTACATCAGGTACTTCAGGTAAAAATGGAACAGCAGGAACAAGTGGTAAATCAAACACTTCAGGAACATCCGGTACTTCAGGTTCCTCAGGTACTAACGGTACAAGAGGCCTATCAGGTCAATCAAATACCTCAGGTACCTCAGGTACATCAGGTTCTTCAGGTTCAACGGGTACAGCAGGTACTTCAGGTAAATCAGGAGCAGATGGAACAGCAGGAACATCAGGTAAATCTAATACTTCAGGTTCTACAGGTACTTCAGGTAAGTCAGGAGCAGATGGAACAGCAGGTACTTCAGGTGTATCAAATACTTCAGGATCAGCAGGTACTTCAGGTAAATCAGGAGCAGATGGAACAGCAGGAACCTCAGGTAAATCAAACACTTCAGGTTCTACAGGTACTTCAG
>Ga0206123_10004746_pt1 | contig 10495 bp, 7 predicted proteins | sample Helgoland_Spring_2_FD_160086 | JGI IMG/M metagenome (GOLD analysis project Ga0206123, IMG submission 160086) | Pelagic subsurface seawater microbial communities from Kabeltonne, Helgoland, North Sea - Helgoland_Spring_Bloom_20160316_1 | ecosystem: Environmental > Aquatic > Marine > Epipelagic ... | reverse complement strand
ATTGTGTTCCTGAGGATGAGTCATATACTGACCTGAATGGTAAATATTGATCGAGGTTTCTTGGGAACCTACATTCATCGACATGCCCAACATATCACACGGAACACATGTTATTTGTGCTTCTGTCAATTGAGGCACAACCAGCATGAAAGCCATTAGGAGGTATGCGCACGGCTTCATGTTGCTGCTCGTTTCTCGTTTATTCATGCGCTAAAAGTAAAGCAATCAACATTGTTATCGTTCACGCTTGCGGGTGATACTCAAATCCAATCCGGGTTGCAAAGCAAAGATCCCCGCAGCTATTAAAGATGTGAGGATCTTGAAAGTAGCCCGTAGGGGGCTATCAACTATCGAGCAATGACAGGCCTTTCAGAGCCGTTCAAAATGTTTTTGTTCCCGTTGTTGTGCCAAATGTAGGCGGTTTTCGTTACTAATCAACGACTGGACAATCCAATCATGAGGCCTTGACCTTCACCCCAAACTTTCAATTGCAAACAACGCCTGATCTCCTTGACCGATAAGTTTGAGACGATTGGATTCTGGAGTGCCGGGATTTGCTCCATCGCCTCGGGAAGTCGGTAAAAAAAAGGAATCCGTGAATTGAGGTGATGAACGTGATGATAACCGATATTGCCCGTGACCCATTGCATCAAAGGCGATAGCTCGAGAAAGCTAGAAGATTCCAGTGCGGAGAGCTCGTAGGTCCATGCTCCATCAGTTGCATATTGAAAGCCTGGAAAGTTATGCTACACGTAAAACAGATAAGCTCCGAATGCAAACGTCAAAAGGTTAGGGATGAAAATTCCGAACAGCATATTCAGCGATCCAAAACTCCATGCAAAAAGGAACAAATAAACAGCACGGAGTTGAATCGCTGCAATCTCCCGTTTGGTGCCCGGAGCGAGACAGTTCTCAATCAGTATTGGCGAAGATTAAATAAATTTTACGTCGAGTATAGAAACTTAGCCAGCATGACATAAAAAATGCAGAGGGGGTGGATTTACCACCCCTTCTGCATTTTATGACATTTCGATATAGCCTAGATACTTCATTCACTCAGTATCCAAATTTTTTCTTCCACGTGTGTAAATTTCTGTGTGCGGAGACTGGGTAAATAATGCTTCCTCTGCAGTTGAAATAAATTCATTGATGAACTTCTGCTCGGCTTCTGAACCAGGCTTTAGCAACTTGGTCACAAGCTCCAAATCGTCCCGATCAATGTCTCCTACTTGGCCACTTAAACAATCGCGAAGTATTTCTTTGATTGAATCAAAGTTAACCTGAGAGTCAAAGACCGCCCTTTGAATAATCGCGTCGTAACGCATTGCCGCCCTTTGAGCTTCACCACTCACATTTAAGGCAACAGAAATGTCATACCCTTTACTTACGGCATCTTCAATCCTATTTGCTTGTAACTGGTAGGCGCTCACTAAATCATCAGCGCCCTTTTTCCATTCTTCAGGTGAAATTTGGAGTCCTTGATGAGTCAGCTTGGAAATTTCTGACTTAACGGCTGTTGCTATGTCCTCTGCAGCGAAGGCCTGAACATTTTCGTGTCGTGGAATCGCACTCTCATCTTGACGATTTGTGTTACTCTCTTTCGCTAAGGCATCTTTCTTCGAAGCTGTTCTTTTCTTTTTTCCAAAGGATTTCAGACTGAAGCCCGTTCGAGGTGATTCGCTTACTCCCTTCAAATGATTGTCAATCTTCAAATCAATAGAATTCTCAATGTTCACTAATCGCTCATCGACTAACTCAACTAAGGCTTGCAAACCTTGATTGTCCAATCCAACTGAACAGTTGACAATATTGAAATAATCGCTGTCACCACTTTCCCAAGCAATTGCAACAATTTGAGGGACCATATCTAGCGTGATTTCCTCCTTCGATAAGGCCATCCCGTAGCCATCATTATCCCCGCTTGGCAGAATGTAATCCCCTTGAGAAACCCGACCAATAACCCTTACTGGAACCTGTCCCATAAATGCAATCATCTCATAATCCCCCTCTTTATCAACCCCAGGCTCATTTCCAAGCACAATAGGACTAGTTGAAACCACTAACAAATGATCTGCACTTTTCGTAAATCTCGAAACTCGTCCTGAACTGACACCAACTATTTCTCCAGGAAGTAAATCATCCCGCACATCAAACTTAGGAAGCCATTCCGCATAATCACCAGCCCCAGAGCGATAAGAGATACCTATTCGCGCGTCCCATCTCGAAATCAAATTGGTCCTGCCTACTATCGCTGTTGTTAACCCAATGCCTGCTACAACGGCTTCGACAAGATAGTTCGCACCCTCAGCAGCCTTGATACCTGCAGCCACAGAATGTCCGATAGTCTCCGCAACATCGGAGTCGGGAAGTCCTGCGCCAGGTATAGCGCTAGCTGCCGCATTACCAGCCTTGAGGCCAACACTTAGGAAAGTGGTTACCGTCTTATAAGTGTTCCATGCTAATTTTCCAGTGCTCACTGCAATGTCAACGTCTTTTCCAAAAAGTGCAGATTCAAAAACCGGATCTGAATATTTGTCACTTGTGTTTTGACCTTGTATGCGCCCCACCTGCGTACCACTTCCATTCAAGAAGGTTACAAAGTTGTTGTAACTATGAACATTATTTTCATCTACGCGAATGGCAATGCCGTTATAATTTCCGGCACCCTTGCCATCGATAATCATGGAATACGAACTAGTCGGTAGTTGGTTTGTGCCACCAGTAGGAATGCTGGATGCTTGCGAACCAACTAAAAATCGTTTGGCCTTGGAGTGGAAATAGTCACCATTGAATTGTAAAGTTCCCCCAACAGTTAGGTTTTGTCCTATTGTTGCTGACCTACTGAATGTTGCGTTATCCGATGCAGAGATGGATCCTGTAACTGAATGATTGCCTCCAACCGTGATATCACCTACCGTTGAAACACTTTGGGCAATCGCATTCCCCGAACCATCAACCTGAAATGAGCCCGCATTGATGTTAAATGAACCAGCCAATTTCAAATCGTCTTGAAAGATTGACTTACCCACGACTGTGAGGCTATCCCGAATAAGACCATCTTCAAATCTTACACTTCCAGTACTATCTGCGATGAATTTGTTCTCCAACCCAACTTGAATCGCTTCGGTTACTCGAAGGGAATCATGAAAATCAACAAAGTCAGTGACGTCCAAAGTAGAATCTACCCGCACAGCTCCTCCAACGTTCAAATCTCCAGCCACATCCAGGGTCGAAGTTTGAAGGCCTCCATTGGCAAATGTGGTTCCCTCAATTGTTGCGGAACCCATCACATGCAAATTGCCCCCAATAATAACATTTGTATCCATTCTGACGATGTCAGAGAAAACAGCATCTTCAAGTACAAAAAGCTTTCCTTTATCCAGTATTTGATGTTCAATAGTCAGGGTATCACTCTTGCCAAGCAAACTTCCATCATCGAGATTCTTTGACATTCGTGAGTGAAGTGTATCAATCCGAGCGAAAAATCTTTCCTGATCAAAAACGTTAACGGATTTAATCACTTTATTCCCATCTTGGTACTCGATTATTGGGTCAGGAAGATTGGTCACCACTTCATTTGAAGAAATGATGCACTGACCATTCTCGTCTGTTCCATTCAGACAATTGCCGTCACAATCTTTGCCGGGATTCGGGTAGTCGACTGTCCCATCTGTTTCACAGTCACAGGCTTCATCTGGCAAATCAAAACAACCACAATCAAATTCATCTCCTACGTTTTCCGCGGTTACACCTCCGCCACAAACACCGCAGAGATCTGGCTCTTCTCCAGCCACCAGACAAGGATCTACAGTATCGCATATTCCATCGCCATCAACATCTGCAAGGCACTTCCCACCGCAAACGCCCAATTCATCCAAAACGTTTCCATCACAATCACAATGCGATGGGTCTCCAGGACCAGACCCGCCGCAGACGTTGCATGCATCAAACTCTAGACATTCACTTTCCACACTGAATGTAGCGTCAGGGTTAAAATTACATTTATCGGGGTTGGTACAACCCTGAATCTCATCGTTATCGCACAAACCATTGCCATTTTGGTCCTCCAAGGTTGATTCACAATTGCAGTAGCCTTGCGGAATACCACCACCACCGCACTCACCACAAATATCTAATGTGGCACAAGAGTCATCATCAACATTAGCATTTGCATTATAGTTGCATGCAGATGCGTCGGTGCATCCGGCAACTTCGTCATCATCACAAATCCCATTTTCATTATCATCAAGATCACAATATCCCGGATCTGACTGAAGGAGACAATTACCTAAAGCGTCTAGCACAGCTCCAGAGCAATCGCAGGCATTCTGTGGTATTTCCAAAGGAGTGAGTCCGTCACATCCACAAGGTCCTGCTGAAATACACACAGGATTTACAAATGAAGTGTCAGCTGTTGCTTCTTCAAGATAGTTGCAAGCATCCGCATCCATACACCCATAAACTTCGTTATCGTCACAAGTACCATTGTTATTTCCATCACCATTTAGCACACCGTAGTCAGGGTGTGTGGCAAGAAATCCTCCATTACCATCTAAAATCAACGAGTCCGGAGCCCCAGCCGAGGTATATAAGCCACAATAGTCACAGCTGTTTTCTAAGTACTGACAAGGCGAGCCAGCATCAGCAAATGCACTTTCTGCCGTTGCCGTAGAGTCGTAGTTACAGGCCAAGTAGTCCATGCAACCAATGACTTCAATATCATCACAGATGCCATTGTCGTTGATATCATTGTCCTGCAAGATTCCTTGCCCATCACCCCATCCGGTATTTGAGTCTCCTTCCGTCTGGGAGCAAACCCAACAGCCGTAACTGGTATTCCCGCTTCCGCTTGAGTAAATACAACCCTGCGAAATCGTTGCTGAAGTGAGGTAGTTACATGCATTTTGATCAGCGCAACCATACACCGGGGAAATACAAAAACAATCAGCATCATAAATGCAGATGCCAGCCCCATTCGCCTCGTTCGCTGCGTCACCCGGATACATACATCCACTATTAACAGTGAAACCTCCAGGGGCCTCATAATTGCACGCATCCGGATCATTGCAGCCATAGGTGGTATCCTGAGCTCTTGCATCAATAAACGATATTGCAAAAGCAACGATGAAACAGATTTTGTACAAGTTCATGATTAACTTATTTTTATATAATAATTATGAAGATAGTCTTTTTTTAGCTCAAAGTGTTTATTTTTCCAATTAATATTCATTTTTGAGATGTGCGAACTGCGACAATTCATGTCACCAGCCGACCGCATTGGCGGTGGTTTGCGGTACGTTTGGGCATGAAAAAACCCACACCGTGGGGGATGTGGGTCTTGTCGTTTTGTAGCCCGTAGGGGGCTATCAACTATGAAGCAATGACAGGCCTTTCAGAGCCTTTCAAATTGTTGTTGTTCCCATTGTTGTGCCAAATGGAGGCGGTTTTTTGGGAGTGGGTGGTGCGGGGCTTGTGGCGGTTCATAAGTGAATATTGCACCCTTGCATCAGGAATGCGCTTTCAGCCCATTTTAGCGCGTAAAAACGATTCAAAGAATCAGTGCTCGTGATGAGGACAGAAGTCCTGATATGATCCGTAATCGAGACAACAAATCGAACTCAAAGGATAAATTCGAAGTGGTCCAATGCGACCTAGACGTGAAGCAAGGCCGGTTCAAACGATGAGCTCGCCTATTCCACATCACATCACATAACACACCAGCCTGACCAGCAGGTTCCAAGGCAAAGGAAACGAGGGTGAATGAGCTGCCGTCTCGATCTAAAAATCATCTTTTTTAAATATCCCCTGATTTTGTTCTCTTAATCATCTCTATGTGATTCTTGACGAGCGTATTCGCCCTCTTAGGGTTTTCATGAAGTAAATCGTGATGTTTTGCTAAGAGCAATTTCATAGATAAATTACGCTGCTGAAGTTGGGCCGTCAACCGGCTCAAACCTAGATCACGGTTTAGTTTGTACACCGGCCAAAAAACTCGTCGGACTTTCACTTCTTTACTAATCTGGAAGTACAAATCCGTCCATTGTCTAGTTCGGAATTGACAATCAAAACCACCGAGTTTCCGAATGAGATCGACTGGTAAAATAGAAGATTGCTTTACAGCCCAACTAAAGCGAGATCCGTTGAACCTTTTAGAGTCTAACCCCCAAATCTCACCCTTGCGCGTAGACGCTGGCAAACGAAAACCTCTAACTTTTCCAATCTTTTCGACCAGGACAATGCCGACACACGGCGACCCTGGAAAACGCTTGACAGAGCGCCACATGCGTCTAACCCCATGAGAAACCAATTGATCATCATCATCCAAAAACATGACGTGAGATGATGTAATTCTGCTGAGACCTGAATTCCTCGCACGAGGGATTCCCCCATTTTTTTTAAGACAAACCAATTTTATCCGTGGATCAAGAGAACACACAAGATCACACCACTCAGATGTCAAATTCGGAGAGGCGTCATCAACGACAACAATTTCCCTGACAATCGAAATCTGGGCCATTGAACGGATTGCCGAAATCACCTTTTCCTGACGCATATATGTTGTGACCACAACGGACAAAGAGTGCTCTTTTTTCATACTGAAGTCAACTTATGATATGATTCGAGTTTAGAAATGGCTGCAGCAACATGGGGGATTTCAATGCATCGTTTCAAGATCAGCGCCTGTTTTTCGTCCAGTCTACTGAATCGATTCATCAAATTATTCACATCTCGAACTTTTGCCATGCCATCGAATGAGCTACCTCCTCCTCCTGAGGCACGCGCACCTGGGATTTCGACTGCTCGATGCACTCCCAATTGGTTTCCAATAGCCAGACGATACGATTCATCCTGTAACCAACGATCATAGTATATCCCAACGACACCTGAGTGAGGATTCGTTGATAAATTCACGTGTTGAACCCAGACATCTAAAATCCTTTCCATTTCTTGATTTAGTGTCGTGGGATAGGACATTCGGCTCGCGATTTTTCCGCGTTGCAATCTACTGGCCAAACAATTCTTCAAATTTCTGACAATAATCACATGCTGGACATCTTGAGTCAAAACTGCATGCTCAGGAATAAATCGATCTTCCACACCGGCGTAGTATGTGGGTAGAAAGTATGATGACATTCTAAACGCGCGAGGAGATCCGTACCGAAGTGATTGACGAGTTATGTCCTTAGGCAAGGGCGTTTTAACACCCATTGCATCAAAACTAATACCCTCTTCCACTAAATATTCAGGACGAACATTACCACAAACTGCCATCAATCTGCCCCGGGTAATCCATTTGCGAATGACGTTATTACCGCTACGCTTCAAAGCGTACACATGAAGGTTCACAGCTGAAATATTCTCTTCGCCAATTCACTTTGTCGGCGATCATTAAATTTCAACTTTCTAAAAATGCTATCCTTTTGATTAGAATCCAATGGCAGCATCCAAAACCACCTTTTAGGAACTACCGCAACAACTCCAGAAACTTTCTTCACTTCTTCTGCGAAATGCAGATCTACTTGGTTTGCAACTTTCCATTTCCGGACATCGAATTGAAGCTTCTTTAAAGAATGCATGGTTCCGCAAGTTGCGACCAGGTCAACCATCGTAGTGTTTCTCAATGGTTTCCATGAGGTGTAAACAGTGCGGTCCTTCGTGTACGAGTGAAACGGTCGTTGAAACTTGCAACCATGAACACCGACCACCGTCAATGACGGATTTGCAAGCAGTTCATTCTTCAATTTTGACACAAAATTCCGAGGGTAACGATAATCATCATCAGCAGTCAAGTAATAAGAATTCTTCGGCAAGTTTATCATTCCTAATAACTTTCCGTTTGCATGCAATCCTGGAGCATCTTTTGAGAAAATTACCTCAATTTTCGGGTGATTCGCAAAACTCGGTAACTGTTCGAATCCATCTAGGTAAAGAATGATCCGATCCACCTGCGGAAGCAAACTCCTAATGGCAATACCAGCCGTTCTCATCCGACCTGGCATCGTAGCCATTCCTGCATAAACAGGATCAGTGTCATGTGAGCTTTTCATCTGAAATCCTTGAATAGAGTCAATGCACTCGCAGATGGAAAAGAAGGTATGAAGGGAGACCGCTCAGGGCGTCTACTCTCTGCATCTGAATTCATTTTCTTCTCCGCTTGGCTCGCATGAACCAGACGGAATGCATGACGACCAAGAAGCTTGGCTTTTGGCAGAGAAGATGCCCAAGCTCGATCACGATGTTGCTGTATCCAGTTGAATCGTATCGCGCGACGATTTAAAGGAATGCCCCATGTTTCTTCGAAAACCTCTATGGACTCCACAGCCCTAGAATCAGACCAGCGGAAGAGATGATATGGTAAATCTTGTGGATCAAATTTCTCAAATGCCATGTACGTCACATGGCTGTCTTTTTCAAAGGTAATTTTGGCTCCCAAATCTTTGATACGAAGAGCAAAATCCATCTGCTCCCTAGTGATTAAGCGCTCATCAAAACCACCAAGTCGGTGGAAGAAATCAAGCTTCATTAGTGCGCAATGAAACTCACACACCTCATTTTTCACGGGTGCTTCTTGATCGAGAGCTTCTTCAACATCAGCGAATGGTCTGTTCATCAGGCGATGACGTTCAATAAGAATGTCTCTTCCACCTTTTTTAATGAGCTCAAGCTTGCCTCCCGCATGATGTATTAATTTTTTATCCGAAGGGCCAATGAAAATTAATGGCGCAACAGCATCGCTATTGTATTTGTCGGCATTGGCCTCCAATCGTTCAAGCCAAAAAGGTTCATACTTAATGTCATTATCTGCGAAAACAATGAATTCGGTATCAGCCATTCTACCTCCAATGTTTCGAGCCTCATTCGGGATGACCATATGGCCCAAGCTCACAAGGTCAAAATTCCGTCTATTTTTTAGATCTAACAGAGCAGACTTCACTAATGCAGGAGATTCGCCCTCAATGACAATTACCCTCGTTTCAGGAGGAATCGTTTGAAAGAGCGACTCGAGAGAGTCGATTACACTTGTGAACCGTTCTCGAGGAGAGACAATAATCGTTGATCGTTTTGACATAGAGCTCTCTTACGGAAAATATCCCTCATATGTTACGTCTCTCCATATTCGATAATTTTCATCCCTGAATATTGCACAGACCAAACCTCGATTACACCAACATCTTGATGATGCGCTTTACGAGCCGCACCAGAAAAACCTGAGCACGATATAGAAACTACTCAGCCGTTTTGCACATGTGGATAGGTTTTCTTGGACCCCGCAGGCCTTTAAGGCAAAAATCCCCGCATCGGTTGAAGATGCGAGGATTTTGAAAGTAGCCCGTAGGGGGCTCTCAACTATCGAGCAATGACAAGCCTTTCAGAGCCTTTCAAATTGTTATTGTTCCCATTGTTGTGCCAAATGGAGGCGGTTTTTGTTGGGTGGCAAGGATGACCAAGAACGCTTAAAAAGTTGACCAGGGCTCAATCAACTCACCTCGGCCGTGTGCATGCCTAGCTTTTTGGTCCCGATTCAAAGGCAATTCCTGGCCCTTTTTGAGCGTGCAGAATGACAGCAGTATTTGGATATGGATCAAAAATCAACTAATATTATAGTGAAAGAAATCGGTTTGAAAAAAGTAAGCATTGTAATACCCTACGATAGGGATCGAGGATGGAAATCCGAAGCCATTAGGTCAATCGAGCAACAGACTTATCCAAACATTGAAGTCATTGAATCGAAATCAGATGAGGGCGTTTCGTACAATCTAAATCGAGGCATTGAAAGAGCCACAGGGGACTTCATCAAATACTTGTGTGAGGACGACATGCTGACAGAAAACAGCATTGAAGACAGCGTACGAGCCATCCAAGGCTATGATTTTATTCATGGGAAGTCTTATGCTCTGTATGACAACAATGCCATCAGCGAATACAAACCACCAATCCAACATCCAAACTTGCGAGATCTGGCAATTGAAAACTGCATTCATGGTGGTTCATTAATGTATCGAGCTGATATTTTTGAACGATTTGGAATGTTTGACGAAACACTCTGGACCGCTGAAGAATATGACTTCAATATGAAAATCATGTCAAAGGGTGCCCGCATCAACTACTGCGATTCATTTCTTTACATCTACCGCAGACATCATGAACAGAAAAGTTTGGGCAAGCGTTCGAATCAAACCAAAAGAAAGAAGGCCATCCGAGAGATGAAACTGCGGTATTACCGCCCCACTGAAAACATCTTTCAGCTTTGGCTGATCAAAAAAAGAAGGTACCATTGAACCTTAAAGTGCTGCGCCACACCCAGCAAGGGTTACAAAGCAAAAATCCCCGCACCTGTTGAAGATGCGGGGATTTTGAAAGTAGCCCGTAGGGGGCTATCAACTATGAAGCAATGACAGGCCTTTCAGAGCCTTTCAAATTGTTGTTGTTCCCATTGTTGTGCCAAATGGAGGCGGTTTTTTGGGAGTGGGTGGTGCGGGGCGTGTGGCGGTTC
>Ga0206123_10004744_pt1 | contig 10504 bp, 6 predicted proteins | sample Helgoland_Spring_2_FD_160086 | JGI IMG/M metagenome (GOLD analysis project Ga0206123, IMG submission 160086) | Pelagic subsurface seawater microbial communities from Kabeltonne, Helgoland, North Sea - Helgoland_Spring_Bloom_20160316_1 | ecosystem: Environmental > Aquatic > Marine > Epipelagic ... | reverse complement strand
TGAAAGTGAAGTTTCAACTAACATGAGTGAACTATTGGTTGAATTAGCAGAGATGACAGAGAAAATTTCTCTCAATATTCATAAAGATACGACTGAGAGAACGCCATCCTTTAAAATTAACAAACCTAATGAAACAACAGGTATTCAATTTGCAGGAATTCCTTTGGGACACGAATTTTCGTCACTAGTACTCGCTTTGTTACAGGTGGGTGAGCACCCATTAAAAATTTCAGAAGATTTAGTTGATCAAATTAAAAACATAGAAGGAGAATTCTTTTTCGAAACCTTCATTTCCTTATCATGCCATAACTGCCCAGATGTTGTGCAAGCTTTAAATGTCCTATCACTCTTAAACCCTAATATAAGCCACTGTATGGTGGATGGTGCACTATTTCAAGATGAGGTTAAAAGAAAAAAAATAATGTCAGTTCCAACAGTATTTCTTAATGATGCTGAGTTCGGACAAGGCAGGATGGAATTAGAGGAGATTATCAATAAGATTGATACAAAGGCTGGTGAAAAAAAAGCTGATCAATTATCCCAAAAAGAGCTTTTCGATATCCTTGTGGTTGGTGGAGGTCCAGCTGGTGCATCGGCTGCAATTTATTCTGCAAGGAAAGGAATAAAAACAGGAATTATTGCTGAGCGTTTTGGTGGACAAGTCATGGATACACTTGGGATAGAAAATTTTATTTCTGTACAAAAAACTGAAGGCCCAAAGTTAGTGAAAGCACTTGAAGAACATGTAAAAGAATATGATGTTGACGTCATTAATCTTCAGTCAGCAAAAAAAATTGTAAAAGTAAATGATTTATTATTTGAAGTTCACCTAAATAGCGGAGGCATTCTTAAATCTAAATCGGTCGTTATTGCCACTGGTGCAAGCTGGAAGGAATTAGGTGTTCCTGGAGAAAAAGAATTTAAGGGGAAAGGGGTAGCATATTGTCCTCATTGTGATGGACCCTTATTTAAGGGAAAAGATGTAGCTGTAATTGGAGGGGGGAATTCAGGTATTGAAGCCGCAATTGACTTAGCAGGTATCGTTAAGCATGTCACAATCTTAGAATTTGCTTCCGAGCTTAATGGTGATCAGGTATTAATTGATAGATTAAATAGCTTAGATAATATTGAGGTTGTACTAAATGCTAAAACAAATGAAATTTGTGGGTCAGATAAAGTAACACACTTAGTTTATACAGATAGAAAACATGATAAAGAAGAGAGGATAAATATTGAAGCGGTATTTATTCAAATTGGTTTAAATTCAAACAGTGATTGGGTAAAAGACGATATAAAATTAAGCCAGTATGGCGAAATCGAAATCAATGACCATGGAGAAACATCAATGGAAGGTGTCTTCGCAGCAGGCGATGTCACTACAATACCTTATAAACAAATCATTATAGCCATGGGAGAAGGTTCTAAAGCAGCGTTAGGCGCTTTTGACTATCTAATAAGGCATTAAAAAAATTTAGTCGTTGTTTTCAAGAAGTTCTTTTAGGAGAGGTATAGTAATTGGCTTTTTCATTTTTAAGGACCAATTATCTAATGCATCTAAGGTTGCGATTAAGTAGTGTAAGTCCCTTTGTAAATGCCTCATACAATATTCAATAACATTTTCATTACATAACATCCCTTTTTGTTTTGAATGGCTCAATAATGCTAATTTCTTCTCGCTATCTGTGAGTGGTTTGATTTGATAGACAAGACCCCAGCTAAGTCTGCTAGCTAAATCACTCCGCAAACCCATGTTGTTTGGAGAGTTGGCCCCAGTTATGAAAAGTTTTTTACTATTCTCTTTGCAGTCATTAAAAATATTAAAAGCTTCAACTTGCTCCATATTATTTTTAGTCTCAATATCCTCAATAACAAAAATGTTACCTCTTTTTACCACATCGGATAAATGTGACTTCCCTGAGCCTTCGACACCCCATAAATAAAAAAATTGAAGGCTTTTGTCAGCTATAAATTTTTTAATAATGTTAATTGTTTCAGAGTTATCACCAATTATAAAATTTTCAAGTGATTTAACCTTAGGTATTTGTATGTCAAGTAAAAGTTGATCCATCATTCCTATGGCACCATGTGCCTATTAAGTAAAATTAAGTTAAAATCTTACTATACATAAACTCGCAAATCTAATAAGGATTAAACCAAATTGTCTCAAAAAAAATCTGAAGATAACTCAATTACATATATGGATTCTGGAGTAAATATTGAGGCTGGAAATAACCTAATTGAAAAAATTAAACCATACGCAAAGTCTACTTTTAGAAAAGAGGTTTTAGGTGGATTAGGTGGATTTGGTTCAATGTTTGAGATGCCAAATCATATCAATAATCCAGTACTTGTTTCTGGCACTGATGGTGTAGGAACAAAGCTTAAATTAGCATTTGAACTTAATAAACATGACACGATAGGACAAGACTTAGTTGCAATGTGCGTCAATGATATTATTGTTCAAGGGGCTGAGCCCTTATTTTTTCTGGATTACTTTGCATGTGGAAAATTAAATACTCAAATTGCTGAAAAAGTTATCAAAGGTATCAGTGATGGTTGCAAGCTAGCCAAATGTTCTTTGGTTGGTGGTGAAACTGCAGAGATGCCGGGGATGTATCAAGGTGATGAGTACGACTTAGCTGGCTTTTGTGTTGGCGCAGTAGATAAAACCAAAATAATCGACGGTAAAAGAGTAGAAGAAGGCGATATCATAATTGGTATTGGTTCATCTGGAGCGCATTCAAATGGATATTCCCTAATCAGAAAAATAATATCTGAAAAAAAAATAAATTTAGATTCTAAAATTGATAATGAAACTATTGGTGATTTATTAATTAAGCCTACGAAAATTTATACGCAATCAATTTTAGAAGTTTTAAAAACTGAAAAAATAAATGCAATGGCACATATAACGGGAGGCGGTTTGACTGAAAATATTCCAAGAGTCATTCCTAACGAATTCAAGGCTGTCATCTCAAAAAAATCTTGGCAAATGCCTAAATTATTTAGCTGGATTAAATCTGAAGCACACCTAGACGATGACGAGTTATTTAAAACATTTAATTGTGGAATTGGTATGGTTATCATAGTAAAAAAAGAATCAAAAGATAGAGTGATGACATCTCTCATAAATTCAAAAGAAAATGCCTTTGAGATTGGAAAAATAACCAAAAAAGTTGTTGATGAACCACAAATACAAATTATCTAAGTATTTATTAGTTTTAATACTTTTCTCTCAAAGTCTATTCGCCTTCAAGAAGCTACCAGAGAATTTTTACATTGATTATGAGCTATTCCAGTTTGTAAAACTTAGAAATATTGAAGTAGAAAAAACCCAAATATCCTCTGGTGAAATAAAATTACAATATAAGCAGAAAAATAAAAAATATGATTTAAATATTTTGTTAAAAACAAAAAAATTTCTAAAATTTTTTGGGGATAAAGATATTAAGAGTATTGGTTTAGTAAGCAATAAGGGTCTTTTATTCAACTCATTTTTTGTTAATGACCTAAAAAAACCAAAAAAAAATATATCTGTAACTTACGATAGAAAGAATGCAAAGCTAAAAGTTGACTACAAAAAAAAGTTAACTGAAAAAAAGTATGTGGGTAATTTATTAGATATCCCAACGTTACTTCTACAATTTCATTTTGAAAAAACCAAGTCAACATACTCGTTTGATTTTTTAGAAGGAAAAAAGATTAGGAATATTAAATATAAAAAAATTAAGGATGAAAGTATAAAAATCAATGGAAGAAATTTTCAAACGGAATTATATGAGGGAGAAATTATCTCAGTAAAAAATTCAAAGCATTTTATTTGGCTTTCAAAAAGTGCTTATAGAATCCCTATTAAAATAAGATTAAAGATGAAAGGTGGATTAATGATTGACCAAAATTTAAAAAAAACAGATCTTAAAATTAAAGAAATAGATGAATAGATTTTCTATAAAGTCATGTGCTGAGGTTTTAGAAGAAAGCTTTTCTAATAACTTTCCAGCTGATTCTCAGTTGAGTTTCTTTTTTAAAAAAAATAAAAATATAGGCAAATCTGAGAGATCACTCATTGCTGATACTTATTTTAATGTCATTAGAAATAAAAGATATCTTGAGGTTTTAGGCTCAACATCAAATCCATTTAAATTAATTCTCATATATTTAATTAAATTACAAGGAAGGAGTATTCGTGATTTATTACCCATGATCAGTGAGGAGGATGGAAAGTGGCTATCTAAAGTAAAAGCAAATAAATTAACAAATATAGATCTCTCAGCAAAATTAAGTCTACCTGAGTGGTTTTGGCTAAAGTTATCTGCTCAATACAATGAAAAAAAGGCCATACAAATTGCTAACTCCCTCTTATTACCCGCGCAACTCTGTGTCAGAGTAAATACCCTTAAAGGTAAAGATAGGCAAGAGGTAATGACTGAACTAAAAGAATCTTTTCAGGAGGTAGAAAACCAAATTCTAGAAACTAAAATATCGCCAATCGGTATTAATTTACCCAGAGGAAGTTATATACAGAAACATCCACTTTATCTTGAAGGTAACATCGAAGTTCAAGATGAGGGAAGTCAATTATTATCATATTTAGCTGATGCAAAGAGGGGGTTGATGGTCGCAGATTTTTGTGCTGGCGCAGGAGGTAAAACGTTAGCTATGACAGCTATGATGAAAAATACCGGAAGAATATATAGTTTTGATATTTCAGATAAAAGATTAGATAGCTTAAAAACTAGATTAAAAAGATCAGGTGCATCAAATATCTCAATACAAAGAATTTCAAGTGAAAATGATAATAAAATTAAAAGGTTAAAAGAAAAGTTCGACAGAGTGCTCGTTGACGCACCTTGTACTGGCTTTGGGACATTAAGAAGAAACCCAGATTTAAAATGGAAGCACTCAGAGAATTCATTGATGGAATTAATAGCTAAACAAAAAAACATTCTTCATTCGGCAGCTAGATTATGCAAAAAAAAAGGGTTATTAATATATGCAACATGTAGTTTGCTTGATGAGGAAAATGAGGAACAAGTGAAAAATTTTCTATTTGAAAATTCAGATTTTAAATTAATATCGAAATCTGTAATACTAGAAAAGTATGGTGTTGCTTTGGACGATAAAAAATACCTAAAGTTAAATCCATTCGAAAATGACACAGATGGTTTTTTTGGAGCAGTTATGGAGAGAGTTAGATAATGAAAAATGCAAATAAATATATACTGCTTGCCGCGATAGCGGGAATTATAATTGGGTTAGTCATAAAAAAATTTCCCGATTCATTAATACTTCAATATATTTCAGATATATCTATTTTGGCAGGCCAAATTTTTATTACTACGCTAAAAATGATTTTAGTTCCTCTGGTATTTTTTTCTATTGTAAATGGAATTTCAAACTTAGTCTCCTCTAATAAAGCCGGTACTATCTGGAGATCAACTCTTTTATACTTTGCCGGAACCATGTTTTTCGCAGTTTTTATTGCAATGATAGCAATGAATTTGTTTAAGCCAGGCATAGGCGTTTCTATAGATGCTTGGCAGCTAGATGAGGTAGTAACATCTGAGGCTTTATCTTTTAAAGATTTTATTTATCAATTCATTTTAGGTTTATTTGAAAATCCGTTTGCATCACTGGCAAATGGGAAAATCTTACCTCTCATTATATTTTCTATCTTGATTGGTATAGCGCTAAATGAAAAAAATAAAGCATTAAACCCAGCAAGAGATTTCTTTAAAAGCTTTTATGAAATAATTTTTAAAATTGTAAATTGGATAATGTATATTGCCCCTTTTGGCATATTTGGCTTACTGGTAAATATGGTGGTTAGTCAAAATATAACAATCTTCTCTCAAGTTGGAATTTTTATGCTGATTGTTATCGGAGTAATTTTATTTCATGGAATAATATTTTTACCAACTCTATTATTCATTTTTAATAGAGTAAATATTTTATCTTTATGGAAAGGCGGGAGAGTGTCATTTATTTCGGCATTTGCAACAAGTTCGAGTAGTGCCACACTCCCTATTACACTGAAAGCATCACAGAATAACTTCGGTGCATCAAAAGATGTTTCTAATTTTGTTTTGCCAATCGGTGCCACGATGAATATGGATGGAACGGCAATGTATGAGGCAGCAGCGGCATTATTCATCGCAAATTTAGTAGGACTAGATTTAGGGTTATCTCAACAGTTTGTTTTATTTTTTATTGCTATGATCGCCTCAATTGGAGCCCCTGGAATTCCAAGTGCGGGAATGGTGACAATGGCTATGGTGCTTCAAGTGTTGGGACTTCCTTTGGAAGCTCTTGGCATATTAATACCAATGGATCGTTTGCTAGACACGTTCCGAACAACAGTAAATGTTGAAGGCGATTTAGTAGGGACCTTAATTATTGATAAATTAGTTAAGGATTAACTTTTTTTCTTCGCTCTAAAAAATCTAATGATAATGAGTAAGCTGATGGGATAACGACTAAGGTGAGTAGTGTAGAAGATAACATGCCGCCAATAACAGCAACCGATAAGGGACCATTAGTTTCTGATCCTGCACCATACCCTAATGCGGCTGGAAGAAGAGCAAGTATAAGTGTCAGTGAGGTCATAAGAACAGGTCTCAACCTTATGGGGCATGCTTCTAAAAGTGCGTGATTAGTACTCTTACCCTTTGCTTTAATTTGGTTGGTCATATCGACCAGTAGAATGGAATTTTTGGCAACTAAGCCGATTAATAAAACCATTCCAATCATTGAATATATATTCAGGCTATTTCCAGTTACCCACAACAACATCACTCCACCAATAATTGCCAAAGGTTGGGCGAGCATTACGATTAAGGGTTGAAAGAAAGAATTAAATAGACTTGATAAAACCATGTATAAGAGAACTGTTGCTAAGGAAAAAGCAAATAAAATATTACTGGTGGTTTTGGCAAATTCTTTAGCCTGACCAACAAGCTTAATAGAATACTCACTAGGAAGTATTTTTTGACTGGCATTGTTTACAACTTTGACGGCTTCACCAAGGGAAATTGTTGGGTTAGCATAAAAATTTGCAGAGTATTGTAAATCTTGTCTACCCATGACAGCTGGACCTAGCGTTTCTGTGAAGCTCGCAATAGAATCAAGTCGAACAAGTTCTCCCGTATCTCCTTTTAAATTAATTTTTTTAAGGTCCGATATCTCCTCAATAATACCTTCTTTTGCTTTCATTCGAATATCATACCTTTGTCCATCCCCAGGCTCATCGTTAAACCGAGCTACATCAAGCCCATTACTAAAAACGGAAATCGAATTTGCGATATTGGCTGCACTAATTCCAAAACTCGCGGCTCTCTCTCTATCAATTTGAAGATTCATTTGAGGTAAACTGAGTTGTAAATCTAAATCAATGCGCCCTAGACCTTCGATTTGTGACAGTTCGTATTGTAGCTGATCTGCTAAGGACGAAACGGTCTCAATATTTGGTCCGATGAGAGAAAATTGTAAAGGTTCAGATCGCCTACCACCAGCAATGGAGGGAGCGGATATAAAAGCCTTCACTCCAGTTAAAGAATCAAAATCACCTTTAATCTGTTTTATTATTTCTGATTGAGACAGCAGGCGATTTTGTTTATCTTTCAGCATGACACTTATAAACCCTGAATTGACTTGACCCCTGCTTCCCAGTCCAATGGAAGAAAATACACCCTTGATAACACCATCGTATTTATCAAGAACATTTTCAATTTCAAGTAATTTTTTATAGGTATAGTCCATATTGGAACCGAGTGGGGTTTTAAATCTAACACTAAATCTACTTTCATCTTGTTCCGGCAAAAAAGTTTTTTCGACTTTTGAAAAAAAGAATCCACTCGATAGAACAATAAGAAAGCTCAACAAAAGAACTTTCCAGCGATGATTTAGTGACCAAGTTAAGATTTGCTTATAAAATTTTTCAACCTTCATAAAAGTACTATCAAATTTTGATAAGAAATTAATTGGTTTTTCTTTTTTTTCTAAGAATTTTGAACATAGCATTGGGGTTAATGTAAGTGAAACGACTAATGAAACAAGCACACCGCTTGTGACGACAATAGCAAATGATTCAAAGAAACGACCAACAATACCTTCCATAAAAATAACCGGACCAAAAATACACACTAGAGCAATAGATGAGGCTAACACGGCAAAAACCACTTCATTGCTCCCATTAATAGATGCATTAAAAATGTTTTTATCAATCTTTTTATGGTGTCTAAAGACATTCTCAAGAACAACGATGGAGTCATCAACAACAATTCCAATGAGTAGGATCAAAGCTAATAATGTCATGCTATTAAAAGTAAAGTTATAGAAATACATAATAGCTATGGCTCCTAATAGGGAGATTGGTATAGCTACAGCAATAATTAACGTCGATCTTATCGAACCCAGAAATAAAAGAACAATGAGCGATGCCAGGATAGTCCCTTCCAAAATATGCTCCTGAAGCGACTTCACCATAGACTTGATATAAATTGAATCATCTGTTGAATACTGAATTTTTAATCCTGGAGGTAAGTTTGGTGTGATTTCATTTTCAATTTTTTCTTGCACTTTTTTTATGATATCGACGGTATTGGTGTTTGCTACTTTTACAATGCCTAAGCCAATACTTGTTTCACCATTAAACCTTGCAGTTTCTCTATAGTCATCAAGACCATCCTCAACCTCAGCAATGTCTTTAACCTTAATTGCTCCTCCATCCCTGTAAGCAATAATCATTTCTTGGATATCATTGACATTATGAAACTCTAGATCGAGTTTAAACATTTTTTCTGATTTTGATCTTACAAGAAATCCTCCCGGAAATTGGACGTGTTCATTATCAAATGCGGAGATAAGATCTTCAGCTGTAATTTTAAGTGCAGACATTTTTTCAGGTAAAAGATTTATTCTTACAGTTCTATCTCTTTTACCGCCCAATCTAATTTCACCGACACCATCTACTGTTTCGATTTTTTTCTTTAAGATGTTTGAGGCATATAAATTAAGTTGTTGAATTGTTCGATTACCTGTTAAAGATAGCCACATGATTGCACTTGCATTTGTTTCAACTTTTCTTACAACTGGAGGGACAATGTCCTTAGGAAGTCTACGACCAACTTGGCTTACCTTTGACTGAATTTCATTAAATGCTACTTCAATATCCTTATCTAAATTAAAGGTAATGCTAACCACTGATACACCTGGGGAGGACTCAGATCGAATAGACTCAATTCCAGGTGTTGTATTGACAGCATTTTCGATAATATTTGTAATACTAGAATCTATAATTTCTGGATTTGCCCCCTCAAGAGAGGTTGTGACAGATAGGATGGGAAATTCAACCATAGGGAATTTATCAATCCCTATTTTTTGAAAACCAATGATACCAAGCAGCACAAAGATGCCAGATATCATCCAGGCTAAAACATATCTTCGAATTGAAATTTCAGGCAGCGTCATTATTTAATTTTGCGTAATATTAACTTTAGCTTCATCAGTAAGATAAGCAGCACCCTCAACAGCTATTATTTCGCCAAGCTTTAAACCCGAAGTAATTTCTGTATTTCCATTTTGGGTGATACCCGTTTGAACAGGCTTTTCATATGCAACATCATTTTTAATTACATAAACAACTTGTCCAGCTGGCCTGAGGATTATGCTTTGTTCAGGAACACTTAAATTGCTTATTTCCTTAAAAATTACTGTCCCCCTAACGCTTCCCCCAGCTTGCCAATTAGGCTGATTTATAATATCAGCAATAACATCAATTGAAAGACTATCAGAAATTAATTGGGGCTTTAATTCTGCAATTTTGACTATAATTTTTTCTTCTACTATGGGGCTTTTTAATTCAATAGGTAATCCGGGCTTAAGTTTTGTCGCTAATTTTTCCGGAAAGGGAACATGGGCTCTTAAGCGATCATTATTCATTATCTGAATTATTGGATCCCCTATTTTTAAAAAATCTCCAATAGAGGCTATCTGTTTCTCAACTTTTCCGCTAATAGGTGAGTATATTTTAGTTTTACTTAGTCTGTACTTAGCTATTTTAGCCCTTGCTTCTGATATTTTTATTAACTCTTCTGTTTCATTTTTTTGATTTACTATTTCATCAAGCGCATTAGGAGAAATAAAATTCTCATCAACTAATTCAGAATTTCTTTGGTAGGTTTTATTTTGACCATTTAAGCGTATTTTTAGTTGACTTAATTCAGCTTCAGCTAATTCCAGTTGATAGCGATAATCTTGATCATCTAGCTGTGCAATTAGATCTCCTTTTTTTAGGATAGTACCCGTTTTGGTGTATATTTTTTTAACTGAAGATGCAATTTCTGATCTGATTGTAGGATCCATTAAGCCTTCAATAGTCCCTATGGCTGATTCCTGATCTTTAAAGTTATAGATTTGAACTGGCGAAGTACTAATATTAATCGTTCGTTGTTTCTTTTTCTCTATTTCTTCCTCTTGCCCACAACCAAAAAGAATCAAGGATAAA
>Ga0206123_10004737_pt1 | contig 10518 bp, 9 predicted proteins | sample Helgoland_Spring_2_FD_160086 | JGI IMG/M metagenome (GOLD analysis project Ga0206123, IMG submission 160086) | Pelagic subsurface seawater microbial communities from Kabeltonne, Helgoland, North Sea - Helgoland_Spring_Bloom_20160316_1 | ecosystem: Environmental > Aquatic > Marine > Epipelagic ... | reverse complement strand
TGAGCCAGTTTATGATTTAATAAGAGTAGTTTTTGTAAACAAGTTTGGAGCTTTACAAGAGTTCTATTTTAATAAAAAGAATGTTGTAAGTCTAAATGTTACACAAGAAAATTATGAGTCTATGTTGATTAGTGCAAACACATACTCAAATACAGACCATCAAAAATATGTGTATAACAAACAAGGATCAGAAAGAATAACATTAAATACTGGATATGTAGATGAAGGTCAGTTTGAAACAATAAAACAGCTAATGTTATCTGAGCAAGTATGGGCAAAAATTGGAACAGCAGTTTATCCAATGAATGTTCAAACAAGTTCATTAACTAAAAAAACTAAAATTAATGACAAGTTAGTAAACTACTCTATAGAGATGATGTTTGCATATGATGAAATTAATAGTGTAAGATAATGAGTAAATTCCAACTATATATAGATAATCAAAGAGTAGAGCTTTTTGATAATGAAAGTGTTAGTTTAACACAGACAATTCAAAACATAAGAGACATCTCTAAAGTCTTTACAGATTTTACAAAACCTTTCACACTTCCTGCATCATCAGAAAACAACAAAATATTCAAACACTACTACAGACTTAATTTGGCTACTGGTTATAATTTTGATGCAAGAAAAAAAGTAGATGCTAAGATTGAATTAAACTCTATACCATTTAGAGAAGGGAAAATAAGATTAGAAGGAGTAGATTTAAAGAAAGGAAAGCCTGATAGATATAGAGTGACCTTTTTTGGAAACACAGTAAACTTAGGAGACACTTTAAAAGACAATAAGATAAACTCATTAACATGGCTTAACAACTTTAATCTAGATTATGATGCATCAACTATTGAGTCTGTTTTAACTAATCCTACTGGACAAACAACAACAGTTGATAGTGTTCAATATACAGCAGCTGTAATAGTTCCTTTAATATCTAATACAGTTAGACTTTGGTATGACAGCTCACCAGTTACTAATTTTCCATATTTAAACTCAGATGAAGAAGTTAATGTAGCTAATGGTGGAAATTTATATCCAACTAATGTAGGATCAGAAACAGCTAATGATGTACATGGTGTTTATTTTGAAGATTTGACTTATGCTATAAAAGTTCATTTAATAGTAAAAGCAATAGAAGATCAATATCCTACAATTAAATTTAGTGATGACTTTTTTGATTTAACAAATGGACCTGAAGCATATCAAGATCTATATATGTTGTGTCAAAATAAAGAAGGTAGAGTATTTGAAGATTTAGGTTTAGCAGAAAGACTAATAACTGGACTACCAACAACACAAAGCAATCATATTATTACTAATGACTCAAGAGTTATTATATATAATTTAAATATAGATCAGACTGTTTTAGGAACATGGAGTATCAATACAGGTTCAGCATATCCAACTTTTACTGTTGTTTTAAGAGAAGGATCAGAGACAGTATTAAGAAGAACATTCTTAACTGGAACAAACACAGTAGCAACATTTTCACAACAAATAACAAACTCAACTGAAGGCTATAACATCACAATAGAAACAGAAACAGCATTTAACATAGCAGATGTTACATTTGTAGGTATAGATCCAAGTGGAAATACAACAACAGCACAAACATCTTATGGATCAGGTGGATTAGATGTGACTTTAGCAAAAGAGTTCATTATAAGTCAAAACTTGCCTAACATGCAAATTATAGACTTTTTAACTGGACTGTTTAAAATGTTTAATTTAACTGCATTTCAACAAGATGGAATTATTCATGTTAAAACCTTAGAGAGTTTTTACACATCAGGAACAGTTAGAGATATTACAGAGTTTGTTGATCCACAAACAATACAAGTTGATAAAGCATTGCCTTATGAAGAAATAGAATTTAAATATAAAGATACTGGAGCAATCTTTGCAAATCAACATGACCAGTTAAGTTCAACAGTATGGGGTGGTCTTAATTATACAGAAACTGGAGGACTAGACAGTAATCCTACAAAGTATGATATTGAAGTACCTTTTGCACATTTAAAATATGAAAGACTGTATGATCCTAATGGTGGTGCAAACTCACAACAAGATGTTCAATGGGGTTGGATGGCAAATGAAAATGATGGCTCTTATTTTGAAGATCCAGTTTTATTTATAGGTCAGTATGTATCATTGCCTAGTGATATTAGATTTTTACAAACTAAATCAAGTTTAGGAGGAATTAGAGCTATTAGTGATATATGGATTCCATCTAACTCTGTAAGTAGAGATGCAACAACTAATAAAGAAACAATACATTTTGGATTAGAGTTAAATGAATGGACAGAAGGAAACAACTTTACAGAATCACTTTTTGAGAAATACTATAGATTTTACATAGCAGGAGTGTTTAATCAATCTAAAAGACTAACTAAAATAACAGCTAGATTACCAAAAAAGTTTGTTGTTAATTATACATTAGCAGATGTAATAGTTATAAATGATAATAGATATAGAATTAATAGTATTACTACTAACCTATTAACTGGTCAAAGTCAATTAGAATTATTAAATGAGACAGTTAATGATACTTTAGCAACACAGCCTGACTCAGGAGGAGGAGAGGGAGGTCAGCCACCAAGTACACCTACAACTAATGTTTTAACATTATATCAATGTGATAGTCCTAACAACACTTTTGAATCAACTCAAACATTAGCTACTTTAAACTTAGCAATTAATACAAGAGTAGAAGATGGATCAGGAAACACATATAGAGTAACTGGAAACAATGTTCTTAGTACACACACATCAGTAAGTGTTACATCAACTGGATTAACTGGATGTCCTTCTACACCTACAACACCTACAACAAATTATTATGGTTTAGAAAGATGTTCTGATAATGCATCAAATTTTAGAACAGCAACAGAAGTAGGAAATCCAACATATGCTATAACTCAACAAGTTTTTGATGGTTCAAATGTTAAATATATAATTGCTAATGCAACAGCTCAAGATACTGTACCTTCTGTTACTATAGCATCAACACCTAGTCCTGCACAATTTAGTTGTAGTGGTAATGTTACAACATATTATTATCAATTAAATCCATGTTGTAGTGGAACAACTTTTATTGGGTTTAGTGCTAACAGTTCATTATCAGGAACTAGAGTTTATAATAATCAAACATATGTAATATCACCTGCAAGTAATACTGGAACTATTGATATTGACAGTTTACCATCAGGAACATGTCAGGTTTATTATTACACTTTAAATGATTGTGCTAATCAATCAACAATAGAACATTATGGTTATAGTAATTGTTCTAATTTGAATGGAACTGAATTAACATATAACTCAACATGTTATCATGTAGCAACAACATCAAATACAACTGCAACAGTAAACTTAGATAGTTTAAGCTCTTGTACTTGTCCAGGTACTCCACCACCACCTGCCACAGAGTATTATCTTTTACAGCATTGTGATACTAATGTTATTTATGTAACAACTACAACAACTAATGATATTACTTTAACACAAAATGCTAGTCCTTCAAGTGCATCTTTAGTTACAGATTCAAATGGTATATGTTATACTGTAAATTCAACAACAACAGATCCTAGTCAATATACTAATCAAATAGGAGCAGTTTCAAGTGAAAACCAACTAGGTTGTCCTGCAACACCATGTACACAGACATTGTATTATCAATTATTACAATGTGCTACAAACAGCTCTAATTACATTACAAGTCAAACAACATTAGAGGTAAGCTATAATGTAAATGATATGGTACAAGAAACTGCAACACCTAGTCAAACATATAAAGTGTTAGGAACAACAACAAGTGGTACATCAGTAATTGTATCACCATCAGCATTATCAGCATGTCCTACTTTTTATGAATTAAGACAATGTTATACTTTACAAGGAAGCTATAGATCAGATCAAGATGTAACAGCAATAAGTTTAAGTGTAAATGATAGAGTACAAGCACCTGATGGTATGCCTTACACAGTTGTTTCAGTTGGTGTATCAGGAGGAGGGTATGCAAATGTAGGAACTGTTACAGATACTGGTCAGACTGGTTGTCCAACAATTAACAGTAATACATTGTATTATTCATTACAAAGATGTAGTGATTCAGTAACTGGTTTCTTGTCCTTACAAACAGTTAATGATATAAGTTTAAATAATGGAGATGTAGTAGGATTAGGAGGAACATCAGGTCCAACATATCAAGTAGTAGGTACTGGAATCATAACAAGTGGTACACAAATAGGTGCAGTTACAGACACAGGTAACACTAATTGTATTACACCAGTAGTTCCACCAGTACCACCACCTGCCACAACAAACTATGCAACATTTATTACTTGTGATGATCCTGCAGGAGCAACTATATCAGTATATAGTACTTCTCAAATATCAACATGGTGGGTTATATCTGAAGTAGGTTCATTTGAATGTTACAGATGGCAAAACACAAATCAAGGAGTAAATCCAATAGAGTTAAATAATACTAATTTTAATTTCTTTACAACTGAAAATACAGCAGGAGCAAATTGTATTGATTGTAATAATCAAGCACCACCACCTCCTCCTCCACCTCCTCCACCTGCACCTACTTGTTTTCAAGTTGCTGTTTATAAAAGTGCAATATCTGCTATTGATTTATGTAGTCAAACACAACAAAGAACTGTAAATTTAAATGCAAGTACTTTAGGAGCTGCAAGTCAGGTTTTTTTAGATACAGATTGTACAAATTTAGTAACATTACCACAATGGTTTAGTGAAACAACAAGTGGTAACTACTGGTATTGGAATGGAAGTTCTTTTGCAGGTCCATATACACAAAACTGTCCATAATGAAAGAGATTAAAAATTTTATAAATAAAACAGAAACAGAGTATTTGATTAGAATGATAGATAAATATGCAAGTAAATCTATGGTTGTGGGTACACCAAAAGAAAAAAACAAGTATAGTTTATCAAGAACATCATACACAGCTAATCTAATTCATAATGATCCTACAGTTCAGACTATTCACAAAAGAATATCTAAATATTTAGGTATTAATCTTAAAAAGGGTGAGTCACTACAAGGACAAAGGTATGAAGCAGGTCAATATTTTAAAGATCATCAAGATTATTTTAAAGGTGAACACTACAATATGAATTGTTTAGCATCAGGCAACAGAACATACACATTTATGCTGTACTTAAATGATAATTTTGAAGGAGGTTCTACTAATTTCCCACATTTAAATAAAGAAATCAAAGCTGAAACTGGTAAAGCTCTTGTTTGGAATAATTTACAACATGGAATACCTAATGAATACATGACACATTCAGGAACAGAAGTAATATCAGGAACTAAATACATAATTACTTCATGGTGGAGAGAAAATCAATGGGATGGAGGTCAGGATATAAAAGAATATGAGAAAAAATTAAAAAGTAATCAATTAAGTATTATATAAATAGCATGTTAAAGAACATAATAGACCTCTTACAAGTAGTGAATGGTGAAACTGAAAGAATAAAGTTTGCACAAGGTTCTAAATATCTTCCTGATAATTGGAAAGATGGTTTAAAGATTGCTAAAAGGATGGCTAACTGGGAAATAAATAAAAACAAATGAGTGTTATAAAAAAAATACAGTTACTTTTTGAAGTTGACAATAAAGAAGCTAATCAGGAAATACAAGAAACTAATGATAAGCTAAAGGAAACTACAACTGATATGGATGCAGTTGGTGAAACTGGTGATGCCATAACTGGAGGGTTAGTTACAAATTTCAAAGGTGTAGTAAATAGTATTAAGACAGCAGTTGTAAGTTTAAGAACTTTAAAAGGAGCTTTGATTGCTAGTGGTATTGGAGCTTTTGCTATTGCTATAGGATCTGTAACTGCAGCATTTACAAATTCTGAAGAAGGTCAGGACAGATTTAACAAGTTAATGTTGAGCTTTAATGTTATTGTAGGTAACTCTATTGACATATTAGAGAACTTAGGTAAATCTATATTGAGTGCAGGTAAAATATTAGGTAAAATTTTTACTGGACAAATAGGTGCAGCAGCTTTAGAGTTTGACAATCTTAAAGAAAGTGTAGGTGATACAGTTGAAGGGATAAAAGACTTTGGAAAAGAAACTGAAAAAGAAATAAAACAAGCAAGATTATTATCAGACCTAAGAGCAGCAGCAGATAAAGATGAAAGAAAACTAATAATTGATAGAGCAGAGGCAGATAGAGTAAGAGCAGACTTATTAGAAAAAGCAGTAGATAGAGAAAACTTTACAACAGAGCAAAGAATTCAATTTCTTAAAGATGCTAGTGCTTTAGAAGAAACTATTACAAATCAAGAAATAAATTTAGCACAAACTAGATTAGACAATCTTAAATTACAAAACAGTTTTGGTCAAAGTAAAAAAGAAGATTTAGATGCAGAAGCTCAATTAACAGCAGAGTTAATAACACTTGAAACTGCAAGGCTAACAAAACAAAAAGAGGTAACTGGTCAGATCATAGCTCTTAACAATGAGGAGAAAGCATTAAAGAAAGCTGAAGCAGATAAAGCTGAAGCAGATAAACAAAAAGAACTTGATGATGAAGCAGCATTTAAATTAGCACAAAGAGAGGCATTGGCTGTAGATGAAGATGCAAAAACAGAATTGCTTGTAACTAAAACTCAAGAAAGATATGATGCTTTAATAGAACAAGCTAAAAAGTTTAATGGTGATGTAATAGGATTAGAAGAAGCTAAGGCTGCTGCTGTTGCAGAGATTACAAAAAAGAGTGAAGATGATACTGGTGAAATAACAGAAGAAGGAGAAAAATTTAAAGTATCTACATTAGCTAAGTTTGTTGCATTAGGAATAGGTATTGCAGCAGAAGGTTCAAATGCAGCTAAAGCTCTAGCTATAGCAAATGCATTAATTGCAACTTATCAAGGTGCATCAGATGTTTTAAAAAATCCAACAAGTATTACACCATTTCAAAAAGCTGCTGATGTAGCATTAGTTTTAGCAACTGGATTTGCACAAGTAAAAGCTATTACACAAACACAAATACCAGTTCTAAGTGTTGGAGGTGTTTCAGCAGGAGGATCTGCTGCACCAGTACAACAATTACAAGCTCCTGATTTTAATGTAGTAGGTGCATCACCAATTAATCAATTAGCAGAGGCAATAGGTGGACAACAACAACAGCCAGTAAGAGCTTATGTAGTTGCAGAAGAAGTTACATCAGCACAAGAGTTAGAAAGAAATAGAATTAGAACAGCAGCATTAGGCTCAGGCATGATAGGAGGAATTTAAAAAACAAAGTAATAAACCAATTATAATAATATGAAGATTATAGAATTAATATTAGATGAAGAAACTGAGTTTAATGGAGTAGATGCAATTTCTATTGTAGAAAATCCTGCTATACAAAGTAACTTTGTTGCATTAAAGGATGCAGACCAGGTAGTCAAACTTGCAGAGGTTTCTAAAGATAAAAGAATATTATTAGGAGCAATTCTAATTCCTAACAAACCTATTTTAAGAAAAGGTGATGATGAAGATTATTACATATACTTTTCCAATGACACAGTAGAGAGAGCTAGTCAGATGTATCTTAAACAAGGTAATCAACATAATGCATCATTAGAACATGAATATAATTTAAAAGGATTGACATTAGTAGAGAGTTGGATAGTAAAAGACCTAACACATGATAAGAGCAGGTTATATGATAACACTAAAGATGTTCCAGTAGGTACATGGATGGGTGCAATAAGAGTAGACTCTGATGAAGTATGGGATGGTTATGTTAAAGAGGGAGTTGTTAAAGGTTTTTCAATAGAAGGCTATTTTGCTGATAAAGCTGAAAGACCAAAAGAAAAGATAAATGATTTTTTAAATGAAATAGAGTCCTTAGAGGCAGAGTTTTTACTTTCTGAAATAGAAAACATACTAGATGATAAAGAAGTTAATCTAGAGAGCTTTAATGACTATCCTGAAGGTGTAGCAAATAATGCTAAAAGAGGAATAGAGTTAAATGAAAAGATAAAAAACAAGTGTGCAACTGATGTAGGTAAGATCAGAGCAACACAATTAGCACAAAAGAAGAACATTTCAGTAGAGACTATTAAGAGAATGTACAGCTATTTATCTAGAGCTGAGGATCAGTATAGAAAAAACTCAGATGATTCAGAGGCATGTGCTAATATTTCATATTTATTGTGGGGTGGATTAGCTGCTTTAGGTTGGAGTAGAAACAAACTAAGACAATTAGGAGAGTTAGAACTTGAAACAGTAGTGGTTGATGACAACTTTGCAATAATAGATGATAGGTTAGCATACTCCTCTGTTGAAAAAGCAGAAGAAATGGCTATGAATATAGGATGTGAAGGTCATCATATGCATGAGTTAGATGGTAAAGAGTGGTACATGCCTTGTGAACAGCATGAATTAAAAGCTCCTTGTCAAGCAGGATATGAAATGTATGGCTTTAAAATTAAGAATGGAAAGAGAGTTCCAAATTGTGTACCAATAAACAACTAAGACATGCCAGGAAAACATTATAAAAAGAAAAAGAAGAAAAAGAAGTAATGGCTAAAAACAAGTTCATATCATCTTCAACTTTAATTAAAAAAAAAGTAAGAAGAAAGGGTGTTCATGCTAAAAGTAAGACTTCAAAAAATAGAGGATCAGACAATTATGTCAAACCATATAAACAACAAGGAAGATGAATAGAAAAAGAAAGAATCCTGCTCCATCTTATACAAGTCCTATAAGAACTCAGAGAGGTTGTTTGTGTGATGATGGTACTTATCATCCTGAATGTTGTGATGGTACACTATGGGGACAAGGAGTTGGAAAAACAGAAACTTAAACCAAAAATATAAATTTTTAAATCAATATAATTATATAGTCATGAAAGCAACTGATACAATTAGTAAAATCAAAAACATCTTAGGCATGGAGTTGTCTAAAGAAGTAAAAGAAGTAGAAGTGAAAGCTGAAGAAGTTACACTAGCTACTATGAATCTAGAAAATGGTACTGTTATAGAGGCAGAATCATTTGAAGGTGGTAAGGAAGTCTTTATTGTCACAGAAGATGATAGGGTTCCCATGCCAATTGGAAGTTATACTCTAGAAGATGGAAGATCAGTTGTAGTTAAAGAAGAAGGTCTAATTGACAGTATCTCTGAAGCTACAGAAGAAGTTGAAGAAGAAGTTGAAACATCTAAAGAAGATGTTAAGGCTGAAGATTTAGCTACAGATTATCCATCAAAAGAGGAATTTAATGAGTTAAAATCTATGGTAGAGGATATTAAAACAAATCTATCAGAGGTTTTAGAAACTCAGGAAAAGGAAATTGAAAAGTTACAAACTGAATTATCAGCAGAACCTGCTGCACAGCCTATAACTCACAGTCCTGAAAACAAAGCTAAAGAGGTAGAGTATCAATTTAGCAGTTCAAGAGCAGAAAGTTCTCTTGACAGAATAATGAAAAAGTTAAGTAAATAATATAAATTTTAAAATTCAAAAAAAATGAGTAAACCAACAATAACAACTACTTATGCAGGTCAGGCTAGTAAACAGTACATAGCAGCTGCATTACTTTCAGGAACAACATTAGAAAATGGTGGTGTAACTGTTATGCCAAATGTGGCACACAAAGAAGTAATCCAAAAGATTGCTGCATCAGGTCTTATCAAAGATTCAACATGTGATTTTGATGATCAAGGAACTGTTGCTGTAACAGAAAGAATATTAACATTGGAAGAATTCCAAGTAAATGTTAAGTTCTGTACTAAGCAATTTGTAAATTCATGGGAAGCATCAGAATTAGGAGTAAGTGCATTTACTAACATGCCATCAAGATTCTCAGACTTCATCATTGCAAACTTTGCAGATCAGATTTCAGCTTCAGTTGAAACAAATATTTGGACTGGAGTAACAGGAAATCCAGGAGAAATAGATGGATTTGAAACTTTATGGGCAGCAGATGGTGACATCATAGATGTACCTAACCCAGTTGCAATTACACATACAAATGTAATAGAAAAACTAGGTGATACTGTAGATTTAGTTCCTAATACTGTGTATGGTAAGGATGACTTAAAGATTTATGTATCTAAAGATGTAATGAAGAACTACATCAGATCTTTAGGTGGATATGCATTAGGTCAAGGTGCAAATGGATATGAAAACAAAGGTCAAATGTGGTACAATGGTCAAGCATTAACTTTTGATGGTGTTCCATTATTCATGGCATCAGGTATGTCATCAAACACAATGGCTGTAGCACAAACTAGTAACCTTTATTTTGGAACAAATGTATTATCAGATCTAAATGAAATTAGAGTAATTGATACATCTGACACATTAGGTGATAGAAATGCAAGATTCATTGCAAGATTTGCATACAATGTCCAGTATGGTTTAGGAAATGAAATAGTTCTTTACCAAGCATAATAACAAAGTTAATAATCCAAATATAGGGGAGGTGTAAAAGCCTCCTCATATTTACAAAATAAAATATAATATGAGTTGTAATTT
>Ga0206123_10004736_pt1 | contig 10522 bp, 14 predicted proteins | sample Helgoland_Spring_2_FD_160086 | JGI IMG/M metagenome (GOLD analysis project Ga0206123, IMG submission 160086) | Pelagic subsurface seawater microbial communities from Kabeltonne, Helgoland, North Sea - Helgoland_Spring_Bloom_20160316_1 | ecosystem: Environmental > Aquatic > Marine > Epipelagic ... | reverse complement strand
CCGCGCTACCACCAGGGGCATCCCCCAGTGACTTGATACAGGCGTATATTAACGAGGGAATAATAGACGAAACATCAACATTTCTTGACGATAGATATTACTTTGATACGGAAAAATTGACAGCAGAGGTGGGAGCAAGAGTAAATGCCATCTTCCAGTCAAATGATAAGCTTTGGAAAAAGCTCGTTCGCGAACTTCTGTCTGGCGCAATAGGGTTTAAGGACATCCCTGGAGCAGAAGCACAATTTATTCTCAACCCTGAACACTTATTTGACTTGACTGACGACAAGACGATTGATATATATGGCGATGCTCTAAGCCTAAGAGTGGCGCTCAAGGGCGGCAGGAAGATTGGAATAGAGTCTATAGATACAATCAAAGATGACTCAGCAGCAAAAGCGTCTTACAGGTGGGATATTAAAGATAATCCGCTAAAGCAAGCTATCGCAGAAGAAAAGGCAAAAGTTGAAGCCGAAATGCGCCAATTAGCGTCCCTTACATCTGCCGCCACGAAGCCTGGTTCATTTATTCAAATGCGAGAAGAAGAGTCGCAAGAGCAATCTTTGGATTTGGAAAATATGTTCGATAGAGCATACGATGATATTACGATAGACATAGCTGATAATTTTGAACAAGAACTCAAAGATTCGATAGACTGAGGTAGAATTGAAATCACCACTACGCTATCCAGGCGGCAAAAGCCGTGCTGTTAAGCATATACTTCCACACTTCCCAGAAGATGTTAAAGAAGTCTGTTCTCCATTCTTAGGTGGAGGCTCAATTGAGTTAGCCTTAGCCGAGCAAGGTGTTCGGGTGTATGGCTACGATATCTTCCAGCCGCTGATTTGGTTTTGGCGGACACTAACTGGCAACCCCGAAGCCCTGGCTGATGAAGCAGATAGCCTACGCAAGCCGCACCCTGACTATGAAAATGGGCGAGGACTTTTAAAAGAAGACTTTATTAATATCCGAGAAGACTTAAAATCAGCAACACAATGTTCGCTTCAAAACGCAGCCAAGTTCTATGCTCTCAATCGCTCATCCTTTTCAGGTGCGACACTTAGTGGAGGCTGGTCAAAAAAAGCATCTTACGCAAGGTTTACCGACTCCTCTATTGAGAGAGTCAGAAAGTTCAAAGAACCAAAATTATATGTCGCTCCGCTTGATTTTAAGCAATCAATCGCAACACACCCAGAAACATTCCTTTATCTTGATCCCCCATATCTTTTGGGCAAAGACAAAGAAAATCTTTATGGAGCAAGCGGAGACACTCACAAAGGCTTTGACCATTTAGGTTTGGTGAATATATTAAAGGAACGAGACAACTGGATATTATCTTATAATAATTGTCCAGAAATCTTGAAACTATATGAGGGATATGATATTATATATCCTGACTGGAAGTATGGAATGTCCTCGGACAAGACTTCCAAAGAAGTGCTAATCATTAATAAGGGAAAAAAATGAGCAGAAAATATTGTTCCAATGAGGAACTCCAAAGAAAGATTCTACAGGGTGTTGAGACCCTCGCTAATAACGTCGCCACGACTCTTGGACCAAAGGGTCGGAATGTAATCCTACAGGAAAAGGGTAAACGCCCTATTATTACAAAGGATGGTGTGACGGTGGCAAAATTCGTTGAGTTCGACGATCACTTTATGAACGCTGGTGCCCAAATTATTAAACAGGCAGCAGAACAAACGAACTCCGATGCTGGTGATGGAACAACGACAACAACCATCCTTTGTCGTGCCATCCTCCAACACGCCCAGCGATATATTACCGCAGGCGTCTCCCCTGTAGAACTTAAACGAGGGATTGACAAGGCGGTTACCACTGTTGTAGCAAATTTAGAATTGCAGTCAAGACCTATTTCCAGTCTGGAGGATATCAAACGCATCGCGACAATCTCAGCAAATGGTGATGAAGTAATTGGAAATCTTGTTGCAACCGCTGTCGATTCTGCTGGTAAAGATGGTGCAATCACGATTCAAGAAGCCCGCTCTGTTGAGACCTCTCTTGATCTTGTCGAAGGATTCCGACTTCAAGCTGGCTGGGCAGCCTCGGCTTTTGTCACTGATGAGCGTGCATCGGCAGCCCGCTATGACAAACCGCTGCTTCTCGTTACTGATGAAAAGATTGAAACAGTAGACCAAATCCTGCCCGTGCTGGAGGTTGTAGCAAGGGAGGGTAGACCCCTTGTTATTTTTGCAGAAGAGGTTGAGGGGCAAGCACTCGCCGCTCTGATTATGAATACCGTTCGCGGCACGATGAAGGTGACCGCTGTTAAGGCTCCACGATACGGAGAAGAACGGAGAGGTATCTTGGAAGACCTTGCAACTTCAGTTGGTGCCACTTTTGTCAGCAGACTTAGTGGTATGAAGGTACAAGAAACTAAATTGTCAGATCTGGGCTCGGCTAGTAAAATTGAGATTGGCAGGTATCTGACGACAATCATGGGTGGTACGGGCGATGTTGATGATATTGAGAATCGCATCGAAACTCTCAAGTCCCAGCTTGAACAAACTGAAAATCTTCACGAATGCGAGCGCCTTCAGGACCGCATTACAAAGCTTGCCTCTGGTGTCGCGGTCATCCGTGTCGGTGGTGCCACTGAAGTGGAGATGGTTGAGAAGAAACATCGCATTGAAGACGCCTTGGAAGCGGTTAAGTCAGCCCAGCAAGAAGGAATTGTTGCTGGAGGTGGGACAGCTTTAGTCCGCGCCAGTACAAATATTGAAGTTGAGGTTTCAAATGAAGAACAGCAATTGGGAGTTGAAATTATTAAGGGAGCCATTCAAGAGCCCCTAAAACAAATGGCATCCAATGCTGGCACGTCGCCCGATCTTACTGTTAGTCGAATTCTAAGTTCTGAAGATCACGAGGGTTGGGACTTTTCAACTGGAAACTTTGTTGATTTATTTGAAGCAGGTATCCTTGATCCAGCAAAGGTCACTCGCTGTGCGTTGCAAAATGCAGCATCAGCAGCAGGTACATTATTGACTGCAAATTATGCGATTGTTCAGGATGAATAACAGCAACAAACTATATATTAATGATGGACAGCACAACTGAAACATTGATAGAGCTTAACTCTAAGCTAGAACGTTTGATCAACGGAATTGACACCCTTGCAGCTAATCAGGAGCGCATGGGTGATGATATTTCTAAGATCAAGGAAGCGGTATACAATCCCGATGAGGGCTTGTACGCAAGGCTAAGAGCCCTTGAGCAGTGGAAAGAAAGCCAATCAAGAGTTCAGTGGCTTGTGACTTCCGGCGTCATCATGTTGATTGTTAAGATGCTTTGGGATACTATGATGGCGGGAGGGGTCGGATAGGAGGAAAATGGACTACTATTCTTCGTATAAAAAAACCCTTGTGCCGCGCATATCAAATGAAAAAATATTAGAACGCATTATTGCGTTAAAGCAAAACAGTAGCATTAGTCCAAATGTTTTTTCGTTTGTTTCTTCTCTCGCCGCTGGTTTTAAGAAATATGGTGGAGTAACTCAGAAACAATACGAGGCATTCTGTGATATAGAGGACAGCTATCTTCATACCGAGAGTAAAACTTCAGAATGGGCGAAACAATACAACGACAAACATCGCGAGATAGCACACATCTGTGCTCTTTACTATTGTGAAAACCCTCCTTATTATGGGGATCTTTCTTACCGCCTACTATATGATGAGGACTTTATTCCCACAGAGCGACAATATAAAACTTTTACTGAAAACAAATACTCACTCAAAGTATTGGAGTCACACTATGCCAAGGCAAAATATAAAGTCAACGACTATGTTTCTTTGAGAAAGAATAACCCCACTCGAATCAGAGAAAATACAAACCTCTTTGTTGTTGTGCAAATCGCTCCCGAGCCGGTAACAACGGCAGCAAGAGGAACAAAAAAATATAAGATACTACCTTTAGATAACAAAGAAACTTATATCGTTGAAGAGCGTTGGCTAAAAAACGCAAATAAAAGATAAAAAACATTTGACATACAATTGTATATTTGTTATAATATAATATAAAATCGGAGAAAACAATGAACGTAACCCTTAACCTTATTACTGAGTTTGAAGATATCCCCAGTGAGGTGTCCCACATGCTAAAATTTGTCCAAGACGAATTAGCTTTCACCGCGAGACGAACAGCCAATGTATCTGCCAAGCTCGCTCAAGAGGAGACCAATGCCACAGAGGCATTAGATCTTCTTCATAGCGTGCGCCTTCAGATGGCAAAGATCGACACTCGCATGGAAGACTGTATGTCAATCCTCGGAGGTTATCAACATTACCTTGAGAACCCACCAGAAGAGCAACCTGAAGAAGCTGTAGAAGAGAAAGAAAATGAAGAGGGGTGATTTGGTTTACATCCCGTCTGAGGTCACTTTATATCGTTATAACGATAGCCAGGGTGTTTTATCAGATTATATTAAACTTGAAAAACCATCATCGGCGGTTATACTCGATAGTGAGTATGAAACATGCTCTGTGCTTTTTAGGGGGCAGACTTGGTTTGCCAACACCAGACACATATACCCGCTGAATAATGATATCTTAACGGAGGAAGAAAATGCCAACAGTCAAATTGACCGAGCTTTTTAAGCAAAATAGATTTACGTCAAACGATAACAATTTTAATATGCGCCCAGTCTATGTTAATCCAGATTTTGTTGTGTGTTTGCGTGAAGACATTCAGACCTTGAAAATGCTACAGGAGGGTGATAGTTCTCTCCCAGAGGGTTTGGATTCACGACACGAATTTACTAAACTACACATTAACAGCGGAAATAGTTCTTTTGATATTACAGTGGTGGGATCCCCAGACACGGTAGAAGAAAAGCTTGCTGCATCTAAAAACACACTACTCAAGGGGTAGAAATGATTGAATGTTCTTTACGCGAGTTCGGTGAATTCGGATCCGCTCTTCCAAACTATGGCAAAAGAAAGAGACAAGGAAAATATCATGGTTCAGATTTTTATGCTGTAGTATCCGGGTATGGTATTAAAAAGTGGGTGGTCGGCGTGTATATTGACGTTGACTATAAACAATACGTGGACAAGTTCACAACCGAAGAAGAGGTTGTCCAGAGGTGTATTGAATTTCTTAATCAACCTCCTCCTCGAAAGAAATATCAAAAGAAAAAATCACAACCGCTCTTTGGCAACATTGAAAAAGTGCCACTTCGATTCAACTTTAAAGAGGATAGCGATGGAACTTTTATTGAGGCACTCCTTGTGACCGATCAGAAAAAGAACAAGAAGTTTTGGGGTGCAGGCGGAATCGGCACCACTAAAAGAAAGCGTGGCAGACCACGAAAGGACGAACAATAATGACAGAAGAAATACTTCAAGCAGCGATCTTGAAACTGCGATCAAAGGCGCTCGAACAATACGGGATCATTAAAGATATTTATCACCGCCCTGCCACAACAGAGAGTGTAGATAAAATCGCACAGCATGCTTTAGCTCTTGCACAGATTGAAGGCGCTATTATTACTTTGCAGCAATATTCTGGAAACTTGGCAAAACAAACTGAAGCAGAGGTTGTTTCTAACACGCCTGAAGAACCTGAAGAGGAGCCAAAACAAATAAGTGGCGAAGAGATTTTGAAGCGCTCTGCCACAGCCCGCAAGGCGCAGACTGCCAGTAAGATTAAGCGCCGCGCAAAAAAGAAGGAAGAAGAATGATTTGGACAGCAATTACATACAGCACAGCAAATGAAAAGATTGAGTGCCAGGTCTTTGAGGGACCAATGGATTTTAATAAGGCTTATGGCACCATTGCATCAGAGACCAATGGCATTGTTCTGTCTCTCATCAAGGGCAACCATAAGGAGGCTGCTTACATCCCCCAGGTTGACCTTAAGCTAACCCGAGCACAATATCGGGGAGAATTTTAACTTTTTTTAAAAAAACCCTTGACGATTATTCTGTGGTGATTACATTATAGATACCCAAAGAAAGGGCTACACAAGAAGAAATAAAATGTTAACAGAAATCTCCTCCTTTGCCTGTTCCTCGTTTCGTCTTTCCAGGCGTCTTCCAGAAGGGATTGATACAGAGAATGTCACCGCTGCTTATGAAAACGGTATTCTCTCACTTTCAGTTCCTACCGCTGATGCTGCAACTTATACTCGCGCTATTGAAGTTGAGTGAGTTAAGAAAATAAGTTCAGCATTACTTAAGGGGCATCAGTAATTGGTGCCTCTTTTTGTATGTTTAAAGACTATTTATAGTGTTCGGAGTCCGCCCTAATGAAATCAAGCTTTACAAACGACTGGCGCAAGTTTATAAATCGCCAACAAACCTCTAACCAACGCAAGAGCATGAAAGACATGCTTTGGGAGCGCAAAGACAACTGGAAAGTTGATCGCATGATCTTTGAGCGCGTTCTTTTTGAGGGCAGACTTGAGCAGGTCCAAAAGAAATATCCAGACTATGCCAACTATGTAGATCTGTTTTCAAAAGAAGATCCCTCTGGCAACAACAAGTACCTCGCCAAGTCAGTTAAGCTTTTAAAACAACGGGTTGAATGGTATATAAAAACATTTAGAAGCGCTCAGGCTCGTGAACTGAATGCGGAAGAGACAAGAAATGTAAAGAATATGCAGTTTCGTTCAATTCGTGATCTCGTTGATGACTTTCACAAGTTAAACAAATACTTGCCCACCCAAGGAGGCGGACGAGATCTTAACGCATACAAAAACTTTGACGACTTAAAACAAGCAATTGAAAATGCCCAGGCAGTCTTCCAAGCCAAGGAAGCAGAGAAGGTTCATAAACAGCAAATGCGTGATGATGCCGACAGAATTTATCAGGACAAGACAACACTTGTTGTCCGCCCACACACCGAAGGCGCTTCTTGTTATTATGGACAGGGCACCAAATGGTGTATCTCAGCAACCAACAGCCGCAACTACTGGGACGACTATTCAACCGAGCAGGGCAAAATATTCTTCTTTATTCTCGACAAAGACGAAGAGTTAGTGCTCGATGACCTGGACAAGGTTGCTCTTGTTTATGACTCAGATAATGCGGATTCTGATTCCCCTTATGATGCTTATGACTCTACCGATGAACAATTATCAAGTTACGATATTGTACAATACTACGACGGGGCTTGGGATCAGGAAAAACAAAATGCCGTTTTTGGCGCAATCCAGCAGAGCCTTGACGAGAACCCACCTGAAGTTGGTATTGACTTGTATGCGGAGTTGGAAGACATTCAAGAATACGCAGAAGTTGAAGTTGCGCGAACCGTTGGCGAATTCGCACCAGATACAATATACTTTAATATTGATGTTGATTATGAGGACACTGGATTTGAAGCACAAGCAACGGTGCGATATATTTATGATCTAGGCTACGATCCCAGAAACCCAGAAGCAGCAGAAATGTATCCGGGCGATGAGGTAGAGGTTCAAGAGGAAATAGATTCCACTCTTACCCAAGACTATAGTGAAGCAGATATAGGGTTTGAGATGAATATGAGTAACGAAGAAGCCTTAGTTATTGACCTTACAATAAATGCCGAGGACACCTTTGGGGGTCCAAACCGAGAAGCCCGAGAGCAGGCAGTTGTAAACACCAGAGACTTTGTTGATGGAGTTATTGCCTCTTACGGCGAAGACTATGAAAAAGAATACGAAGAACTTCGTAAGAAACTTGTTGCGAGAAAAGTGCTCGCTCCAAATAAGTGGGACAAATCCAAGGACGACCTTAAAAGATCCGTCGCAGAACTAACACACTTTATGCCCGTTGAGAGAGGAAATAAAATTGCTTTCCGTCTTGTAGACACTGGCGATCAATATGGCGAGAACCCACCCATTGGAGTATTCCCGAAGGACGAGGGTATTTATAATATCTTTAATGCTCGCTGGAGCGACGAGGAGGTAGCCTACAGATCCAGAAGATTCAGCAAGGCTATGGAAGCAGGCTTGGATGCGATCAACAAAGAAGCCTTGGACTCCGCAATGAAGCAGTTGGAACTTCCCCTTGGCGCACAATACAAGGCACCAAAAGAAGGTGTCAATCCGTTTGCTTTTACTTATGGTATATCAACAGCCCGCCGTGGAAACGATCCAGCCCGACTACAAATGGAGACTTCGTTTGCGGAGGATATGCCTCCAGCCGAGCAAGAGAAAGTGCTCTTACAGATGGACTATCTGAATAGAAACTTTGATAGAATTATAGATATCGCCAAAAAAGCATATGCCAGTGTTCTTGGGGATCAAGAGGTTGCCCAATCCGAAAAGAGAGGCGAGATCCAAAGCGGAAAAGTAATCAAGGACCAGATTGAAAAAGCGCTAAAAGAATTAAACCCTGAGACTTCCTCAGACTGGCGCACCCGAGAAATGAACGACGAACGACGAGCAAACAATCTTAATGTTGTTAAGTGGGTTCAGGACAATTTTGAAAAGATGCGCCCAGTTGAAAGAGAAGCTGCAACCAGCTACATCAAAAGACTTAATATTGAGTTGAGGAGAGGCGCGAGCCGAGACTATGTTATTCCAGATGGCGAAGAAGTACCAAGAAAGTTTGAGGACGAGGTAAAGAGAGCCCTCGAAGACTTAGGCGCAAGCAAGCAGCAACAAGAAAAATACAAGTGGGGCGCGGCAAGAGTGTCCGAGTCCATCGTTGAGAATGTTCGTAAGAGAGTGAGAGAAGTTATTTTGGAAAACTTAAAGAAATGAAACTCCTACTTGAAAATTGGCGAGAGTTTGTAAAGCAAGAAGTAGAAGAGTTTATGCCACACGGAGAAGTGCGAGCAGTTGAGCGCATTGGCTCCTCTACGCTTTCGCCAGAGGAGCAAGCAGAACAAGATCTTGAAAAATATGGTTATGTCCGCGATGAAGGTGACAGGGATTTTGACATAGAGGTTCAGATTGCTGGTGTCTCAAATGAAGATGTGGAAGAGTGGGCTTTCTCCGAAGAGGCAGAGGAACTTGAAAACTCGTATAACTATGATGTTCAGCTACGAATTGTTGAAAACTGGCGGAAGTATGTGTCGGAAAACGAAAAGACACAAGATTATGGATATCTTTATTTGTTTGAAGAAAGCGGAATGCGAAAAGTCTCATTCTATGACTCCCTCAATGTTTTAAATGAAGATGATAGTAAGATAGATATATTTTTAGAAAACTGGGAAAAGTCTATTGAATATGAACTTCAGCAATTGGATGAAGGATTGATAAGTGATACGCTCTTTAACCTTTCTGTAAAAGCCTTCTTGCTTATAGACAGGCTAAAAGATAAAGTCGCGAAACACGCAGTAAAGATATTAAAATTTGTTAGCAAGATCCATAGTGCTGTACAAAGATTTAAAAAGAAACACCCTAGAATTTATAAAGTCGGTTCTTTTGCAATTAAACTTATTATAGTTATTGTGGTCTTGTATGTCATACAATCTATGATGGGGGGCAGTGACGCCGAAGCTGGTAACTTAGTTGGCACTGGAATAGGCGGAAGTTATGATCCAAGTGGAGTTGCGGCTAGTGAGGGAGAATTAAACTATTTAGCAAAAGCCTTACAAGAAGCTGGCGAACCAGAGTTGGCACAAAAGATATTAAAAATTGTTGAAAACCCCGACGATGTTCAAAACTTTAAAGGAGTGGGCATGGATGTCAAGCGAATAATTAGCGACGGCATAGAAAATATGAGAATCCACGGCACCGAAGTAGATGGCGCTGGCGAACTTATTGATAAGGCACAAGAGGTAGTTAATTCCTTACCTGAATTGACGCAACAACCTGACCTTGTTACGGGTAAAGCTCTAATCCCTGATGGGGGTGTTACCCAGGATTTAGTGGCAGCGGCTGACAAATTAGCGCTGGATAAGATTGACGGAGCGGGTGAAGTATTTAAAAGGGTAGAAAGAGACGGCTACATTTATTCTATAGCAAGACCACAATGAAACTCCTACTTGAAAATTGGCGAGGATATTTGAAAGAGCAAGAAGATCCTTGTTCAGAAGCATCTGAGTTTGTTTGGCATGGTTCAAAGACTGGTGGCATTGAGATGTTTGAGCCTCGTCAGGCTCATGATGCAGGAGGCGGCAAAGGTCAGAGCGAAAAAGCTGTTTATGCTGCTTACGATCCTAATTTTGCAATCGCAATGGGCTTAACGGAGCCAGATGAAAATGGCGATGAAGATAAGTTTATTGATCATGAGAAAGAGCCTCTGCAACTTGTATTGCTAAAAGGTAAAATTAGAAAAGGTCAAAAAATATATCTTTATAAACTTCCAAAACAATTATTTGAACAAGTGCCAGGTAACGAAAATGAAGCTTTATCTAAAGTTGGTATGCGCCCTTGCGAAGTTAAAGAATTAAACGTTGAGGATTATTTAAATTTAGTTAGAATTGGAACAGACGAAGATCAAGCGTATTGGGATGAGCAAATAGCAAAGGCACAAAATGAAACTCCTATTTGAAAATTGGCGGAAGTATGTAGCCGAAGCAACTACGCTTGATCCCGAAGTAAAGCAAGGCTTCAAGCAAGCTATTTTAGATTC
>Ga0206123_10004734_pt1 | contig 10525 bp, 12 predicted proteins | sample Helgoland_Spring_2_FD_160086 | JGI IMG/M metagenome (GOLD analysis project Ga0206123, IMG submission 160086) | Pelagic subsurface seawater microbial communities from Kabeltonne, Helgoland, North Sea - Helgoland_Spring_Bloom_20160316_1 | ecosystem: Environmental > Aquatic > Marine > Epipelagic ... | reverse complement strand
AAATGATAGCTTATCAGAAATTACAGCAGATGTTTCAGTGCATCATACAGCAGTATTTGCCAAATTCACTCTTCCAACGTCTGGTTCTTTTAAGCCATTTGCTCGTGCTGGTATGACGAAAGGTACATTTAAAGCTGAAAATATGTCTGAAGGCCCCTCGGTAATTAAAGTGAATGATACTGTATTCTCTTATGGTATTGGTGCAGAATGGGCGATGTCTGAAAAGTTTGGATTAAGAGTTGATTATTCGATGATGGAAATTTCCAGTAGTGGGATGCCTATTGATATGGACGTTCTTGCCTTAAGTTCAGTGTACCGTTTCTAAACGTTTAATTCATACACTACCCTAAAGCCCCCCTACGGCAGTGTTTGTTGTGAGGGAGGCTTTTTATTACTGAGATCATATGGTCAGTACTTTATGTCTAATGCAATCCCATCCATATACTTTCTCAAATACTCTAAGGGATATCCCTGTCCATACCCTGAACCTATTGTAGATATAGATGACCATCCTCCTAATTGATCTATGGCTTCCAATAGTACCATTGTAGCTCCCAGACGATCACTAACGATGAGAATGTACCAGTTGCACTTTCTTTTAGTGATGGAAGTACTAGAACTTGTAGTCTTCAAAATAAGAGAGTGACACTTTCTGCTGAAAAACCATCAACTAAAATGATCAGAAGATTAGATGATAACCTTCAGTATAATTGTACATCATCTAATGGTGCTACAGGAGTAGGTGATATTCCTAGTTCTATGGATGCAAAGATTGTAACTAGTGCAATATTTATTGATTTAGGCATTGTTGATTCAATAACTGACAAGCATAGAACTTATCCTTCTAGCTTTGTGATACCTGTAAACAAGTAAATTAATAGTGCCAGCGTGTGACATAGATGTGTGACATAATCGTATGACATCACCAATTCGCTGACACTAACTTATCATATAAATATGATATTTTACCAAACTACGTCTATGACGCTTCTATTAGAGTGAACACATTCACACACTCCACCAAAAGTGTTATCCCAGTATGATGATATGTTAATAAAAAAATCTTATTGAGACTATTCTTGTTTGTTTTTTAATATATTTTGAACAATATCCATGGCTATATCCATTTGCCTTAGCCCAATATGTTTGCCCACAATAGAAACAACTTCCAGATCATTTGTTGTTACACGTCTCCAAAGATCGATTTCAGTTTTCGTTAGGCTGCCAAGTTGTGCCACGAAAAGCATGGTCCTATTTATTGCTATCGGGGTGATACACTGGTTCGAAAGTTGATTTTGATAATATAGATATGAATAAATTTTACGCCAAGCCCAGTCTTCTTTACGCCGGATTCTCCGAAATATGTTTCTAACAATTCTGGCAAAAAATTTGAGGGTAATTGGCCATTTTTGTTTTTTGACGATTGGATTTGAATCAATCAGGATTAGAGTATTTATTTCATGGCCACGTTTATGTAACACTTTTGCAGTTTCGTAAGCAAAAAGTCCTGCTGCGGAGAAACCGATTAGGTTTATTTCTCCACTACCATTTTTCTCAATTATCTTATCAGCTGCTTCGGAAACCAACCTGTTTATACATATCTGTTTTCCGTATATCGGCGAGAATAAATTATTAAATCGAATACCCTTGAGATTTACTGAGGTAGACATTGCTTCACCCAACACTACATAATCTGACAAATGACCCTCAATTACTGGAAATGCATAAAAGACATGATCTGAAGCCGAGTAGTTTAAAGAAATAAGTGATGTTATGTCAGTATCCCTTGTATGGCTAACGATTCTATTTGCTATCAGTTCTACGCTTGCACCCTCAAGAAAAAGACCTTCAAGTGGTAAATTTATACCAAATTTTCTTTCTAATCTTAATGTAAGTGTCAGTGCGGAAAGAGAGTCACCCCCGATGTCAAAAAAATCATCTTCACGGTTAAAATTTTTATGGCCAAGAATTTCTGCCATCACATTGCTGGTAATTTTTTCATGCCTGGTGATTGCTTGAGAGAAATTTCTATACTTTGTCTCGGGTTGCATTTTGTAGAGTTCGCGGCGTATTACTTTCCCAGAGGCCGTCCTTGGTAATTTATCGACCTTATGGAAATAAGATGGGATCATGTGATATGGAACACGTTCTCGTAATTGATCTGTAATTTCTTTTTTTTCTACATGTTCATTAGCAACATAATAACAGGCGATTTGGTTCTGCTCATTATTACTCACGGAGCTTGAAACTGCCATTTCATCAGTTTTTAAAATAGAAGACAAAACGTGCTCAACTTCTAGGATATTCACGAGGTTTCCACGTATCTTAACTTGGTCATCTTTTCGTCCAGCTGAATGTAGGACACCATTAGTGTCGAAATATCCCATGTCTCCAGTGAAATATGCCTGTTCTCCAGAATGTGATAAGGTACGAAAAGCTATGGCGGATTGTTCAGGGTTGTTCAGATAGCGTGTCGGAATGACATCACTTACAATGATGATCTCGCCCTTAACATTAGCCGAAGCATTGCAGCCATTTGGTTTAACTACTCGTAAGTCATCATTTGGAAAGACATGACCTAATGGAATGGAGCCATGAGGCATAGCTTGGCCATGGCGGTGAATATATCGAGAAACTCCAAGGTATTCGTTTGACCCATATGCAACCATTAATAGTGCATGGGGTTTGGTAAGGGTTTCAAACTTTGCAATATCCGATGGTAGGCCTCTTTCACCAAGTATTACAACCGCATCTAAATCATTTAGGACTATGTCATCGTGTAACTCTATTTCTCTAAATAGTGCTATGAAACTGACCATTAAGGTGATTTGATATTTTATTAAAAACGAAGCAATGCCAGAAATGCCTTGAGATTTTGGGTCATATATAAATAGTGTATGACCCTCGGTAAATACGCGTAGTATTCTATGTGCCCAAAACTGAGTAAAGTGCAATGTATTCTTACCAAATTCAATATAGTCATGATCGAGAGTTTTTGATCTTGAAACAAGATTGGCACGAGATATTGGAATTGCTTTAGGTAATCCAGTAGTTCCAGAACTGAATGTAATAACAGCTATTTCATTTGATTGAGTGTTATAATATACGGGCGTATCGTACTTTTCGATACAATCAGGAAATATCTGTTTTGGGCCATAGTTTGGCAAATGACTTGGCCCAATTACTGCACTTACATTGAGATTCTTAAGGAGCTCTTGAATGGAAGAGGTAGGTAAATCAAGGGGAATATTTACAAAAGTAATACCAGCTTTTAACGCTCCTAAAAATATTATTGTTTTTTTAGTTCCAGGTGAAAATAAACAAGCTACTTTGTTTCCAGTTTCCAAACCCTCTTTGAATAAGCAGCAGACAACTTTATCACTTTCTTCTTGCAATTGGGCATATGTATATTGACCATCATGGCCATGCAAAGCGAGCCTGTTAGGGCTAATCAATGACGCATGTTTAATTGCAGCGAGAATTTTATCCATTATTACTTGTTAAATGACTAGATCTCTTTTTTCCAGTGTTGATTCTGTATCTTAAGTTAATTGCATTTTGCGATACTATAAACACTTCAATCAGGTCCCATACATTCATAGCGCAATTAGTTGCTTTATGATTTGGAGCTTCCATAATATTTTTCGGTTAGCTTCACTTCATATATTTACTTCGAACAAATTGAAAAGTACTAAATTGATACAATATTCTTAAGTAACGGATTAATACCGAACTTAACACAAAGTATTAGATATAATGTGGCAAAACCTACTATAAAACTTTCCAATCTTAACGGCACGAATGGCTTCACAACCAATGGTATTGATGAAGATGATTACTGGGGCGCTACCGTATCTTCTGCGGGTGATTTTAATGGAGATGGGATTGATGATATTATTATCGGAGCATACGGTGTTGACCCAGATGGTAACACCTTTGCTGGTAAAAGCTATGTCATATTTGGATCAGATACTTGGTCATCAGCAGAGCTGGACTCGTCTTCACTTGATGGCACCAATGGCTTTCAAATTACTGGTAGAAATGAATACGATTGAAGCGGCCAATCCGCATCTTTCCTATGTCAGGAGAACGATAACCACCATCCTCTTCGTTACGTTTTTCATAAAGTTTGATGACAACCTTTGGTGATGAATAATCCAATTTAGTATATGACCAATTCACTCTTAGAGGTGATCCTTCAGGAGCATAGAACATGTCAGCCATTTTCTTGCCATGGTGCCCTTTAGTCTTTTCTAGCCAGCCCAATTGCACCATTGGATCTATAATAATTTTGATTGAATTACTGTCTTTTACGTTTGGATACTGTCTCCAATCAAGATTAGCCTGTCCTTGATCAATAGATATTCTGTAGTCGGGAGTTTGTTCTACAAGGGCATCTATATTTTGTGGGTAAAGATTTAAGCGTCTAGTTATGTTAGCTATAATTTGTCCACCTGTGTTGGTTTTTCTAAAGTGTCTTTTTGGTGACGAACGTTGCTTAATAATTAAATCGTATAGTTGTTCTAGTTTAGGTTGGTATTGAACGTCTATAATGAAGATTGGTTGTACATACTGATATTTAGATTGCTTCCTTGGCATATGATCTTTCTGTATTTATAAAATAGTCTGTGGTTTAGCATTATCTGAACGTGTCCTTAAGTCTCAACAGTAAGAACATAACCAATAAGAAATATATATTATGGTAATATATACTAACCGTTAAGAGCATTAAGTAATAGTATGCTATAGCTAATCCTAAGGGATATACTTATTGTACTATAGGGTGCTTAAGAAGCCTATATCTATATGTAGGCTAGATCAAAGGAATTTCATTATGAGCTGGGTATTCAAGGCGGTTATCATTGGCTTAGCCTACTTCTTACCAAAGTTTAGATTTAGTTTTGGCCTATTCTTAATCATTTTCATGCAGCTTATTGCTGCCTTTTTTTTGTTTGCGGCTTCAACCGATCATAGTTTAGGACAGCCTTGGTGGATTGTCAGAAATGAAATTATATTTGCAATATGTAGCTCTTTAATTGGTTGGGTATTAGGTAGAGCCCTCATGAAACAAGCTGAAAGACATGCGGCTATGATTAAAAAGAACCAAGATGAAACAAAAAGTAAGCATGACAGCTGAGCTAATTTAAAGAACCTAAATCATAGTTTGCTTTATCAGCTAACATTTGCCAGTATCATGTTGATATATATGGAGTGAAAATAATGTTGAGAGCTATAATTGTTGGTATCATGAGCATTGGATTATTGTCTGGCTGCTTAAGCAATTATGAAGAGTTTACAGAACGAAAGCCAATGAATGAGATTACTAATGCTGGACCGTATTCCATATCGATCAATGGCTATAATCCAGAAGCAACTAATTTAATGAAAACCTACATTAAAAATAATTTTGGGAAATCTTTATCTTTCTCTGAGAATGCAAAATCCACTTTGGATTTTACGTTTGTGTCTGAAGCAACCGCCAACAACTTGGCTACTTGGCGTGACGGTACTGGTTTTATAAGTATACAAGATCAAGATAAACAAACTCTCTGGTCTGGAGAATACAATTATAAGGGTGGTAATGAAATGAGTGGTTTTTCTGTCAGAACAGATATTGAGGCAGCAAAGATAACGATTGCTCGGCTCTACGAAAAGTTTTCTGCAAACTAGAATGCACTTTAACTACTTGTGATTTTAATAACTCCAAACAATTAGGAAAGGTTTAAAGTATGTTATCAGCAGTGTTAGCAGCAATATCTTTATGTCTCGTAACTTATAATATTTGGATAAGTATCAAGCACCACAAAAATCCTAGTAAAGCATCGTTAAAAAAAGTTTTACTTTTTCCATTCTTTGCTTACCTTCCAATTGCTGCAATAAATATCATGAACATGAAAGGTGTCTATTTTATAATAGGAGGGCTTGTGACACCCTTTATAGCAGTTTTAGTAATAGGCCCTATAATTTTCATAATTGGCTGGGTAATTTACAAGCTTTATCAAATCATTTTAATACCAATAAGTTCAGTGAAAAAATCTTATGATAATCTACCAGACGATATAAGAACTGATAAAAAGGACAAACAGTCTTTACAAATTGAAAACGGAATAACAATGAACAAATATGGTCAATACTTAATTGAAGGTCTAGATCAACCGTTTGAGACAATTCATACTGCCAGAATTGCTCTTAATAAATTAAAAGATAAACAATAAATGAAAAGAAATCCATATTTTATATTAGGCCTTCCTTCAGATTCTGAACAAGATCTAATTAAATCCACATACAAGGCATTAATTAAAATTTACCATCCAGATAGCTTTAAGGGTGATAAAAATTTTGCCGACAAAAAGATAAAAGATTTAAATTGGAGCTATGAAGAATTAAATGATAGTGAGAAAAGAAAATATTATGCCTCAAAAATTCAAGATAAGAAATCAGATGCAGTAAAAGAATTTAATTCAAAAGAAAATAATACTATCTTTGAAAATGCTTTAGGAAATTTATGGGCAGATTGGGAAACTGCCATAGCTTTTCGTGATGAAATAAATAAAATTTTTAATAATTTAAAAAAAATTGATATTGAACCTGCCCTGCTTTTTATCATTATCATTCTTGACACTAAAAAATTTGATGACGCAAAGAAACTTTCTGAAGTTTTAGAAGATGCATTTTTAAAATCAAGATTTGGAGAAAATGAAAAAATAAATTTACTGGCTAAATTTTGTCTGCAAAATAATTATACTGAATTTGCTCATGAACTTAACCAAGCAATTCGTGTTCTTGGTGATGATCAAAGTGAAAGAATAATACAGAAATTATTTGTTAAACACAAAGAAATTAGAGTTAAATTTTCACTCTATACTGACACTCATAATAATATAAACCATGTTCTTACACCTGTAAGAATTAAAAAACTAAAAGCTGCATTGAATGCAAATTATAGCATTGAAATAATTGATCTACTTCTTAAAGCTGGATACGTAGTTCATTACTTAGATGAAAATTACTGCTCAATAACAAATGAGTTTGGTGAACACATATCAACTGTAAGAGGGTTAAAAGGTATGATGGAAGTAGTCAAATTAGAATTGAATAAAATAGATTTTATCTGATTAACTGAATGTTAAAATAGCTATTTCAATATGTTTATCCATTCTTTTCTGTATGTGTGATCATTATGCGAGTTGATCGTTGGCCTCTAATGGCAACTTAAACTTGTCCAGACTCGAAATAAGCATGGCTAGAGTCCAGTTGAGCATATGTTTGATTATACCCAGCCAAAGAGCAGCAATGCGGACTCAGGCGTTATCTATAGATGCACTTACGTTGACCTTGTCAGCAAAAATACATTTGCACAAACTTTCATGATCTCTGCATAACCACTGCAAATTAAATAGTTAGAACTCATCAACTTTAAACTACGCAAGGGATGAATCTATTTTGTCTTTGAGTTATAAAACTTTATGTATCTCATTTATACTTTTAATCAGCATGTCAAACACTAGCTATTCTGCAAGTTATGATTGTTCAAAAACCAAGACTAAAGCTGAGGTCACCATATGTAATCATCCTAAGTTAAGTACTTTGGACGATTTGATGGAAGTGGCTTATAGGCAATTTTTAACACATCAAACATTTCTTTATATTCAAAAAGACAATTCACAAGTAATTATGAAACAAAAAAAATGGCTGACTTCAAGAAACAAATGTTCAAGAGATACTCTTTGTTTGTTTGAAAGTTACCAAAAACAAATTTTCTTTTTATTTGATAAAATGAACGACGACGATGAGGTCTCTGGGGTCTTAGATTTAAATAATATTCATTACTTAGTTAATGTACTTCCATACTTGGGTTCGAACGATATCATACGTGCGGTAGCTTTGAGTGGCTATCAAATTCAACCTGGCAAAGGAAGTTCTAATGATTACTCAATGATTGCATTTTTAACATCAACAAATAATCCAGAAAAAATCATAACAAGTGCGAGTGGAGATGTTAAGGATAAAAACCTTACTAATGTGATTATCCTTAAATCTATAAGGGGGTCATTAACTTGGACAAAAGCTTGCATAATAAGAAACTTAGGCCCCACATCTAGGAGGAGTATGCTTGAATTTGTGGGGAACAAATTATACCGGACAGATAATTGGATGAGACGTAGTGTTGAACATTTGACTGCAGAAGTTTCAACAACTGACTGTACTAATTTTACACATTATTAATTTTGTATTTAGTAGAAATAGCTCACCAATTATTGTTTAAAAAAATCATTATAAGTATCATGTGTATTGATTTGAACTGAGCTTTTTTTAAATAACCAAGACTTAAATGGAGAAAAATTTGAAGTTACTCTATCTTACATTCAGGTCTAGTTTTCTGTTTATATTTGGGCGTTTTATTTGGGCAGCTTTGAATGACAGACACAAATATAGAGGTGCTTGGCATAGAGGAACTATCCATGGAAATGGTATCTTTAAATATTCAAATGGATCAATCTACACTGGAGGATTTCATCGAGGCCTCAAACATGGACAAGGACATTACATCTCATCAAGTGGCTATGAGTACGATGGGGAATGGGTAAGTGGAAAACAAACAGGAAAGGCTTTCATAAAATATAAGAACGGTGATATTTATGATGGTCATGTATTGAATGGGCTAAGAAATGGTATTGGAAAACTATTACAAAACCATACCCAAAGATGTTTCAAAGGATGCTGGAAGTATAATGAATTAGTTGGAGAATTTAAATTAATAGATCCTAAGTTTTCTTTTACTGGCAGCACTGATCAACATTACAATAAAGGAAATGGAAAAATTAGTTACAATGATGGGTCAGAGTACATTGGTGAAGTTGTAAACTATCAAAGGATAGGCTCTGGAACACTTACGTTAAGTTCTGGTAAATCTATCTCAGGTGACTGGATAAGTGATATGAATGTTAAGAATGCAACTATGATAGATGAACATGGTTTTGTTTGGAGTGGTGAGTTTAAAGATTTAAAGCCCATTGGATTAATGAAGACTAAAAGGTCAGACGGGTTAATCTACGATAGTTACTGGTCAAAAGGTCAGATGCTTAAATCTTTAGGTAAATCTTTTAGTAATTAATATATCATAAAAAAGAAATAACTGTGTCTGGTTATACTTATATTATATATTTCCAGATACATCCTATAACCATTACTAAGACCAGTAGAGATAATAAGATAATGTATACCAAAATGTATGACAGTAAGTGTTGAACTGTTCATCAAACAATAACAAAATATAGACCTTAACAGATAAGAATGGATCTTCTAACAGGATTCATACCATCAAATATTAATTATTTTACACAATTAAACCCTCGGAGGGGGATGAGAGGGTATCTCTTTGTATGTTCAATGGACCCTCTCATTTGCTCAAAGTTTTTAGAGTGGTGCAAAACCATGCTATTCACCCATTATTTATAGTGAGAGCATCAACCATGGGCCTGAGAGCCCCTTAGCATGATGTAAGCCAAGTACTTACCTACCAAGTCAGACGTGTTTCATCTTCCTGTCAGCAGATTTTCCTCAGTAACCACTCTTGAAGGTTTTATCTCGTAATGTGACACTTAATTAAACCTTAGGATAGAACAATCTTGTGGCTACATGCGATCAATTCATCACATTCCTTGAGCAAAATTTTGGCGAGCAAGCCCGATGCCAATTATTGCACTGTCAATTGGCTTGCAAGTCAACCAAACCTCTGCAAAGATAACCTCAATTATGAGAAAAACCAAATGCGATATCTTGATGATTTAATTGAAGCTTGTGAAACAGCTAAATTAGCCAAGCCAGTACAAGAATTTATTATGTCAGATCTTGACGAACTTAAGAATATCAAAACGGCAATCTATGTTATCACAGAGTTAGATGGAGACCCCTCCAAGACGTTTGAAGCATTTAAGGCCTTCAAAGAAAAAACAGAACGTAAATGTGCCAAAATAAACCATGCCAGTTCAACTTTATATGTAGGATCGTCTACAACTGGCTTGCATAAAAGAATCCAACAACACTTGGGTAATGGGCATAAGTCAACATACGCACTGCACCTTTCACATTGGACGGAAGGACGTAGAATTGAAATCAAAGTAAGTGAATACAATGTTTCAAGAACTGTATTGCAGTTAATAGAAGATGCTAAATCCTCCATGCTAAAACCTGCGTTTGGCAAACTTGGTGGTAACAACAAATAGTCGGTAACTTCATCAGCTTTTCTGTAGGCTAGATCAAAGGAATTTCATCATGAGCTGGGTATTCAAGGCGGTTATCATTGGCTTAGCCTACTTCTTACCAAAGTTTAGATTTAGTTTTGGCCTATTCTTAATCATTTTCATGCAGCTTATTGCTGCCTTTTTTTTGTTTGCAGCTTCAACCGATCATAGTTTAGGACAGCCTTGGTGGATTGTCAGAAATGAAATTATATTTGCAATATGTAGCTCTTTAATTGGTTGGGTATTAGGTAGAGCCCTCATGAAACAAGCTGAAAGACATG
>Ga0206123_10004731_pt1 | contig 10528 bp, 10 predicted proteins | sample Helgoland_Spring_2_FD_160086 | JGI IMG/M metagenome (GOLD analysis project Ga0206123, IMG submission 160086) | Pelagic subsurface seawater microbial communities from Kabeltonne, Helgoland, North Sea - Helgoland_Spring_Bloom_20160316_1 | ecosystem: Environmental > Aquatic > Marine > Epipelagic ... | reverse complement strand
TATTTTAGTTTAGGAATTACAGACCGTATTTTCTTTTCGGATCATATAGGTATTCTTTTTAATTTAGAATATAGAGGATATAATTATTCTGGAATTGTTGCCGAAGGAGATGCTTCAGATGCATTTGCAATATTTGGTATAACAGATGTAAATTTTGAACAAACATTAGATTGGAAATTAAATGGTGTTCATTTTGGAACAGGTATAGCAGTTAAATTCTAAATTTTTCCTGCAACAATTTCTGTTAAGTCAGATTTGTCAAAATATTTAACCCCTAAGGCTAATAGAGCTTTAGGGGTTATTTCTTTTATGGTTTTAATGTAATTATTGTAAAAACTATAATCTAACCCATATTCATGCACGTTTTCGAACATTGCTCCCATGCTAAATGGTCCATCGCAAGATTTTAATAGTTGCCCAAGTAAATAGTTTTTTACTAAATCTAACTCTTCGGTTGGGATTTCTTCAGTTCTTAAAATTTCTATTTCCTTATAAATTTCTGTTAAAGCATCTTTGGTTACATCACTTCCAACCTCTGTTGAGATGAAAAAGTATCCAGCATTTTTTAAAGACATTATTCCGGAACCAATACCGTAAGTATAGCCTTTGTCCTCTCTAATGTTAGCCATTAGTCTTGATCCAAAATATCCACCTAAAACAGTGTTTAATATTTGTAGTCCGTAATAATCTTTATGTAATTTATTCGGAAAAATCCTACCAATCCTAATTGCAGATTGTAGTGCGTTTTCTTTTTTTGTGTAATGAAAAGATCCTTCTTTCAGTTTAGAAGTAATAGATTCTTTATTAGGTTGTTTAGGTGAAACTTTTTCTTCTCCAAACGCAGTGTTTAGAATAGAAACAACCGTTTTATCTACTTTTCCTGAAGCTAAAATTCTACAATTATTTAAATTGTAATTTTCTTTGTAGAAGTTTTTAATATCGGTGATCTGAAGGTTTTCGTAATCTACAATTTCAACATTAGAACCATAAGGATGATTTTCTTCAAAGATAGCTGACATAAAATTTTTACGAGCGATAAATGAAACCTTTTCTAAATTTATTTTAAATCGTTCTATAGCATTGTTTTTATAAATCTCAAACTCAGTTTCTGAAAAAGAAGGTCTCAAAATAACTTCTTTAACAAAAGGAAGAACATTTGTTAAATGTTTTGTTAGGGTATAAAGTGTTAGTGTGGCTGTGTCGTATGAGTTTTCAACTTCAAAAAAAGCTCCGTATAAATCTATGCCTTCTGATATTTCTAAAGCAGTATAATTTTCTGTTCCTTCCTTAATTAACTGGTTGGTTGATGAGGCTATTAATGGGTTTTTTTGATATAAGTTCCCTGCATCAAAAATAAAGTCAATTTTAACAATATCTTGGCTTCCTCCATTTATATAATTGAATTCAATTCCGTTATCTAAAGTGGTTTTAACTACATCTAAAAAATGAATGTTATCTACTTGTTTAAATTCGGGAGCTTTTTTTCTATCGAGCATTATCATTTTGATTTAGCGTAAATTAAGGTAGAACAATTCGTTTCATTTAAAATTTGATTGGCAATTCTATTGATGCCTTTTGCGGTTACTCTTTGGTAGTTGCTAACTTCTATATTAACATCATTAGCGTCTCCTAGAAGCTCAGCAAAAGATAAATTCATAGCCTTATTTAAAACACTGGTTTCAGAAAACTGAGCGGTAGATTCTATCTTATTTTTAACTTTTGTAAGTTCATCTTCTCCAATAATTTCTTTTTTAATTAATTGAATTTCTTGAAGAATAGCTTCTTCAGCAATACCAAAGGAAACCCCATCTAATAATTTTCCAGTTATTGTAAATAGGCCTTCATCATGACTTCCTGAAATAAAAGCATTTATTTCGCTAAATAACTTTTGTTCTTTTACCAATGAAGTGTAGAGTCTAGATGATTTTCCTAATGAAAGAACATCACTTAAAAGATCTGTGGTATGATAATCAACATGTGTTTTGCTGCACATATGGTAAGCTTTGTATATGGCGTTTGCAGGTACATCTCGTTTTACTTCTAGCCTTCTTTCTTCAGTTTGTTGAGGTTCTTTAGGCAAACTCCTTTCAAATGTTTTTCCAGAAGGAATACTCTTGAACCATTTTTCTGAAAGTGTTTTAATCTCTTCTGTTTCAATATCACCAGCAACGGCTAAAATAGCATTATTAGGAGTGTAGTGTTTATGGAAAAATGCTTTCACATCATCCATTGTAGCATTTTCAATATGACTAATTTCTTTACCTATAGTAGCCCATTTGTAGGGGTGATTTTTATAAGCTAATGGCCTTAAAAGTAACCAAACATCTCCATAAGGTTGATTAAGGTAATTTTGTTTAAACTCTTCAATTACAACGCTTCTTTGCACCTCTAAACTTTTATTGGTAAAAGCTAAACTTAACATTCTGTCAGAATCTAACCAAAATGCTGTTTCTAAATTTTCTTTCGGAAGTGTTATGTAGTAATTGGTAATGTCGTTAGAAGTAAATGCATTATTTGTTCCTCCAACTTTTTGTAGAGGCTCATCAAAATTGGGGATATTGACAGAGCCCCCAAACATTAAATGTTCGAATAAATGAGCGAATCCAGTCTGACTTTCGTCTTCATCTCTTGCGCCAACATCGTATAACAAATTAAATGCAACTATTGGTGTCGATTCATCTTTATGAACAATTACTGTTAGTCCGTTTTCTAAGGTAAATTTTTCAAAATTTATCATGTATTAAAAATGGTATTTAGTAGTGCTAATATTTTCTATTTCTTGTTGGTATTCTTCTATAATATCTTCAATTATTTTAGCAACAGGTAATATTGAATCGATTAATCCGGCAACCTGTCCAATTTCTAATTCTCCTTCGTTTAAATCTCCTTCAAACATTCCTTTTTTAGCCCTTCCTCTTCCTAAAATTTCTTTTTGTTCTTCTGGTGTTGCTCCTTTTGAAATTGCAGTTTGTATTTCGTTATAGAATTTGTTTTTGATTAACCGAACAGGGGTTACATCTTTTAATGTTAATTGAGTAGCGCCATCTTTTGCTTTAATAACTTCTTCCTTAAAATTAATATGAGAAGATGCTTCTTCTGAGGCTACAAATCTACTACCCATCTGAACTCCATCAGCACCCAAAATCATTGCAGCAAGCATTCCTTTTCCAGATCCAATTCCGCCTGCAGCAATTAAGGGTATATTTAATTCTTTCTTTACCATTGGTATTAAACAAAAGGTAGTTGTTTCATCTCTTCCATTATGTCCTCCAGCTTCAAATCCTTCCGCTACAACTGCATTAACACCAGCTTCTTGCGCTTTAAGTGCGAATTTTACACCAGGAACAACATGAACAACAGTTATTCCTTTTTCTTGAAAAAAAGAAGTGTATTTTTTTGGGTTTCCTGCAGATGTGAAAACAATTTTAACTTCTTCATCTAAAATGATTTGTATGAGTTCTTCAATTTGAGGGTAAAGCATTGGTAAATTAACTCCAAAAGGCTTATTCGTAGCTTTTTTACATTGCTGAATATTTTCTCTAAAAACTTCTGGATACATTGATCCTGCTCCAATTAAACCAAGACCTCCATTGTTACTTACGGCAGATGCAAGTTTCCATCCACTATTCCAAATCATTCCTCCTTGAATTATTGGATATTTAATTCCAAATAAAGTTGCTATTTTATTACTCATAATCTTTATGAAATATAGTTAAAAAATCATCTACGAAACTACTAAATACAAGTCTTAGTTGTCTTTTTAAGAGATTATTTAATTCAATTTCAGCCTGTTTGATATAAGTTTTATATATTTGCATTTATGCGCAAATTATTAATAGCATTTATTTTTACATTAATTATATCAGTTTCTGGTTATAGTCAGTACTATGTTGATTATGGTATTTCTGCTGGAGCTTCAAATTACCTAGGTGAATTTGGAGGGGGAGAAGGAAAGGGTAGAGGGTTTGTCGCAGATATGGAGTTTAGTTTTACAAGATGGACTTTAGGTGGGTTTTATAGGTATCGTCTATCACCAAAAATAGCATTAAAAGGTTCTTTAAATTATATTCGATTATCGGGTGATGATGTTAAATCTGACAATCCAGGAAGAAAAACAAGAAACTTGAATTTTAAGAATGACATGTTTGAAGTCTTGGTTAATGCTGAATATTATATTTTTAAAGTAAACGATGTCGGTGGTACCGGAAGGTATAGAGCCGATTTCAATCTTTATCTTTATGGTGGTTTAGGAGCATTTTACAGCAATCCTAAAGGACAGACTGTGGCTGGTGATTGGGTTTCGCTTAGAGGACTTAATTCGGAGGGTAAATCTTATAGTGCTATAAATATGGCAATTCCTTTAGGTATTGGGTTTTATTATACACTTGATAGAAAATATAGAATTGGAATGGAAATAGGTTGGAGAACAACTTTTACAGATTATATAGATGATGCAAGTACTGTTTATGCAAACGATTATGATGGAATAACAAATAAGACAGATCAAGCATTAGTAGATGCAATAAATGCAGAATATTACCCTGGAGAGCAAGGTAATAGACTTAGTAACTTTATTGCAGGAAGTAAAAGGGGGAATCCTGATAATAATGATAGTTACATGACTATGACTGTTAATTTCAGTTGGGCAATTAGAGGAAGAAGTAAGTTTTATAAAGCTAAGTACTCATGGATACATGGTAACAAGCGAAGAAGTAGAAGGTCAAGACCTAAATTCTAAATCAATAACATTAAACAAAAAGGCTCTGAAATTTTCAGAGCCTTTTTTGTTTAATGAGACATGCCTCCTTTTTGGCAGCAATTCGGAAGTTCATTGTGGGCTTTTTTATTTGCTTTAAGATCATCAGCATCATACCCTAGATCACTTATTGTTTTTCTTATTTTCTCTGGAGTAGTTTTGTGTGATTTATAAACTACCGTTAATTCCGCTTTGTCTACATTTAAAGAAGATGAAATTATCCCTTTAGTATAAGCCATCTCTTTTTCTACACGCTCTTTACACATGTTACATTCTGTAGAGGTTTTTATAACGATTGTTTCTTTACTTTTTGTTGTTTGAGCTTTTATATTATTGGCGCTAATAATAATTAAAGCTATAATTGATAATGTTTTTAGAGTTTTCATATTTGGTGTTATTTAATTTTATATCTAAGGCCGAAATAAATGTTTCGTCCCATTACTGGTCCCCAAATTAATGAGGCATCAAAATCTGAGCCATTTGGGTTGTTAGCGGAAATTATAGGATTGTCTTGTTTGTAGTTTAATATGTTTTCTGCTCCAACATATATTTCAAACTTTTTAAATGTTCTTGTTATTTGTCCGTTAAGTGTGTAAAATGATTTAGATTGATTTGGAATAACATTCTCAGCTGAATTAATTAGTGTGCTAGGAATTCTGCTCACATCAAACCAATGACCAGTTAAATCAAACTTCCATTTATCAAAATTTGTAATGTACCCTATATTAACTAAAACCCTATTTTTTGGAGCTAAAGGTTTGTCTTTTAATATGCCATTATAGGTGGTTTTAATATTGTACCATTTGTATGCAGTTTTTAGTTCTAATGCTTTTGTAATTTCAATTGAATATTCAGTTTGTAAACTGTGCGAGTATGATTTTCCATCTAGATTATAAAAAGCTATTTCTCTAGGATTTTCGATATCTACCACTACTTGGTTAGTGAAATCTGTAAAATAATAATCAAAGGAAATGCTCATTTCTTTTTGAGCAATTTCAAATAGATGTGTAATACTTGTTCCGTAATTCCAAGCTATTTCAGGCTTTAAATCAATATCTTTTAAAATAATATTTCGAGCACTCACCAAAGCTGAACTAGAATTTTCTATGATAGGATTAGCTGTTCTAAAACCTCTCCCAACTGACAACCTGAATGCAGACTTATCTGTAAAATTATATTTGTAGTGAGCTCTTGGAGTAATAAATGCTCCGTGCTGATTATGATAATCTCCTCTTAAGCCAAGTACTAAGGCTGTTTTTTTCTGTGCATTATAAGCATACTCAACAAAAGCGCCTGGCACACTTTCAATTCTTCCAAATTTATAATTGTTGTTTAAGTTCTTATCATAATTATCATAAGCCCAACTTCCTCCAAACTTTATGGTATTGTCTGTAGTATTGATTACTGTTTGATAAATAACATTAAGATAACCACTGTACTGTTTTGCGTTATATAACTTAGAACCATAAAATGATTGGTGATCATGTAATTTAAAACTATTAAGAATACCTATGCTTTTATATGGTTTCTTAGGAAATAAAAAACCATTTTTAGTAAAAGCCTCAAACTGCTTCGTTTTAACACCTATTCGATATAGTGATTCATTAATGTTTGCTTCTATTTGTCCAGCCTCCAAATCATCTAAAACAGCTCTGAAACCTGCTTGAAACATGTGTTTTTTGCCTACATATTTCCATCTATTAAATAGATTGTACTGAGTACGTAATGGATGGTCCTCAAAATTATCCTTGTTGTTGTCATGACTTATTGTTTGATTACTTGCATGGAACATAGTCATTGTGCTCCATTTGGGATTTAACTTTTGAGCAGCTTGTATATTAACCTCACCTCTCGCCATAGCGTTCCCGTACATATTTAGATAGAGTTTTTCAGCCTCATCTGGTTTTTGTAGTTCTAAATTTATCTGTCCTGTAATAGATTCAAAACCGTTAACAACAGAGCCTGCTCCTTTTTTTATTTGAATAGATTCTGCTTGAGTTCCAGGAATAAAAGTTAATCCGTAAGCAGCAGATAGCCCTCTAATTAAAGGAAGGTTTTCATATTGAATTTGAGTATAAATTCCATCTAAACCAAGCATCTGTATTTTTTTTGTTCCAGATGCTGCATCTGTAAAATTTACATCTACAGAAGCATTCGTTTCAAAACTTTCGGATATGTTACAACAAGCTGCTTTGGCTAGCTCTTTAGTTCCAAGCGTTTCAACTTTAATAGGGTCTATTGTGTTTATGGTAGTTCCCGACCTTCTTTCTGTTATTTGGAATTCTTCTAGTCCAACAGCACTATTTAATCTTGCATTAATTGTTTTCTTGTAAGATTTAAGCGTAATTGTATCGGCTTGATAGCCAATAAAGCTTACAATTAAATTTGACGGGTAAGATGTTGGTTCAATAATCTCAAAATTACCGTCTACATCTGCAGCGACACCTATTGTAGTCCCCTGCCAATAAACACTCGCTAACGGTATTTTTTGTTTTGTTTTATTTTCTGTTATTTCATAAACAGTTCCTTTAATGCTTTTTTGAGCATTAGCTATGGTTCCGAGAAATGAAAATAATAGAATTATTATAGTTTTTTTATACATGATTCTTTTTTATAAGATGGATAATAAAATCTCTTAATAGTGATATGTAATGCATCACAATTCAACCTTATATAAGGTTGAATAAAAAATCATAATCTAAATACTTGTACTTTTTTTAAAAGTTCTGTGCCACTAGGAGGTGGTAGGTTGGTGTAGAAAAATGTTGGATTACTATTGTCAAATACTTTAGTTTTAACATTAGGTAGTTCTGTAGCGATAGTATTATTAAACACCTCTAATGATTTTACTTTGAGATTAGTCTCGAAATCAAAATCAAAACTCATTTCATGGAAGCAGCAACATTGTTCAGAAAATGAGCAATTATTAACTGGTTTTTTATTGCAATCATCAAACTCGGTTAAACTTAATGTGGTATTACCGCTTAATAAACACTCCATTTTGTACAAACTGAATTGTAATGTGGATACTAACAGAATTAGTATCATTGAAAAGCTAACGGTATGTTTTAATATTTTTTTCATTAAGTATGAATCCAAAATTACTTAAAATAGTAGTTGGGAATTTTTATTTAGCTTTAATTAACAAGTAGATATAGGATTCCTATAAGACTATTTTTATGCGATACTCAGTTCAGCATCAAAAAGTTGTGCAAAATGTTTTTGTAATTTTTGTTTCACTTCTTCAGTGTCAACTTCTCTGTTCAACTCTTTTTGTAAAGAAGTTACTTGCTTATCAGCAATACCACAAGGGACAATGTTGTTGAAATAATCTAAATTGGTATTTACATTAAAAGCAAAACCATGCATGGTAACCCATCTGCTACAACGTACTCCCATTGCGCAAATTTTTCTTGCTTTTAAAGGGTTGTCTGCATCTAGCCATACACCTGTAAAACCTTCAGATCTTCCGGATTTAATGTCATATTCAGCCAGAGTAAGAATTATCATTTCTTCTAAAAGACGAAGATATTTGTGGATATCAGTAAAGAATTTATCAAGATCTAAAATAGGATAGCCTACAATTTGTCCTGGACCATGATAAGTAATATCTCCACCTCTATTAATTTTGTAATAAGTAGCGCCTTTCTGTTTTAGTAAAGCTTCGGAAAGTAAAAGGTGGCTTTCATCTCCACTTTTTCCTAAAGTATATACGTGAGGATGCTCACAAAAAATAAGATGATTTTTAGTTTCAGTTGCCGTTTTATCTGCTTTTCGATTTTCGATTTTAGCGTCTATGTTAGCTTGAAACAGGTTTTCTTGAAAATCCCAAGCTTCTTTATAGTCAATTAAGCCTAAATCTTGAAAGTGAATTTGTTTTGGATTTATTGCCATGCTAATTGTATTGAAGCATTTTTTTAAGTAGCTAAATAATTGTTTACCCCTTCGACTTCGCTCAGGATGACAATTATGTATTAAATTTTAGCTAACTCACCCTTAAGGTGAACTATTACATCCACTTCTGAAATATCGATTCCTTTTTTCTCTCCTAATAATAAAGAAATCCAATCTCCTAAATGAACTAAATATAAAGCTTTTTCTAGTTGAGTATTCCCTTTAGAATATAGCTCAACAATGGTAGATGTGTATTTTTCAAAAACAGTTTTGTTTACTTCCATTCTTTTTTGAGTTCGGAAATAATCATCATCGTTTCTGAAAATGACTACAGCTAAATCTTCATTTTTTTTAGTCCAACCCACCAACTCGTTGTGGTTCATTTCTGGAATGGCATGGTGCCAACAAAGCATTTTTGAATTTTCGTTAATTTGTTGTCGAAAACGAACTGCAACACCTTCATAATTTGCATCAGAATAAATTACAGGAATTTTATTAAATAATTTTTCAGTAGCAGCTTGTGCCTCCGAGATTATATTTGTTTCTTCAGTATTAATAGTGTTAACCGCATTTTTAAACTGAGTAATGTAATCGTTACTAATTACTTTGTAATGACTTAAGATGTAAAATATTGGTGGAAATCCAAAACCGAATGCACCTCTTGGAGGATGACCTCCAGGAATGATAATGTGGTTGTAGTTTTTCTCTTTAGCTATTTCTTCCAGTTTACCTCCAGAAGTAATGCAGGCAACTACAGCATTTTTAGCTTCTGCCTGCTCTAGCATTTCTAATGATTCCTCAGTATTTCCAGAGTAAGAACAGCAAACAACCAATGTGTTTTCGTTTACAAAAGCGGGTATTTTATAATCCTTATTTATTGTTATCGGACATTTAGCATCTTGAGCTGCTATTTGAGCAATTATAGTTCCTCCAATACCTGAACCACCAAGCCCACATATTAAAACGTTTTGTATAGTTCCGTTAAAAGGAGTTAAAGATGTAGCATCACTAATTGATAATGCTTCAGTAATGTGTTTTGTAAATTCTTCAATACGTGTTCTCATAAGCCAAAGTTAATATTACCAATGCAGTTAAATAAATTTATTTACAGTTATTATTATAAATTCTTTATGAAACTTAAACCTCTAAAGAGTTTATTTATATTTGTATTTGTGAGTAGCCCCGTTAAAATATTAATTATTAGATTTAGTTCTATTGGAGATATTGTTTTAACAACACCAGTTATAAGATGTTTAAAAGAACAGTTTAATGGTAATGTTGAAATTCATTACCTCACAAAAAAACAATATAAAACGGTTGTTGAACATAATCCTCATCTTACTAAAATTCATACCATTGAAAAAAGTACAAATGAGGTAGCTGAAGAATTAAAAGCATTGAAATTTGACTATGTAATTGATTTACACAAGAATTTACGCTCAAAACGGATTATAAAAACCTTAAAATGTATTTCATTTTCTTTTGATAAAGTGAACTATCAAAAATGGTTACTCACCACTTTTAAAGTAGATAAATTACCCAAAATGCACATTGTTGATCGTTACCTTGATACGGTAAAACATTTTGATGTAAAAAACGATAATAAAGGGTTAGATTATTTTATTGGAGAGTATGATAGTGTTAATTTTTCAGAGCTCCCAGCAACTCATCAAAATGGATATGTTGCTTTTGCAATTGGTGCGCAACATTTTACGAAACGACTACCAACTCATAAAATAATTTCTATTTGTAAAAAGATAAATCAGCCCATTATTTTATTAGGAGGGAAAGAAGATGTAATAACTGCTGAGGAAATTGTAAAAGCTGTTGGAGCATCTGTTTTTAATGCTTGTGGTAAATTTTCCATTAACCAATCTG
>Ga0206123_10004727_pt1 | contig 10530 bp, 9 predicted proteins | sample Helgoland_Spring_2_FD_160086 | JGI IMG/M metagenome (GOLD analysis project Ga0206123, IMG submission 160086) | Pelagic subsurface seawater microbial communities from Kabeltonne, Helgoland, North Sea - Helgoland_Spring_Bloom_20160316_1 | ecosystem: Environmental > Aquatic > Marine > Epipelagic ... | reverse complement strand
AACCCAACAGCAACAACACAAAACCGATGACAGCGATCGTTATGAGCCGACTCATCTACTTAGACCTCCTAATCTTCATCTTTCCCCTTAAAAAATCAGTTTGATTTATTTTGGCACAGTCTAGATGTAAAAAAAACTCGCAACCCTCGATGTGTGTTTGCTGTAGTAAGAACCTATGATTAGAATCGACGTAAGTAAGCCAACATTGATTGCTCGAGCCTTTCATGCCTAACAATAGCACTTTAAAAAAGATACTTGAGTGGTTTGGTGTTATTACTGCAATTTTTTACTCAATGTTAGTAGCATCGAACACTGGCTTTGAAGTTCTTGGCTTTTCTTTGCTTTTTATTTCTGCTCTAGCAATTGGGTTGTGGGCACTGCTTTGCAAGCATTATGGCATATTGCTTTTGCAATTCTTTTATGCAAGTGCTGGAATTATTGGTGTTATACGTTGGCTCTAAGTTAACCAAGTAAGCAAATTGCTCAGCTTCGTTGTTCATTTCTTAGGGGAGCTTATTATCTTTCGTTGTTGTGCAGTGGTACTTGTTGTCGAAGTACGTTTGCCACTGATCATATCGAATAAGAAGAAGGGGTTCTTTTCTCTGGATCTCCTCGACCTCATCCCATCCAGTGACGTGAATCTTTTCAAATCGACCTGATAGAATTCGCTCGAAAGTGGTTCTGTAATCCAATTCTTTTTCATGTTGTATTTCCATTGTTAGTTCCTGTGTAAAAGATGGGAAGGTAGTTGTCGAAGATAGACTTTAAGCGTTGAGTCATAGAGGTGACCCATAAATGAACGTACCTTCCCAAAATGGTTAAGCCTTAGTTATGTGACACATAGCAGTGGCTTGTAAGACTTTCGCATCAAATGACATGATGGCGTTGAGTGAAGAAATAAATCTTCTGTCATCGTAAAAGTCATTTTTAGCAATCTCTAATCCACCCCAGTTAGCTATCGCTAATTGAGAGAAATCACCGATTAAGTAGTTATCAGCAGATATCTTAGTAGTTGCAAAGACTGGATAGCCTAAGACCTCACCAATCTTTCCACCATCTTCAGCTTTCATATCTAAGATAGGAGATGCTGTTGATGAGTACTTAACTGCTGTAACCAAGTTATCGATGTTAGCTGGATTACAGATAATTCTTAAATTCGATAAATCTATTTGGTGAACGGCTACCTTGCCGTTTATTGGCTAACATTTATTGGCTAACAATTGCACAAGGACCCCTGTCCTGACCCGTTGGACCCCAAGCGTCGCCGCGACACGCTGATCTTTCGCCCAGCGCCTGCGCATTTCTTTATTTAACCCAGTTTGGGGATTAACGCACCTATTTGTTTCAGTTGATCGCTTACTCAAAATGGTGGTGGGCACGCTTAGCTCGCGCTAACAACAGACGAGCCTAAGGCGCCCGCATTCTGATCTAGATTTGAACCCCACAAGGTCTTATTATTTTAAGGCTCACAACAAGCACGACAATCTCATTCTACGAAGAGACAATAAACCAACAACCAACTCTCAGCCCGGAGCAGATCATGACCGAGGACCAAATTGATATTTTTTACGAGCTTGAAATTGCGGATGGCAAGGCGGATGAGTTGCGCAGCATTGCGCAACAAATGGTCGCAGCTAACCAAGCAGCAGAGCCCGGGACACTGGTCTACAATGTCTACATCAGCGAAGACGAGAAACTGCTCACTTTTTGGGAAACCCATGCCAACAATGATGCCATGCAGTTTCATTCAGAGCGTTTTGCAGGGGGCAGCTTTGTGGGTCAGATCTTAGACCGGACCCAGAGCGCCCGCCTCTGCCTTTATGGCGCAGTCTCTGACGCGATGAAGGTTTGGGCCAAGGACCACGGCTTTGAAGTTGAATATGCAACGCGCATTGCCGGCTTTACCCGATAACCAACAATCAGTCGTTACCGACTAATCGCCGTATTAGCTAATATTAGACCACGCGGCTTAATCCCCCAAACGAGCCTCGGCGTCATGAAGGCTTGCGAGGGCGTGCCGACGCCGATGCGCCTCATCCGCCGGCGCCAATTGCCAAGTGCTCATAAAATGCTGCGCGGCTGCGGCGACATAAACTTGCCACAGTGCGAGCCGCGTCGGATCAACCGAACTCAACGCGCTGTAGGCGGCGATAAAGCGCTGCATGCCTTCACGGCCAAACAAGTACCGCAACTCAACACTCGCGCCAGCCACATCCGACAAGGGGTCGCCGATCGCCGCGTCTTCCCAGTCTAAGACCCCGGTGATGCGACCCTGCTCCCACAACAGGTTCTGAGCCCAATAGTCGCCATGCAGCAAGCAGGGCGCACCCTTAAAACCGGTATCGGTGAGCGCGCCCAATCGCGCCTTAAGACCGCCCCATTCTGCCGCCGTGGGCAAATACTCAAACACTTCCGGCAGTGGATCAAGGCGGCTTGGCAAGGCTGGCAAGTTCTGGATCGGCGCCTGATGAATCCTAAAGAGTTGGCTGGCCATCTCATCGATGTACTCGAAGGCTTCACCCGTTGGGATCACGCTGGATCCTGGTATGGCTGCCATGATCACGAAAGGAGTGGCGGCCAGGGTACAACGAGCATCAAACAAAATCGGCTGAGGCACGGGCAGATCAAGACTGTGCAAGGCCTTCAGTAGATCAAATTCCAGCTCAGCCGTGTAATGACTTTCAACTGGCGCATGTTCGCGTACGACCACTTGCGCCAGCGCGCCAGAGCTGTGCGCAACTTCCAGGGCATACACTTGGGCCGAAACCCCGCCGGTCAGACGCCGGGCCGATCGCAGCGCAGCGCCCGGCCAAACTTCGGCAACCAACTCTGCCTGTTTCAACGCATTCATGATTTACCTTCAAGCTGTACCTTGCTGAGGACGGGGCCCTCTAAAAAGCGCCTGACCTCAGCCCTTATCCGTGCAACACGGTTTCACGCCGTCGATCCTGACATGGCGGCGCCAGATCAAAATAGGGTTAACACGTCAGAAAGCTGCTGCCATCAAGTGCCGCTCGGATGGTATCAGGGACCTGTATGTGCATATGAGCCAGTATCGAAGGCACTATATCCACAATCGCGGGGGTGGCATAAAACCGATCAGCCAAGCAGTCGCTATTGGTCGCAATCCAGGTACTGCGTTCTCTCTCAGACTGACCACCATGCCCTTTACCATTCAAGGCGTCACGTCCGTGGTCTGTAGTGATGACAATGAGCCAATCTTCATCGAGCGTCTTTTGCCGCGCTTCAATCGACGCCCAAAGCGTGCCCACCAAACCATCGGTAAAGCTTACTGCCGCATCCATCTCGGGGCTGTCGCCGACTCGATGGCCCACATCATCGGTGTATTGGAAATAGACCCAACTCAGGTCTGGGCCTTTCGCTAAAAGATACTCAGCGGCCTGCTCAGCAAGGTAGCCATCGATGGCTTTGATGTTCGTCGCCGCCCGATCTTTTGGAAAGCGTTCCACATCGTGCTCTAGGCCATCCAGGTAATAATCCAACTTATAACCACCGGCGGCAGCCAGTCCGTCACCAATCAGTTTGGTGCGGTTGTCCTCCCAAGTCGAGAACAGCGCCGTCGAAAGTCCCGGCGCATGGGTCTTCGCCATCCGGAAAATATCCCAATAGGCATAATTCGGCGACGCCACCTCGTTATCAAACACCTGATGCTTGTTGGCCCAGGTGCCGGTCAATAAGCTTTGATACCCCACCGCGGAAATGGTTGGACTTTCGGACGCCCCGCCGGTCTCACCGCCAACGTAGGCACGACCAAAACCGCCACTGGCCGTAATCTGATCGAGATTGGGCGTTGCCACCCGCTCGATCACATCGGTCGGAATACCATCCATGACAACAAAGAGTGTTTTCGGTACGGTCATCTCAGCCTCCGTGACAGTCCAGTGCATTAAAGTCAGCAGTAGGCCCGCAACGGCCCGGCAAAGCCGGCGGCGGTCGCCCAGCCCCATAAACAATAACCGCGTCATAGGACGCGGTTATTAGTAGGACGAATCCTCTCAAAACTGCGCGCTGTCCAACGCCTTAGGGCATGCCCTAAGCAAGCAGTTCGAGGGGTATCAACCCGTTTGATCACTCAAACTTGTGGCGGAACCGAAGTCCAACCGTACGAGGTCGGTTAGAGGTCACGCGCTGATCATAGGTTGCACCATTGATAAACACTTCGCCCCGCTCATCCGTGATGTTCTTCACGTAAAGCTCAGCAGACCAACTATCGCGTTCGATCCCAACCGCCATGTGACCCACTTGGTAGTCACCTTGCTTTTTACGGGTTCGCGTTGTGCTGTCGATGTCATACAACAAATTGTAAGACTCTCCCACCGACGTGTACGAGCCCTGAACAAAGGCCGGCATACCACCGATGTTAAAGTTGTAGCGAGACGACAAGTTCCACTTGAGCTCAGGCACCCGCGGTAATTCATTACCCGCTGGCGCGTTTGGCGCGGCACCCGCCGCTTCTGCGGCCGGGTTAACCCAATAGCTTTCGGTTAATTTTGAATCGATCCAGGAAAAACCAAAATTAAGATCCCAATTATCCGTGATCAGATAGGCGCCTTCAATCTCAAGCCCATCGCTTTCGGCATTCCCCACGTTGTCCGTCAGCGTGAGTACGGAGACAGAGGTATCGATCTTAGACAGCTGGAAATCATCCCACTCTTGCGTGTAGTAAGCTGCGTTCAAGCGCAGTCGACCATCGCCAAATGTGCCTTTCATTCCGAACTCGTAGCTGGTCAAGATATCCGCCTGATAGGCGCCAGCAATGGCGGTCACACTCAATCGGTTCAAACCACCTGGGCGATAGCCTTCGGAGTAGGTCCCATACACCATGACATCGTCGTTCACGGTATAGGCGGCATTGAACTTGCTCACACTGTCTGACTCGGAAATCTGAAGATCATTGTTGATTTCTGGGTTACCACGGGGACCATATCGGTTGGGCCACCAAATGGTGCCGGAGAAGCCAACCAAGGACGACTCAAAATCAAAGTACCGCGTGCTGTATGAAACCGTTAAGTCGTCGGTCACATCCAGTGCAATCTCACCAAAATAGGCCGTCTCTTTATTGCCGCGTAACTGATTGGTGGTCCAATAGATATCTGGGCCCTCAACATAAGCCGGCGTGCCGGCACCCGTCGTCTCTGGCGTGATTGTGGCTAAGCCCAGCACATGCCAGTCCAAGTCAAAGTCGTGGCTGGCTTCTTCATAGAATGCGCCAACGATCCAACGAACCCGCTGATCTTGATCTGAAACCAACCGAACTTCATGATTTTCACGCGCCCATTCCTGATCACCCGTATAAAGCAACGTTGGATCTGCACAAACGCCAAAATAAGCGACATAGCATGCGTAGTAACCCACAACATAACCGGGCGAGCCATTGCTGGGATCCGAGTACAAGGAGTAATCCGCATTCTGATACGACTCACGATCCAGATCGGAATACGCATAGGTCAATGACATCTCGTTGATCTTGCCTTCTACTACCAAAGCCGTTTGCGTCCATTCATCATCATTCGTGTCTGGCTGGAACCGCACAACTTCGAGATCACCCACTTCGGTCGGGTCATGATCCCAGACCCCTTTTGAGGACAATTCCTGGCGCATCACACTGGCCGTTGCCGTCCAGTTCTCGGTCAAATCAACCCGCAGCGCCACCCGGCCACCGGTTGTTTCAGCGGTATTGAAATCCGCTTGTACATACTCGTCGTTATTAATCGTTTGATCCGCCGCCATCTCGATCAAAGCCGGATCGGTTAGGCCCGCTCGAATGCCCGACAAGTCGAAGGTGTGCGTCCCCGCAACGTTATCGATATAACCCGCCTCATCCTTGCGGTAGCCCACAATTCGGATCGCGGCGCGATCGCCAATGGGGATATTCACAAAGCCTTCAACCAAATTGCCGGTGTCGCCATGGGCAACTGAATTTAATTCCAGATCATATCCAGCAGAAAAGACGCCGGGGGTTGGCTTATTGGTAATGAATCGAATACTGCCAGCTTGTGAATTTGCGCCGTACAAGGTGCCTTGCGGCCCCGCGAGGGTTTCAATACGCTGGACGTCATAGATATGTGGGTTTAAAAACGAGCCAACCGCTGTGACGGGCTGCTCATCCATGTAAACGGCAACGTTTGGCGTTGCCCCAAGCAGACTCTCGCCACCACTGGAGATACCGCGCATATACACGTTACCGGTGCCTGGCCCTAAAGTGACGTAGTTCATTGAGGCGATCAAATGGGCAAAATCTTCTAAATCGCCGACGCCATTATTCTCCAATTCGCCTTCACCCAAGACATCAATACTGATGGGCACGTCCTGCACACTCTCGTTGCGCCGCGTCGCCGAAACGATCACTTCTTCCATCGCGTATTGCTTTTCTTCTGCAAGGACTGCTTGTCCACCAACGGTGCTCAAAGCCGCAACGGCCAGCACTAACGGCTTCACAACAAACTGTCTTTTATGCATCGGATGCTCTTTCATCTAAATCCCCTTTTATGACTATTTAAAATGCGAATTAAACTGCGAAAACTAAAATAAAGGCCTACAACCCCTCCGCGATAACCGCGGTTGAGATCGTTTTTCTGGCTAAATAAGTCTCGCAATCATTGCATGCTTGCCCCAAGGATACAAATCGGGCGGGCTCAGCGAGCATCGGATTTCCCGACTCAACAGCCTAATTTCCCTCGTGATCCCGAATCCAATCGGTTAATTCGGCCTCCATGGGCGCAAGGAAAGGCGCGTAGTGTTGCCACTGTTCCACCGCATCCGTATAGATTGGCTGCCGTACTTGCTCGGAACTGGCCGTTCGCACCGCCCGCTGGGTTTCATGAAAAGCAAGGCAACCGGCTTCAAAGGGCAGACCACAATAGTCCAAGATGCGGCGCACTTCGGCTTCAACGTTATCAATCACCGATTCGTACTTCACTGTCAGGACGCGGTCCGGCAGCACCGCATCCCAGTGCGTCATCAAACGGGCGTAATCGCTAAAGTAGCGGGCAATGTTTTCTTGACCATAGGTAAAGGTCTGACCGGCCGCAAACAACTGCTTGAAGCCACTAAAACAGGTCGCCATGGGATGCCGACGGGCGTCAATAATCTTGGCGTTGGGCAAGATCATTTGAATCAACCCAATATGCTGAAAATTATTCGGCATCTTATCGATAAAGAACGGCGCGTCGCCCCGCTGCACCTGCGTTCGTAACAGATATTCCTGCCCAAGCTCTAAGCACTGCGCTGCCGTCAGTTCTGAGAGAATGCCAGGGTAGAGTGAGGCATCCGCCCGATTACGCTTACCGCCCAAACGGCGGGCAATGGCCACCATTTCTCGCAATTCAGAGGTGCCATCCACCATCGAGTGGCTGGCGAGGATTTGCTCGAGTAAGGTCGACCCGGACCGCGGCAACCCAACAATAAAGATTGGATCTGGCGATGGATCCCCAAACCCGGACTTGGCCTCAAACAGCGCGGGCGTGCAGTAATCGATTAACGCATTGGTTTCGGCCGTCGTTTCATCCGCTCGATAACCTTCTTGCGCAACCTTTCGATCATTACCCAAGGCATAGTACTGAAACGACTCGGCATATTCGGCGCGATCTTCCAGCGCTTTGCCTAGAGCAAAGCATAGATGGAAATTATCCCGATCGCTGATCGCGTCTTGCCCGATCAGCGCGCGCATTCGATCGACTTCATCTGTCTCAAACCGAAACGTCTTCAAGTTCGCGAGATTCCAGTAGGTTTCCCCCATTGATTCGTTAACCGAGATGGCGCGACGATAGGCGGCGATTGCGTCTTGTTGTCGACCCACCGTCTTAAGCGCATGGCCAAAACTGTTGTGCAATTGCGCATGTCGCGGAAAACGTTCAGACAAAAATCCATATCGCTCAATCGCTGCCTCGTAATCACCCACCATGACTTCGATTGAGGCCGCCAGAATACTGTGGGATAAATTTTGCGGGTCGACTTTCTCAAGGTGCGCAATCTCGGCCAGGGCTTGCTCGTATTTCTGGGCTTGCCCCAGCGCACTGGCGTAGGTATTGCGGGCTAGGTGGAAATCTGGCGCCATGCGCAAACAGTCTTCCAGCAACAATTCCGGGTCGCCTTTAATCCCCAGTTTGATCCCAATTTCAGCAAGTAGTCGGATCACCGAGACATCTCGCGGATTGCGCTGCAGATAGTCCCGGCAGATGCCCTCAGCCATGCCAAGCTGTTCCTGCTGCACCAACTCTAGGGCCTTCACAATCCCAGGATGGGCGTGGGTGACCGCCATCGCTTGCCGAATGGCCGCCTCGGCCTCCTCCGCTTCGCCTTCGCTGTGCAAGGACTCCCCTAAGAGGCGCCAACTGCTTGCGGATTTCGGATTCAGCGCCACCGCTGCCCGGAGCGCCCCAATGGCATCGTCAATCCGACCCACCGCGTGCAGCGCCTGACCGTATTCTTCGTAAACGGCGGGCACGCCCTGCGTGCCTTGCACCAGCCTTTCCAGCAGTGCAACCGACGCGTCGTGCTGACCCAGACGTCTCAAAATCACCGCCCGGGCATAAGCGCTTTTGACGTCCCGTGGGTGGACTTGCAAGATCAAATCGACCTGCTCAAGCGCTTGTTCGAAGTCGCCCGCATTCAACAAGCGTTGAACCTGTTCAAACGCGGCTTGATAACCGCCTGTATCGGTATCCGTCATGGGCAATCGCTTGCAGTTGGGTGATTCGACATTGAGTTTCTCATTTTTAAGCGCCTGACAACAAATACATCACTCAAGCGTGACCGTTAACGACTGATAGGTTGCGACCGATAAATCATCTCGTAGCCGCCAAGGCGAGGCAAACAACTGGGTCATCCCAATGACAATAAGATCTTCAACGGGGTCCAGCCAATACACCGTGCCCGCTGCGCCGCCCCAGTCCAACTCCCCTTTTGAGGACAAGACCCCGCGTCGAACCGGGTCGATATAAACGCCAATGCCCAGACCATGGCCGCCGCCCAGCCCCAAACTGCGGTCATGATCTTGGCCGATATTGGCGTCCGTGATGGATTTCGGCAAATGATCCTGCGCCATATACTTCAGCAGCTTGGGGCTTAGCAGCCAGCGGTCGCCAACGGCGCCGCCCCGGCGCAGCATTTCTAAAAACTTTAAATAGTCGCCCGCGGTTGAAATCAAACCCGCGCCACCGGCATCAAACTTTGAGACACGGTAACCCGGCGCAAAGGGCAGTCCCGACACCACCACCATGGCGCTTGCTTCTTTATTCCAAAGATGGTTGGACGCCAGCCGGTGCAATTTGTCCGCAGGCACTTCAAAAAAGGTGTCGGTCATTCCGAGCGGCGTAAAGATTCGCTCAGCCATAAAGACGCCCAAGCGTTGCCCCGAGAGCGCCTCAACCACCGCGCCCAGTACATCCGTTGAGAACCCATACGCCCAGCCCAACCCCGGGTCGTGTTTGAGCGGCAGTTTTGACAAGCGCTCAATATAGGTAGCGGTGTCGGGACTGCCCGCCAAATCCAGCGCCCTAATTTGAGCCGTATGCGTGGCATCCCCATAGCCATAACTGAACCCAGCCATGTGGGTGAACAAATGGTGCATCGTCATCGGCGTTGTTGCGGCCCGCAACCCGCCCTCATCCTCAACTTGCAATCCCGCAAGGCTCGGCAGGAACTGCTCGACCGGGTCGTCCAGATGGAACCGCCCTTCTTCATATAACATTAACGCCGCCACCGCGGTCACCGCTTTGGTCATGGAGTAAATACGAAACAGGGTATCCATCTGCATCGGCAAGGGGTTATCCAAGCCCAGAGCGCCTTCGGCCCGGGCCTGTACCCGCTTGCCGTGACGGGACACCAGGGTCACCATGCCCGCAACGCGGCCTTCACCGACGTAGCGTTGCGACAACGCGTCCACCCGCTGTAAGCGCTCGGCGGAGACCCCAACGGTTTCGGCCGACACAAGTTCTTCCGCTAAACTCGGCAAGCTCAACAAGACAAGGAACAGGACCGCTATGCGGGATGGGTTAATGACACGGGGCAACCTAAAGGGCATCTTATGGATCCTTTGCTTTGAGCCTTGCTACGCCGTGCTAGACTCATTCATGATTAAAGTTTTGAGGTACGCAATCTTTGCGCTGCGCCATACTATCAGTAACGGTCACCATTCTGACGGTCTTAATGTCTACGACGGCAACGGCGGGCGGCACCTTTCGGACCTCCCATGCGATGGAATATGGCGGCGCCGAGAATTTAAACCCTTATGATCCCAATCGGTTTACGCCAACGATTTACTTTTTATACAGCCGCCTGGTCCGACCCGACACCCAAGACAAGCCGTCACCCGATTTGGCAGTATCTTGGTCGGGTAATGAAACCGCAACGATCTGGCGGTTTCATCTTAGAAAAAACGTCACCTTTCACGATGGCTCAACCTTTGATGCGGGCGACGTCGCCTATTCAATGGGCTTCATGCTCGACCCAGCCATTGACTCCCCCCTTATCTCAACCCTTGGCATCATCGATCATGTTGAGGTGATC
>Ga0206123_10004722_pt1 | contig 10538 bp, 6 predicted proteins | sample Helgoland_Spring_2_FD_160086 | JGI IMG/M metagenome (GOLD analysis project Ga0206123, IMG submission 160086) | Pelagic subsurface seawater microbial communities from Kabeltonne, Helgoland, North Sea - Helgoland_Spring_Bloom_20160316_1 | ecosystem: Environmental > Aquatic > Marine > Epipelagic ... | reverse complement strand
GATGATTTATAAATTTCGCAATGGTGAGGGCAGTTCATTGGTTTTAGTAAAAACTCTTCACCTTCGTGTGGAGTTAAAATAGGTTGAAATGAATCTTCTCCATATTTTTCATAATGTCCAGAACAAACATATAATTCTTTACTTCCTATGTGAGGAGTGATTACAGGAACATATCCTGCTTTTATTTGTGCTTGCTTTAAGAAATTTTCTAAACGTTCTCTTAGCATTGCTCCATTAGGTAGCCATAAAGGTAAACCTTGACCAACACGTTGAGAGAAAGTGAAAAGCTCTAATTCTTTACCTAGTTTTCTATGATCACGTTGTTTTGCCTCTTCTAATAACTGTAAATATTCGGTTAACATTTTTTGTTTAGGAAAACTAATTCCATAAACACGAACCAATTGATTTTTAGTTTGATCTGCACGCCAGTAGGCACCAGCAACGCTCATCACTTTAAAAGCCTTAACTATTCCAGTATTTGGAATGTGCCCACCTCTACATAAATCGGTGAAATCTGAATGATCGCAGAAAGTAATTTCTCCATCATTTAAGTTTTCAATTAACTCAACTTTATATTCATTTCCTTCTTCAGTGTATTTTTCTAAAGCATCTGCTTTAGAAATATCACGTAAGTTAAAGTCTGCTTTTTCACGAGCCAACTCTAAAAACTTATCTTCTATTTTCTTAAAATCGGCTTCATGTATTGTTTCTTCACCAGAATCAACATCATAATAAAAACCATTTTCAATAGCTGGACCAATAGTTAATTTAATTCCAGGGTATAATTTTTCTAAGGCTTGCGCCATAATGTGAGCAGAAGAGTGCCAAAAAGCTTTTTTCCCTTCATCATCGTTAAATGTAAATAACATTACATCAGCATCGGTGGTAATAGGGGTAGTTACTTCAACAGTTTGTCCATTTACTTTTGCTGAAATTACGTTTCTAGCGAATCCTTCGCTAATACTTTTTGCTACGTCCATTGCAGTAGAACCTTTTGCTAGTTCTTTTACTGCACCATCTGGTAATGTTATTTTTATCATTTTATCTTAAATTTAAGAAGGGCAAAGTTAATGGAAATAATGGGGAATGTAGAATTATGAATTGTGAATTTTAAGCTCATTGATAACAATACTTTGTTTAAAATGTTTTTTGAGTAAACTATTTGATTTTTGTATCATTGTTAAGAATATGGAAAAGAAAATTGTAAATTATCTTACGGATAATAAAGTACTCACTATAGCAACATCGGTTAATGATGTACCTTATTGCGCCAATTGTTTTTATGTTTTTGATGAAGTACAGAAAATTTTCATCTTTTTATCGGAAGATAGAACTAGACACATTAAGGAGGCCTTAGAAAACATTAGTGTAGGAGGGAGTATTCAAAATGGAATAACAACAGTTGCTAAAATACAAGGAATTCAATTTACGGGTGTTTTTATTAATCCTACAGCAGAACAGCAACAGCAGTTTTATAAAATCTATTACAATAGGTTTCCATTTGCGAAAGTAAAACCTGCTCCAATTTGGGGGATTCAAATTAACTGGCTTAAAATGACCGATAATACTTTAGGATTTGGAAAAAAAACAACCTGGGAGAGATAGGTTTGTTTACAGTATTGTTGGTCGCGTTTTAATGCGACTTAAATTGTGTAAACGAAATTACAGTTTTTAAAGAAGAAAGTTAAGTTTTGTTAAGTGAAGATATAAGCCTATTTAGCTAAAACCTTTTTAATTATTTGGTTAACATTTTCGGCTGTTGTGTAACCATTAGATAATTGTGTAAAATTACCATTGTGCTTTAAAACTAAAGAAGGAAATCCCTTTATACCTAGTTGTTGGGAGAGGTGAAAATCGAATTTTGTTCTTGTTTTAATCTCTTCTGCATTAAAAAAGCGTTCAAAAGCATTTAATTCTAAACCAAATTTGGCAGCAATAGGGATGTAGGTTTTAAGTAGGTTGGTGTTTTTGTTATCTTTATAAAAAGCTATTTGTACAGCTTTAAAGAATTCATATTCAATTTCAGGATTCATTGTTCGAGCAACTATAATTGCTCGTGATGCTGGTTCGGTATCGTAAACAAAACTTTCATCTTTTAAAATGTCAAAAGAGAAAGGCTGGTTTGTTCTTTCGTTAATTTCCATCCAATGTTCTTTTAAAAAGTCAGCCATATCTATGGCCTTCTCTGTATTAAAAGGTCTTAATCCTGCCATAACCAATTTTAAACCAAAAGTTGGATTATCTTTAATTATTTGATCTAATTCTGGAGAAAATCCATGACACCAAGAGCACATTGCATCGCCAATGTAAATAAGGTAATTGTTATTGTCGTGTAGCCAATCAGAATTCAAAATGAAGCTTTACATTAAGTTGACGAGATGTAAGGTAATTAGGTACAGCATAACTTCTGTTGGTTACATCTTTTACCCATAGATAAGAAATAACGTTGTTAATTTGTAATAGATTAAACACTTCTGCACTTAGCCATATATTTTTGAAACCATTAATCAGTTTTCCTTTATGTTCTTTCTTGGCATCTTTTAATAGGTATGAAAAACCGATATCTACTCTACGGTAAGCAGGTATTCTTAAAACCGCTTTGTATCTGTCATGCGTATCTGAAGGTCCAAAAGGAAGTCCTGTAGCATAATATAATGCAATGTGCATTTTTAAACTTGGTAATTTTGGAATGTAATCTTGAAAATATAAGGCAAAACTAACACGCTGATCTGTTGGTCGTGGAATATTTCCAGGTTCAGTAACAATACTATCAGTTACAACTGAATTTTGAGTAAAACCATCTACAATTGTGTCTCCATCGCTATTTAAATAAGTAGTGTAAAAATCGTCAACTAAATTTTCTTCCGATTTCATTACCGACATACTAAACCAAGATTCAACTCCTTTTACAAATTCGCCATTAACTTTAAAATCTACACCAGTAGCGTAAGCATTAGCATTATTGGTAGCAAAGTAACGTATCCTAACATTATCAACTTCGTAAGGAATAACATTTTCCATGTGCTTATAATAAGCTTCTGTTGTAAACTTAAAAGGTCTTCCCCAGGCTTTAAAATTTCTATCAGACCCTAAAACTATTTGGTAAGAGCGTTGTGATTTAATGTCTTTATTAATGTTTCCATCAAAATCACGCATTTCTCTATAAAAAGGCGATTGATAATAGACACCTGCAGCAGCTCTAAATAAGTAATCTTTTTCCCAGTTGGGTTGCCAAGAAAATGACATACGTGGACTCACAATTAGTTCTTCATTTAAATCCCAAAAAGCACCTCTAACACCTGCTGTAAATGTATAGTTTACACTGTCTTTATCTTCCCAAGCCCAAGAGCGTTGTAAATAACTACTATAACGATTACTGTTTAAGTTTATTTCAGATTTTAAAAGCTCATTCAATTCTAACAAGTTATCTCCTTGAGCAGATGGGGTGGTGTAGCCAATAGAATCGGTAGTAGCACTTGGAATAAAATAACCGGTAGAATCAACATATCCCCATTCACTAATTCGATCTTTAATCATTTCTCGTTGATATTTTACTCCCCAAAAAGTAGTGTGGTTTCCTTTAATTTTTTTTCCTTTATGTTCGGTGTTTAAAACGTAAGCATCCAATGTGTTTCTTGAGTGATCTAAAAAAGAACCTATTCCTCTATTAAATTTTACATCACCAAACTCATCACTACTTAAATCTCTTTCTAATTCATTAATTCGGTACGCTCCTTCAATGTCAAAACTTTCATCCTCTAGTGTACTAAAAGCTGAAGTGATAAACTTTAGTTCAGTTCCAACTTTTGGAGTAAATGTGTTACTGATAGCCCCAAAATAAGTTTGAAATTGATCTACTTCCTGCCCATCAAAAAATACACTTAATTGTAATGCTTGGTTGATTGTTCCAAATTCTGTTTCTCTATCTCTAGGAATAAAGTTGTATTTGTTTTGAGCAATATTTCCTAAAAAACCAATTTCCCATTTTTCAGAAATATCATAAGTTAAGTAAGATTGTACATCAAAGAAAGATGGTCTATATTCTCCATCAGTATCTAAACTTTGTAAAACATACTGATTGGTTTTATATCGAACACCGGTTAAATAGGTTAGTCTGTGGTTTTTGCTAGCACCTTCAACATGTAAAGATGCTCCTTGTAAACTTACAGAAAATGAACCTGCAAAATCTTCGGGTTCTTTGTAAGTAACATCTAAAACAGACGACATTTTATCACCATATTTAGCATCAAAACCACCAGCTGAAAATTTTATATCAGAAACTAAATTAGAATTGATAAAACTTAAACCTTCTTGTCTTCCGGCTCTAATTAAGAATGGACGGTAAATTTGAATATCGTTTACATAAACTAGGTTTTCATCAAAATTTCCACCTCTAACAGAATACTGAGAACTTAGCTCGTTGTTAGAAGTTACACCTGGTAAGGTTTTTAAAATGGCTTCAAAACTCCCAGAAGCACTGGTAAATTGAGTAGCAATTTTTGGTTTTATCTTAACCATTGTTCCACTCCGGTTTCCTTCTTCTTCTTTTACAAAATCAGGTATTAGAGTAGCTGAAGCTTTCATTTTAGGCGAATATTCAACTGATTGGTTAGGTTTAAGGTTAAATGTTTTGATAACGGTAGTAAAGCCAATGTAAGTAATACCGAGTTTAACCGGTTGGTTGGCAGGAATGCTTAGTGAAAACTTACCTTTTCTATCTGTTTTAGTTCCGCCTGCAACACCAACAATAGCAATGTTGGCATTTTCTAAAGCTTCGCCTTGTTCATTTTTAAGCGTGCCCGAAATAGTAGCAGTCTCTTGGGCATAAATTCCAAGAGAGAAAAACATCAAAATAATGGTATAAAGTATTTTGTTTAAAGGCACTAAATCAGTTCATTTTATTGGGTTCCAAATGTAACTAAAAATGTTACATTATATTGTGGTATTTAAAGATTGTGCACCCTAAAATATAATTCTTTTGTTCAAAAATAAATTTGTAGTAGCCACCACTATTGTTTAAATTAGTAGAATCATTTTTTCAAAATCACTTATATGAAAACATTAAAAACATCATTACTAATTATAACAGTATCTATTACAAGTTTAGCCTTAGCTCAAAACAATGGTAATAATGGTGGAGGTCCATCAATATGGAAATTAGACGGAAATTCTATTAATGTAGGCGATTTTATAGGAACATTAAACAATGAGCCTATAATATTTAAGAGTAATGGAACAGAAGGTTTTCGATTAAGTAATACTGGTAATTTAGGAGTTGGGACTAATACTCCACAAACGAAGTTAGATGTGAATGGTGATGCTAACGTTACATCAAACTTAACAGTTAATACTAGTTTATTTCATGCTGATGCTACAAATGGTCGTGTTGGAATAGGGACAAATAATCCTTTTAATGAAGGTAGGTATGCTGGAGATGCACAATATGCTTCTAAGTTGTTTATTAAAACAACAGCAGATACTTATGGCTGGAGTCATTCGGATGGAACAGTAGAAGTTGCAAGTTGGATAGGTAGTTCAAGCAATCCTGCTATAGGAGGAGGTCAAATAGGGACTATTTCTAATCATAACTTTAGTTTTTTCGCTAATTGTATAAATTACATGACATTAACCAAAACCGGCAATTTGGGTGTAGGAACAGCAAATCCATCAGAAAAACTAGAAGTACAAGGAAATACTAAACTAAATGGAAACTTAGCTTTAATAGGAAATTTTAATGCGACTAACGGAGTTACATTTGCCGATAATACCACTCAAACAACAGCAGCTAATTTAACAGGAGGAAGTGATGCTACTTTTGTAAATTTAGATGTTACTAATAGAATAAAAGTAGGTAATAATTCTTTATGGCTAGCAGGGAATCCTGCTGCTCCAGGTTCTACAAATGAAATTTTTACAACAAATGCACCACTAACAATTAATGGTGCAGGAACAACAACGGGACAAATAGGAGAGAATACATATATTAATCCTGACAATGGAATGGTTGGTATTGGAACGAATGCCCCTGGGTCAAAATTACATGTAGTGGGTAACGCAAGAATAGATGATAATGTTCAAGTCGGGTCAGGAACTTTCGGAAAAATAGATGTTGGTGTTTCTCCTCCTATTTATGTAATAGGAGGTGGTGTAGAAGCTGGTAGCTGTAGAATTGATGCTTATGGAGATCCTAATGTAACTCCTGTAATGCCAGGACAGCCCACACCACATAATGGAGGTTTAATTTTAAATGGTAAATCAAACAATGCCGTAACTATTGGTAATCCAATAGATAAACAAAGTAATTTAAATGTACACGGTAAAACCTATATATCAGAATCATTAGAAGCATTAGGATTGGTTGCTTTTGGAACTAAATTAAGTAACCCATGGTTTGGTGCACGATTAAACGATCCAAACTCTAAAGCAGGGCAATGGTACAATATGTTTGTAAAAGATGGAATAATGATGAGTAGGAGCAGCGCTGCTATATATTTTAGAAGAGGAGATGGTACGGGACAACCAACTACTCAGGTAAATGGAGATGTTGCTATGTGCTTAGAAGATAGACCAAGTGGGGATGCTAGTTTTAACTCTTCCACTGATCCAATATTAGGTTTAAATTGGTTTAATCCTTACCCAGCACAAGCAGCTGGAGGTAATTGGCAAATGTTTATTTCTTCATCGCCTAGCAGTGCTGGTTTTGTAGGTTTAGGTACTCCATACCCAACAGCACGATTATCAGTTAATGCAGTAGGAGCTGAAAAGGTAATTAATGTTGCTAAAAAATCAGATAATACTGATGTGTTTAGAGTAATGGGAGATGGAGTTGTTTATGCAACAAGAGTAAGGGTAATGGATGCCGCTAACTTTCCTGATTATGTATTTGATACATCATATGAGTTAATGCCTTTAACTCAATTAGAAAATTACATTACAAAAAACAAGCATTTACCAAACATGCCAACGGCTAATGAAGTAGAAAAAGAAGGAATGGATTTAGGAGAAGTAAATAGAGTGCTAGTAGAGAAAGTAGAAGAGCTAACTTTGTATATGATAGCAATGGATAAGAGAATGGCACAACTAGAAGAAGAAAATAAGGAGCTTAAAAAATAAACGTACCCATATAGCTTTATGAAAAAACTACTTTACATACTACCTTTTTTACTGTTACCATTTATGGTTGCAGGACAAGAAAGTAATACGGAAGAGACCGTTAAAAAAGAAAGTGCTAATTATAAAAACCAAATAGATTTAGGTATTGAAATTTTAGCCCCTAGTTTTTCTTATACTCGAAAAATTAATGAGAACATAAGAATTGGTGCAGGTTTTGGTTTTGGTTATTCTTTAGCTTTTGGAGAATCTCAAAATTTAGGGATAAAGGATCCTGGATTTAGATTTAAAGATGGAGTGGTTGAAATAATTCATATAGGAGCAATTCTTGAGTTTAAATTAAATAGACACTTTTTTTACGAGTTAAAGCCACAACTTACAATGTTAGGAGATAGTGAGTTTCAAGGGCAGGTTGTATATGGTTTAAAAAATGGACTTTTTATAAAACTGAATAAAATAAAGCTAGGATTGAATGTCTGTGTAGGTAAATCTGAATCTGAAAAGTGGTTGTTTTATATTCAACCCTTACAATTAAAAATTCCAATAAAGCATTGGTGAAATTTATTAGTATGAAAAAACAACTTATATTTTTAATATCGTTTCTAATTTTAACTAATATTTTATGCGCGCAATCTATTCGTGTAAAATTTGAAGTGGCACAACTGTCTGTAAATGTAGCGGATGGGACAACTGAATTGATGCCTTTTTTTACAATTATACCAGATACTTTAAATCTTGATTCCGCAGGAATAGATTCGTTAGATTTAGTGAGCTTCCCATCAATAATGTATGACGATTTAGCAAGTGTAAGTATTAAAAACAAAGCTTTAAGTGTTAATGAAACTATTCCGTTTAATGAATTAGTTAGTTTTCAAACAGCAAGTTTGATGACAACAGGAAATGAAAAAACAAGTAACTTTTTAAAAGGAGGAACTTATGCATTTCAATTAGCTGTAACTACAAAATCAGGTCAGGAGTTGAGTTTAATGAATAAATCAGTGTCCGTAGGTATTGCTGATCCTAGAATTAATTGCGCTAAATTTAATACGGTATATCGTAAGTCTTGCCACAATTGTTTTCAGCGTGATGTTATTCCTATTCTTGGAGGAGGGTTAAAAGCTGCATTGGGAATGACACGAGTGATTGAATTAGATATTTACAGTTCAAAAGTATTAGGAGGTAATAATGCTGCCGGTATTTGGAATGTAAGGCATGGACCTAAGATTGTAAATAACAACAACAATTGCCAAGGTGGTGATAGGAGTTTTAATATTTGTTTACAAGATGTGATTGATTGGCATAATGACCCTTTAAATTCTGGTCATGATCCCATTACTATTTTTATTGATTTAAAAGAACCTACTGTTACTAGCTTTTGGAGACCAGGGCATAACCCTATAGATTTAGACAATTTATTAATGACAGTTGGAATTCAAAACATCTATACACCAAAAGAATTGGGGGGAAGTGTAATAGATTTACGCAATAACGCTCAAAAAAACAATTGGCCGAGTATGGGTGATTTAAAAGATAAATTTATTTTTATATTAACAGGTAAAGAAAATAATGTAAGTGATTATTTAGATGCGAGAGGTATTAATGGACTAGCTTTTATAGGGAAAACAGCATCAAGTGAAAATGCAGCACAGAATGTAGATGGAATAACGGATAAGGAGAAGGTTGTTTTTTATAATATAAGAGGGAAAGTTAGTTTTATTCCTCCATCAATTGGAAATAGTTTAAATCAAATGAATATCGCAAAACTGTATGCTTATCCTAATAATTATATTTCTAGAGTAACAACTACACAAGTTTCACCAAACTTTAGTATTCCTTTTAACCCTTTTAGCGGTTTGTTTAAACCAGATGATTTTACCAATAAAAATTATAGAAAAACCATACAGTTTCAGGTAAACTGCCCGGCACCTCGTAATATTTGGAAAAATTTCACTCATTATCATGATGGAGATTATTTTCCTGAAAATGGGATGTTTTATAGGCCAAATACAGAGTTTATGTTACTTAATAATAATCATATTTATTCATCTCATGCTAATGTAACTCAAGCAACAACCAATGCTATTGTTGCTCAAGATTTAATTGTAGAGGCAGGTACGCATTACCGGATGATAGCGGGTAATGAAATTGATTTACAACCTGGAGTAGATTTTAAATCAGGTTCTGAAGTAGATGTTAGAATAGATAATTGTGAAGGTGCAGATTATAGCTTGCGTCCTTCAGCTTTAGGGGAGCAGTTAACACAAGAAGAAATAGAGGTTTTGATGCACGAGTTAGATAAAGAACTCTATAATTATCAGCCATCAGATGAAAAGGAAGTAGTTAATTTATCAGTTTATCCAAATCCAACCACAACAATATTAAATGTTAGTTACACAAACTATTTAATAAATGATGGGATTTTTATTTTAAGAGATTTAACAGGTAGAGTTGTGTTAACTAAAAACTACCAGGCACAACAAAAAGGAAAACAACAGTTTAACGTTAATATAAATATACTAAAATCAGGCACTTATTTTTACACCTTGCAAGTTGGAGAACAAAACTACAATGGTAAAGTAGTTAAAATGGATTAATAACGTTTCGTCATTATCTTCTCGTCTAATTTACCTTTCGCATTCTCATTTTACCATTCGTGTATTTCATCATTTTTTTGTTGATTAAGAATGAGTAGTTTCGTTGTACTTTAAATCAAAAAAAATAAAAGGGATGAAAAGAATTTTAATAGCGGCTGTTTTGTGTGCAGGAATTACTTCTGCTAATGCACAGTCGAAAATAGAGTTTGAGGAATACAAACTTAAAAATGGGATGAATGTAATTTTACATGAAGACCACTCTACACCAATTGTAGCGGTTACAGTATTGTACCACGTTGGATCTAAAAATGAAGTGAAAACCAGAACAGGTTTTGCTCACTTTTTTGAACATTTAATGTTTGAAGGTTCTGACAATATTGGAAGAGGAGAGTACATGAAAACTGTTTCTTCTAATGGAGGTATTTTAAATGCAAACACTTCTTTTGATAGAACGTTTTACTTTGAAATTTTACCATCTAACCAATTAGAATTAGGGTTGTGGATGGAATCTGAAAGGTTGTTACATTTAAAAGTAGATTCTATAGGAGTGCAAACACAACGACAAGTTGTAAAAGAAGAGTACCGTAAAAATGATAACCAGCCTTACGGTTCATTCTTAAGAGAGATGTTTAGTAGAGCTTTTACGGATCATTCTTACCAATGGATACCGATAGGTTCTTTAGATCACTTAAACGAAGCTACAATAGAAGAGTTTATTGAATTTTATAAGACTTATTATGTTCCAAATAATGCAACTTTATCTATTGCAGGTGATTTTGACAATAAGCAAGTAAAAAAATGGATTAACAAGTATTTTTCTACTATTCCGAAAGG
>Ga0206123_10004720_pt1 | contig 10540 bp, 8 predicted proteins | sample Helgoland_Spring_2_FD_160086 | JGI IMG/M metagenome (GOLD analysis project Ga0206123, IMG submission 160086) | Pelagic subsurface seawater microbial communities from Kabeltonne, Helgoland, North Sea - Helgoland_Spring_Bloom_20160316_1 | ecosystem: Environmental > Aquatic > Marine > Epipelagic ... | reverse complement strand
CGGGCCGCGTTCGGACTACAGGCTCCTGACCAAGCGAGGCTTGGCCAGGAGTGGACCGCATCCGGGGCCGCAAGTTAGCGGATGGAAACGAACCCCCATTACCGGGAACGAAACAGGTTTTTTGGGGAAAACTGCTTAAGTAAGTGCCATTCCAGTCGACCCTACTGCTCAAAGAATGCCTTCGAGCCCAGGTACAAATTGTAAATATCTATCTTTGAACTGACAGCATAGGGTGTGTGAATCGACAAAACCGGGACGCCAAAATCAATGACCTCCATATCCTGCCGCGAGAATTCGCCGCCAATGGTGCCGCCGCCTGACTTGCCCACTTTGTAGGTTGCTGTCTGCCAGGGCACGCCGGCATCATCCAGGATTCGACGAACCTCGGCGGTGAACTCCGAATTTGCCGTAAAGCCCCGGCCATACATCTTAAAATTAACGCCATAACCGAGCTTAGGCGCATTGTTAAGCTCCCAGGCACTGGCACGCATCGGGTTAACACCGGGATTCACATCGATAGAAATCATTTTTGAATTTCGCAGCGTTTTCCTCACTTCAATATCACGATAATCTTTGCCTAATTTTGCATGGAGCATCCGGGCAACCAGGTTAGAAAAGTAATCTGATTTTGCACCCGTATTATTTACGTTACCCACCTCTTCATTGTCCACCAGGTAGGCAAGGGCTGTACGGGCAGGTTTTGAGCTGGCAAGAATTGCCCGAAGAGCGGCATAGGCACCTAACTTATCGTCCTGGCCGTAGGCTGCTACCATGCCACGATCCAGGCCCATATCCCGTGGCGCATAAGCTGGCACCAGCGACAATTCCGCCGAGACCAGATCAGCCCGGGAAACACCATACTCCGACTTTAGAATAGCAAGCACCTGATCCTCCATGTCACTTTCCTTCAGGGCAGATGGAATATGCGCCACAATCGGGTCAAGGGATTCATAGGTAACCAGGTCATCCACTTTTTTAACGTTGTAACCTCGGTCAACATGGGGGGACATATCCGGAATCATCAGAATAGGATCGTCTTTATCCAATCCAATACTCACCTGCACCCGGCGCCCATCTTTTTTATCAATGATACCGACCAGGGCAAGCGGTATATTAGTCCACTGGTAACGTTTGATACCACCGTGATAATTTGTCTGGAAAAGCGCAAATTCATTGGCGGCGAACAAGGGTTTGCCTTTCAACTCCAATCGCGGCGAATCAATGTGGGCGCCGACGACATTAAGTCCTTCGGAAAGGTCCTCGTCACCAATAATCATCAGTGCAATAGCCCGATCCCTGTTTACATCGTAGTACCTGGCTCCAGGTCTAAGGGTCGCGCCATTTCCAAGTCGTTTAAATCCTGCAGCTTCTGCGAGGACAATCGCCTCACTCACAAAGGACAACTCGGTACGGGCCACATTCATGAACGATTTATATTCAGAAGCGAAATCAAAAATATTTTTGCGCTGTTCCGGGGTTGTCTTCACCCAGGCAGACTCACATACCAGGTCATCCTGACAGTTTTTTTCCTCTGCGGAGACACTGCAGCAAAAAACCGAAAGCACCAAAGACCACGCTGTCGCTCCAAACAGGGACTTCAACCCGGCGGACAATTGATTGTTAGATTCCATTAATTTGACCTCTTCATTTTTTATCATCTCTAGACGTCCGGTTCATTAAAAAAGCCCCATCTGCTTATCAGTAATCTGACGCAGTGAAGTACCTTTGAAGGCAAGAATCGCATCTGCAACTGGCGCTAATTGCTTCTCAATATAAAAATCATAATCGATATCAGCTTGAAGGTACTGCTTTGGTTCCGGACCGCTTATGGTCATCACGTACTCGATCCACCTGCTAGCGGTGAATACATCGGCTGTGCCACGGTTCTGTCTTTCCTGTTCTGCAATCCGCGCGGCCCGCACATGGGGTGGCACGTTTTTGGTGTAATCTTCCAGATTTCGGCGCAAGCGTTTTCTCAGAACTAACTGGTCGTCCTTTTCGCCAGCAAAAACCGCGGCGACAGTATCCTTAACAAACGCTTCGAAGGGCTGATCGTAGAATATCAGTTTATACAATTTTTGCTGGAACTCCCTTGCCACCTGGCTCCAGTCACTGCGGACAGTTTCGAGCCCCTTAAAGACCATTTCCTCCTGCCCCTGATTAATGACAACACCAGCATACCGCTTTTTACTACCCTCTTCCGAGCCTCTTATGGTCGGCATCAGAAATTTCACAAAGTGACTTTCGTACTCTAACTCAAGCTTACTCTCAAGATCGTATTCCTCTTGTAGATGCCGACCCCACCAACCATTCAAATAGATGACCAATTCCTCTGCTGTTCTGTCCACATCATCCGCACCGTTCAGATGAACAAAGACCGAATCAGTGTCTCCATAAATGACAGGATGACCTTTGGCTTCAAGCAGATCCCGGGTCTTCTGTAGAATTTCATGACCACGAAGTGTAATTGAACTGGCAAGTCGAGGATCAAAAAAACGGCAACCTGTGGTCCCCAATACCCCATAGAATGAATTCATAATAATTTTTATCGCCTGCGACAGCGCTGCTTTCTTTAACTTTTTCGCTTGATCACGGGCCCGCCAGAGTTCCTCAATAATATCGGGCAATATAAAGTTACTACGGGAGAACTCGCTACCTTTGAACCCCGGAATCGGCGAGGTTTCCTCGTGAGCAGTTATCATTGCCACCGGATCCACATGGAAGGTTCGAATGATACTCGGATACAAACTTTTGAAATCAAGCAGCACAACATCTTCAAACAGACCGGGTCTGGAATCCAGCACATAACCCCCGGGACTACTCAGGGATTGTTCCAGGTCTGCAATCGGCGCGACAAAACCCTTCCGGTGTAATCGAGGCAGGTACAAAAAGTCAAACGCTGCAACCGAGCCACCAGGACGATCAAGCTCAAGCCCGGTCAAACGACCTCGTTCTACCGAGAATGCCAATAGCTCTGTCACCGCAAAAATCTCCAGGACCAGCTGGCAATCTTCGAGGTTGTAGGCGGCCAATGCCAGCTTATCGTCCCTGAACATATCCTGGATTTCACTGGCGCGACTATCAACATTATCGACCAACTTACCTCGCCCCAGTAACGCCCTGGCTACAAAATCCAGAGCAAAACTTTCAAAAGTCCAGGTTGCTGTTCGAAGCATTTCGATACCGTCAAGTACTACTCGGCCAGGTACCAGCGCATAATTCCTGTTCTGGCGTTGCTGACTTGTGCGCCAACTGACAACCTCATTCCCCCTGCCCAGGGTGAATTCGATTCCCAGTGCCTGACACCTTTGCTCGAGAAAATTCAAATCGAATGCAACAACACTCCAGCCAACAATCACATCAGGGTCAAGTTCGGCAAACCAGACAAGAAACCGAACAATCAGTTGCCGCTCGTCTGCCAGCAACTCAAGGTAACCAGGCTGCTTTTCAATCCCGGTGCCAATCATAAACACCTTTTCAAAACCTTGCCCCGCTACCGCTATTGAGTACAACACATGTTCAGTATAGGAAGTCTCGATATCCAGGGAGGCGACTTTCAAATTTGGGACAATATTAGCCGGTTTCAATTGCGGGTTTAGATATTCGAAATAGCTACCGTGAGACGTCATTGATTCCGCTACGGCTCCGGTATTAATGACAACGCCGCCATTGATAAATCGCTCCATTAAATACCGGTCAGTTGGCCTGACATCAGCTTCATAAGCCGATATATTTCTGGCGGATAGTCTAGATCGTGCAATATTCAGATCCCGTTGGGTTTTGAAATAGCAGGCATGAACCGGGTTGAAATCAAAATCGCGCAGATTGACCGATTGGTGGCGCCAGACAACCGCGGTATTTAATATTTTCTCAGCGCGTTCGATGAGATCCGCCTGTAAAAAGAAAACAGATTCCTGATCTTCCACAACAAGCCGAACCGGCCCTTCAGCGGTGGCAGCCCAATAGATCAGGCTTTGTCCTCTCTCCGTCTCCAGCCACTGCCTCGTTAAAATAAACCCTTGCACCATGCTTGTCTGAAGTCCTGGAAAGTATCAATTTTTCAACTGCTAAACCGAGCCCTTTGCCAATTTTTATCCATAGTCACAGCCCGACCATACATCAGGGGAATGTCCTGCAAAGGTCTCAGGTATTTAAGTCAGATTAGGGTGTCAGTCAACAGACTTCAACTATGCTTAATAAAATTGGGATTGAAACGAACCTTAAATCAACTGTGAACAACGAATTGCTGGAATTAAGAAATCTGGGAAAAACCTCCGTCAGGTGGTTGAATGCCGTGGGCGTGAGAACCAGAGCCCAACTCGAGGAGAAAGGACCTGTTGTCGTTTATCAATCAGTGCTCGCACGTGGATTTCGGGCAAACAGGGTTCTGCTGTACGCGCTGCAAGGTGCTCTCCTCAATCAACACTGGAACGAATTAGATCCAGAGATGAAAAAGGATTTACTAAACTCTGCGGAATCTCCCTAATCGGCAATCACTAGCTGAATGGAACCATTCGGCCCGGTACCAATCGACACTTCAATGTCAAATGCTGCTCGAATCGATTCAGCTGTAATAACCTCTGCAGCCTTACCCGAGGCAATAATCTTGCCGGCTCCCATTAATATTATCTCATCACAAAACCGACAAGCCAGATCAATATCATGAAGCACCAGACCAATCGCTGCCCCCTGAGAGGCCAGAGTCCTGATCAACTTAAAAAAGGCAATCTGGTACGCAATGTCCAGTGGCGCAATAGGCTCATCAAACAGCAGGTGGGCATTTGGCAGATCATCATAGACCTGACAGATAATCCGGCAGATCTGTACTCTCTGTTTTTCACCACCGGAGAGAGATGTATAAATCCTGTTTGAAAAGTCAGTTAATGACAATAAGCCCAGTACCTCAGCCACAATCATTCGGTTAGTGGCATCATCGCTCGCGCTGGGAATTCGCCCCATTAACACAACTTCTTCTACACTAAATGGAAATTCCAACTCCGAACTTTGAGGGAGCACGGCTATGTGGCTCGCGCGCTTGTTAAGACTCAAGGAGTCAAGCAGGTAATCCTGATCACCCTGGCATAGTTGAACTGAACCGGGCTGTGCTTTTTCCGCTCCGGTTGCAATATGCAGCAGTGAGGTTTTACCCGCCCCGTTTGCACCCAAAATACCTGTGACAACTCCATTTGCTATGGTCGCCGAAATGTCCTGTAGCAATACGTGAGTTCCGACGCTATAGCCACAATTTTTCAGTTTTAGCGTCAAATGCCTAACTTTCCTTTCTGATGAATAATCAGATAGATAAAAAATGGCCCACCCAGCAATGCTGTCAGAATACCGATGGGCAACTCGGCAGGTGAAATTATAGTGCGCCCAACACCATCGGCAATCAGTACCAAAATTGCTCCCAGTATCGCTGACCCAGGAATCACAACCGCATGGTTCGAGCTACTGGTTAACCTAATGAGATGAGGCACAACAAGCCCGACAAAAGCAACAATACCCGTCAGGGCCACGCCAACTCCAACAATAATAGCGGTAAGCACAATTATTCGTTGCCGAAGCCGGGTAACATCAATCCCCAGGTAAAAAGCGTCTTTGTCTCCAAGCGTTATCGCGTTCAGGTTTCTGCTTTCCCTGGCCAGAAAAACAATTGCTACCGGGATAATCAAAGCAATTACAACACTCGGCCAATCCGCGCCATTAAAGCTACCGAGCGCCCAAAATGTCACCGATCTCAACTCCAGATCAGAGGACAGATATGAGAACAATCCAACACCTGCGATGGCTATTGCATTAAGCGCTATACCCGCCAACAACATGCTGGAGATAGTCCCGCTACGTTGGCCAATTTCCAATACTAGCCAGGAAGTAAGTAACCCACCGATGAATGCACTACCACTCACACCCAACAGGCCAAGTGCAGAGGTATCCAGGTTAAGCACCATAAAGCCTGCTGCAAACAACGCGGCCCCACTCGACACCCCAATCAGCGCAGGATCTGCAAGGGGGTTTCTGAACAAACCCTGGATCGCAGCACCGGCAACAGAAACACCGGCACCCACAATGATGGCGAGCAATACCCTCGGCAACCTTATTTCCCAAAAAATCGTCTCCACTACTGCATCCGCATTTCCGCGTAGCAAAGCGGCGAGCGAGACTTCTGTGGAACCCAGACTTAACATCATTACAGTAAGCAGTAATAGAATCAGCGCAAGAATTGGCAACTTTGTAATTTTACGCATTGAATCCCGGAGCCGAAAAAATTATGGGCTGATCCAGCCAAACACCCTGGGTGGATATATTTGTACTATAAGTGATCACTTCGACACCTGCGGTGACAGCTTCCGATAAAGTTTGTGCGTAGAGTGGATCTATTTCTGCGGCAGCCTCGACCCTTTCAATACCCGTATGCTGTACACAATAAAAAAGCACCCCGCGCGCTCCACTTTTAACAATTTCGGTTAGCTCCCGCAGGTGTTTGGTACCACGACTGGTTATCGCATCGGGAAACAAACCCAGCCCCGCTGGACTGGAGTCCGTCAGTAGTGTGACGCTTTTGATTTCGATGTAACAATCGGGTTTGTGCGGATGTTCGGTTAGCAGCAGATCAATTCGACTGTTCTCTTCGCCATACTTCACTTCACTTTTAATCGATTCATAGCCATCAAAAGTCGGGATTTTGCGAAGCGCCTCCTTAACAATGGAATTTGCGCTGGCGGACTGGATACCGATAAAGTGTCCCTGCTGTGTTCGACTGATCTCCCAGGTGTTTGGATATTTTCGCTTGGCATTGTTTGAAGTTGAGAACCAAATTTCATCCCCGGGGTTAGCACAATTTTTCATCGAACCGGTATTAGGGCAATGTATGGTCCTGACGCTACCATCCTCAAGTTCAACATCCGCGAGAAAACGCTTGTATCTCCGCTGCAGAACGCCTCGTTGTAGCTCTGCCTCAAATTTCACTATATTTTACCTCACGAATCTCCGGGTGAAGCTGACCAATCGAAAGGTTCAGCATGATGCCAACGCGGTTGAAATCCGGTCGATGCCCTTCTGCAAGGTAGCAATATCCCTTGAATAGCTAAAGCGGACATAATCATCGGCATGCCAGCTACCAAAGTCAGTCCCCGGCGTCACTGCCACATGGTATTGTTCAAGTAGCAATTTTGAAAATCCTTCACTGGATCCAACACCTTGAGGTATTTTTGCATAAACATAGAAGGCACCTTCGGGCATGAGCGGTACCTCAAAACCCATTTCCCGTAGCTTTGGCACCAAAAAATCCCTTCGCCGCTTAAACTCAGCCCTGTTAAGTTCCATCTCTGCCTTTGCATCTACACTAAATGCCGCCAGGGCCGCATGCTGAGCAATACTTGAAGGGCAAATAAACAAGTTCTGTGCCACCTTGTCTGCAATCGAAATTGCAGCTTCCGGTACCACCATCCAACCTAACCTCCAGCCTGTCATTCCAAAATACTTCGAGAAACTATTCACAACAAATGCTGAGGCGCTTAACGATAGCACCGATAATTTTGGACCTGCCTCATAAGTGAGACCATGATAAATTTCATCAACAATAAGGTGACCCTGCCGTTCTGATATCTGCTTCGATATTTGTTTTAGATCCGCTTCGGCAATGACCGAACCTGTCGGGTTTGATGGTGATGCGATTAATGCACCCCGGGTATTGTCTTGCCAATGTTGTTCAAGCAGGCCAGGGGTAAGTTGAAAATTATCATCCGGCGTCACTGGAACTAATTGAGGCTCGGCCTGCAATGCATGCAAAAAATGCCGATTACAGGGATATCCCGGATCTGTCATTAATAAACCGTCGCCGACATCCAGCAGCATGGAGGTCACTAGCAACAAGGCTCCAGAGCCACCGGAAGTCACAAAAATGCGTGCAGGGTCAACCGTAACGCCATACCAGCTCAGGTAATGCTCGCTTATGAGCGCCCGCAACTCCGGCAACCCTTGTGCCATGGTATATTTTGTCTTGCCTGCAACAATTGCCTGCTGCCCAGCCTCGACGATCGCACGGGGAGTTGGAAAATCAGGCTCACCCACTTCCATATGCACAACTTCATGTCCGGCTCGCTCAATCTCACCAGCTCTGGTTATGATATCCATTACACGAAATGGTTCGATCTTTTCCATTCGCTTCGAATATTGCGAACCCCCTGTCTTTTGGTTCATGGAATCAAGTCCTTTCAATAAAAACGGTTCTTAAACGTGCTCACCACATCCGGTAACCTTATAGCTTTATCGCCGACAATGGCACAGGGGCAGAGGTCCAATATCCGGGAACCAATATTTGAATGTACCCCACTAAATTACAACCTCTTGATCTTTTCAGTTGAGCTTGAATTCAGGTAAAAATAGTACCAATTGATACTTGGCCTGCAGCGAATGTTCTGGTAACGTTCGCTGCTTGATTTTCCTCGGGTATTTGTCCAAGAAGCTAATCGGAATAAAACTATGGCCGCAAAAAGCAAGAAAGCCCCAGTAAAAAAGGTTAAAGCCAAAGCAAAAACACCTGCTAAAGCAAAAGCCAGTCCGAAAAAACCTTTCAAAGCGGCAAGTAAACCGAAAGCTACTGCAAAATCAAAAACCAGCGCTAAAGCAAAGCCAATCGCAAAATCAAAACCCGCCGGGAAAAGTACTGCAAAATCAAAACCCGCTGCGAAAAAAGCGGCTGTGAAAAAAGCAGCACCCAAGAAAAGTCCAGCGAAAAAGCCTGTAGCAAAAAAAGCGCCAGCCAAGGCAGCTTCTGCAAAGAAGAGCCCTGCAAAGAAAAATACCGAGAAAAAGAGCCCTGTCAAAACAGTGACGGAAACAAAAAAAAGCCAGACCAAGGTAACAGTTTCAAAAAAGCCTGATATTGCCAAAGCAAAAGTTAAAACCACAACTAAAGTTAAAGCAAAGGCTAAAGCTGCCGGAAAATCAGCAACACCCAAAGAAACACCAATTCCAGCGAAATCAGCCGGATCCAAGAAAAAGGTAAATAAGACGTTGAAAGCAGCAGCAAAACCATTGAAGAAAAAAGCGACCACCGCAGCTAAAGCCAAGAAGGCAGAAGCAAAAGCCGTGACAGTCAAAACATCTGTTCGAGCCACAACAAAACCTAGTGGCGTCAGAAAGCCAACAACACTTGTGACAAATCAAAGCGCCGCTCAGACGCTCAGGGATCTTGGGGATGTTGAAGCTCCACCAAAAGCCATCGACGCTGACTACATGAATGAAGCCCAGCGGGCACATTTCAAGGAAATGTTGCTCAACTGGAAGCGTCAGTTAATGGAAGAAGTAGACAGAACCGTCAGTAATATGAAAGACGTTGCCGCCAACGACCCTGATCCAGCAGACAGGGCAACCCAGGAAGAAGAGTTTTCACTGGAACTAAGAACCAGGGACCGCGAGCGAAAGCTGATCAAAAAAATAGACAGCACTATTGATCTCATTGACCAGGATGATTACGGTTATTGCGACTCCTGCGGCATCGAGATAGGTGTTGAGCGATTGGAAGCGAGACCAACCGCTACCCAATGCATCGATTGTAAGACCCTGGACGAAATCAAGGAAAAACAAATCCACGGATAATTAGTGCCCAATCTCGTCATAGCACCATTCTCAATGCGAAAAGCAGATTCGAATTGAAGGAAAAGTAGACGAGATGATCAACATTTTAATCCTGAAGAAGATTTGGCAATAGATCGGAGCTAAATTATGGCGACGATTACTCCCACTGGATATATTGGTCGATTTGCACCTTCTCCTACCGGCCCCCTTCATTTTGGATCACTGGTCGCGGCGCTCGCAAGTTGGCTGGATGCACGAGCAAATCAGGGCAAATGGTTTCTGCGAATTGAAGACCTAGATCCCCCGAGGGAATCAGCATCCGCACCGGCCATTATTCAAAGACAACTGGAAGCCTTCGGATTGACCTGGGATGGCACCCCGCTATTCCAAAGTACAAGGTTGGAAGCCTACGAACATGCCCTGGCACAACTCAGCAAGGATAACCGTGTCTTCATCTGTGATTGCCCTCGAAAATCTGTCCGCGGGATTTATCCGGGGACCTGCCGGGAAAAAAAAGCCGGCTGCGATACGATCGTCACTGGTGCAGTTCGATTCAGGGTTCCGGCAAAAATCCAGACTGTTTTCGACAGGGTTAGCGGCGTCCACGAGTTTGACCTGACAACTGAAGTAGGCGACTTTATTGTCCAACGACGAGATGGCAGAGCTGCCTATCAACTCGCAGTCGTGGTCGACGATGCCTACCAGGGAGTGACTGATATTGTCAGGGGAAACGATTTGCTTGACTCAACGCCCAGGCAGCAATGCCTGATTGATGCCCTCGGCTTCAACCCCATAAGGTACGCACATCTTCCGGTTGTTCTGGGTACCGATCACCAGAAACTAAGCAAGCAAGCCCATGCAACCCCGCTGTCGACAGTCAATCCAATAAAGCTGTTGCACGCAGCTTTGACGACGTTGGGTCAAACAAATATATCTGATACCGAGAATGTAGAAGCCTCCC
>Ga0206123_10004717_pt1 | contig 10542 bp, 10 predicted proteins | sample Helgoland_Spring_2_FD_160086 | JGI IMG/M metagenome (GOLD analysis project Ga0206123, IMG submission 160086) | Pelagic subsurface seawater microbial communities from Kabeltonne, Helgoland, North Sea - Helgoland_Spring_Bloom_20160316_1 | ecosystem: Environmental > Aquatic > Marine > Epipelagic ... | reverse complement strand
AAATTACTTCAGAAAAAATTAATGGAAAATAAAAAAATTGAAATAATTTGGGATAGTGCTGTTGAAGAGGTTATTGGGGATAGCGAACCTAAAAATGTTAAAGCTATTAAGATTAAAAATTTAAAAAATAATAAAATTGAAGAAATGAAAATAGATGGCTTATTTATTGCAATTGGTCATGATCCGGCAACAGCATTATTTAAAGAACAGTTAGAGATGGATAAAGAAGGTTATTTATTGACCAAACCAGATTCAACAGAGACGAATATCCCTGGAGTTTATGCTGCAGGGGATGTTAAAGACAAAACGTTTAGACAAGCTGTAACAGCTGCAGGAATGGGTTGTATGGCTGCACTTGAAGCTGAAAAATTTTTATCCCACTAGATAGTTGGATCTATTTTAAAGATCCTTCTAAAATATATTTTAATATACGAAAAGCTTGTTTTTGATCTGACGCAACAGCAGCAGCAGAGCTATCCACTTCTTTAAGGGCATGTTGGTGATCATCGTTATGAATAACAATCATAGATTTATTAAGTGCAGTAGCATAACCTGCATCAAAAGCTGCATTCCATTGTTTAAATTTTTCACCAAACTTAACAATAATTACATCACAATCTTGAATAGATTTTTTGGTTCTAATTGAATTAATATTAGCGCCTTTTCTATCTTTCCAAAAATTTTTTTCTTCAGCTCCTAGAATTTCTACACCACAATTGTCAGAGGCTTCATGGTCAGTGACAGGAGAGGTAAATTTAACATCTAATTTCTCTTTTTCACAAAGTTGAATAATTTCTTCTCTCCAATTACTGTGAATTTCACCTGCTAAATATACGTTTAACATTAGTTTAAGCTTTTACAAAAAGTAGATATTTTTTCTAAAGCTTTTTTAAGATTGTCCATTGAAGTTGCATATGAAATTCTAAAAAAACCTTCTAAACCAAATGCAGAGCCCTGAACAACTGCAACACCACTATTTTCTAATAAAGACTGAACAAAATCAGTATCTGTCTTAAGTTCCTTACCACTTGCATCTTTTTTTCCAATTAACCCTTTGCAGCTTGGGAAAACATAAAATGCTCCATCTGGATTTAAACATTCAATTCCATCTATTTCATTTAATGCTTTAACAACAAAATTTCTTCTTTCTTGAAATGAAGTTGCTCTTTCTTTTATAAAATCTTGAGTTCCATTTAATGCTTCAACAGCTGCAGCTTGACTAATTGAAGATGGATTTGTTGTTGATTGCGATTGTATTTTAGCAATTGCTTTAATGATATCTTTAGGACCAGCCGCATACCCTATTCTCCAGCCAGTCATTGAGTAAGCTTTACTTACACCATTCATTGTAAGAACTCTTTCTTTCAAGCTATCAATTTGTGCAATAGTAAAAAATTTAAATCCTTCGTATGTTACGTGTTCATAAATATCATCACTTAAAATATGAACATGAGGATGTTTTACTAAAACATCTGCAATTTCTTTAATGTCACTTTCAGTATAACAAGCACCCGTTGGGTTTGATGGTGAATTTAATATGATCCACTTTGTTTTTGGTGTTATAGATTTTTCTAATTCAGCTGGATTAATTTTAAATCCTTGTTTTTCATTACACTCCAAAATAATTGGAGTTCCACCGGCTAATAAAACCATATCAGGATAAGAAACCCAATATGGCGCAGGAACTATAACCTCATCCCCTTCATTTAGGGTTGCCATCATGGCATTATAAATTACATGTTTTCCACCAGCACCAACGGTTACTTGATCAGTTGTGTAATCTAGATTGTTTTCTCTTTTAAATTTTTTAACAATGGCATCTTTTAAAGCTGGTGTTCCATCAACGGCTGTATATTTGGTATCACCATCATTAATGGCTTTTATGGCCGCTTGTTTAATATTATCGGGTGTATCAAAATCAGGCTCTCCTGCTCCAAGCCCTATCACGTCTTTTCCAGCAGCTTTTAACTCTCTTGCCTTTTGAGTTACAGCAATAGTTGGTGATGGTTTAATCTTTTTTAGACTGTCTGATATAATGCTCATTGAAATAAATTTTTATTCTAATAGTTTTATAGATAATGCAAAATACTTATCAAGATTTAATTACTGAAATCCAAAGCAAAAACCCAGAAATACACCAGAAACTAGAAGGTGGACAAAAGTTTAAACTTGTAACAGATTTTAAACCAGCAGGTGATCAGCCTGAGGCAATTAAACAATTAGTTAAAGGTGCAAATAAAGATGAGTTAAACCAAGTTTTACTTGGTGTAACAGGTTCGGGAAAAACTTTTACTATGGCTCAAGTTATTGAACAAACTAATCGACCAGCTCTTATACTTGCTCCCAATAAAACATTGGCCGCTCAACTTTATGGAGAGATGAAATCCTTTTTTCCAGAAAATGCTGTTGAATATTTTGTCTCTTACTATGATTATTACACACCAGAAGCATATGTTCCAAGATCAGATACTTATATTGAAAAAGAAGCATCTATTAATGAACAAATCGATCGAATGCGACACTCAGCAACAAGGTCACTACTAGAGAGAGATGACGTAGTTATTGTATCCAGTGTTTCTTGTATTTATGGACTGGGTTCAGTTGAAGCTTACAGTAAAATGACTTTAAGTTTAAAGAAAGATTATGACTACAATAGAGAACAGTTAATAAAAACCTTAGTACACCTACAATATAAAAGAAATGATCAAAGTTTTTATAGAGGTACTTTTAGAGCACGAGGTGAATACATTGAAATATTCCCATCACACCTTGAAGATAGAGCATGGAGATTAAGTTTATTTGGAGACAAATTAGAAAAGATTGAAGAATTTGATCCTTTAACAGGAGATCTATTAAAAGATTTAGATGTTATAAAAGTTTATGCAAATAGTCACTACATCACTCCAAAACCAACTATCGAACAAGCTGTAATAAAAATTAAAAGAGAACTTGAGGTTACTCTTAAGAAATTTAAAGAACAAAATAAACTTCTTGAGGCTCAACGATTGGAAGAGAGAACAAAATTTGATTTAGAGATGATTGAGGCTACTGGTTCTTGTGCTGGTATTGAAAACTATTCTAGATTTTTATCAGGACGAAAACCTGGAGAGCCACCTCCTACTCTATTTGAATATTTTCCAGACAACACCCTTATATTTGTAGATGAATGTCACGTTACTGTTCCACAATTAAATGGAATGTACAAAGGGGACAGATCAAGGAAAAGTAATCTTGCAGAATATGGTTTTAGACTACCCTCTTGTATGGATAACAGGCCACTTAAATTTGAAGAGTGGGACGCAATGAGAACGCAGACAGTTTTTGTATCAGCAACACCTGGTCCATGGGAGTTAGAACAGACTAAAGGTAAGTTCGTTGAACAAATAATAAGACCTACTGGCTTAATTGATCCACCAGTTGAAATCAAACCAGCTAAAAACCAAGTCGATGACGTAATGCATGAATGTAAGAAAACAATCGATAAAAATTTTAGAGTATTGATTACAACTTTAACTAAAAAAATGGCTGAAGACTTAACCGAATACTTTCATGAAAATGGTATTAGAGTTAGATATTTGCATTCTGACATTGATACACTTGAGAGAATAGAAATTATGAGAGATCTAAGACTAGGAGTTTTCGACGTCTTAGTTGGTATAAATCTTTTAAGAGAGGGGCTTGATATACCTGAGTGTGCATTAGTTGCAATTCTAGACGCTGATAAAGAAGGGTTTTTAAGATCTGAAACTTCACTGATCCAAACCATTGGAAGAGCAGCAAGAAATTTAGATGGTAGAGTCATTCTTTATGCTGACAAAGAAACTAAAAGTATAAAAAAAGCAATTCAAGAAACTGATAGAAGAAGAACAATTCAGGTCGCCTATAACAAAAAACATAACATTGATGCAACCTCAATTAAAAAAGAAATAAGTGATGTCTTGGAAAGTGTTTATGAAAAAGACTACCTAAAAGTTGGAACAGGTGACAATATTGGTGGCAATTTAAAGAAACATTTAAAACAATTAAATAAAAGAATGAAAGATGCTGCAACCAACCTTGAATTTGAAGAAGCTGCAAAAATTAGAGATGAAATAAGAAACCTTGAAGCATCAGAGTTAGAAATTGTGTTAAATCCAAAAGTAAAACACTATAATCAAGAAAATAGAGTGTATCCAAAGGGTAGATCAAAGATGGGCTTACCTGGTACAAGAGCACAAAAAGGTAAGAAAAAATGGAAGCAAACAAAATAATTATCACAGGAGCTGCAACAAGAATGGGTGCTGCCATTGCAAAAAAACTCTCAGGTCCAGGAGTTGAAATGGTTATTCATTACAATAGCTCCAAATCTGCAGCTGAAAAATTACAAAAAGAATTGTCAAAAAATAAAACAAAAGTTTATTTAGTAAAAGGTGATCTTGCAAAAGAACAAGATTTAAAAAAAATTATAAGATTTTCAAAGTTAAAATTAAAATATTTTGATTGTTTAATCAATAATGCTTCATTATTTGAAAATGACAGTCTTAAAAATTTTTCTTCTAAAAGCTGGAATCAGCATATTGATGTAAATTTAAAAGCACCCGCGTATCTTACAAAAGAATTTTCAAAAAATGTTAAGGGTAAAAATAACAATATTATAAATATAATTGATCAAAGAGTTTTTAAGTTAACTCCCTTTTTCTTTTCTTATACTTTAAGTAAAACGGGACTTTATACTCTAACAAAAACTAGTGCCATGGAATTAGCTCCAAATATAAGAGTTAATGGAATAGCTCCTGGTCCTACTATTAAAAATAAAAGACAAACTGACATGCATTTTAAAAAGCAGTACTTGGCAACTCCTTTAAAACAGCAGGTAAATGTACAGGATATATGTTCTGCTGTTGACTTTTTTATCAAAAACAGTTCAATTACAGGTCAAGTAATAGCGATAGATAGCGGACAAAGTTTAAACTGGCAAACACCAGATGTAATTGGAAAAGAATGAAAAAAACTAATTTAAATATTATTAAAATAGATAAAAATAAAAGTTTATTTAATTACGAAAAAAAAATTCTTATTAAAGAGTTAATTCTAGATTTAAAGCTTGGTTATTATGATTTTGAAAAAGAAAAAACTCAAAAAGTAAAATTCAGTTTAGAGATTGATTATGAAGATAGAAAACCAACAAATGATAAGGATATTAAATCAATTGTTAATTATGGTCAGGTTGTAAAATTAATTACAAAACTTGCAAAAAAGAAACATTATAATTTTTTAGAAACACTTGCTGAAGATGTTTTTGATGTATTATTTAAAGATAAACGAATTGGAAAAATTATGCTTCAAATTGAAAAATTAGAAATTATTAAAGAATGTGCCTCTGTTGGTATCCAAATTACCAAAAAAAGAAGTCATGAAAAGTTCTGAATTAGGCAAAGACGTAATTAGAAAAGAGCTCCCATTAATTCCTAAAAGCCCTGGAGTTTATCGAATGCTTGATCATAAAGATGTGATTTTGTACGTAGGTAAAGCAAAAAACCTTCCCAATAGATTGAAGAGCTATGTTGCTGAAAAAAACCACATTATTAGAACAGCAAGAATGCTCTCTCAAACTTTTAAGTTAGAGATAACAACTACGGCCAATGAAAGTGAAGCTCTACTTTTAGAGGCTAATTTAATAAAAAAACATAAACCTAAATTCAATATATTGCTCAAAGATGACAAGTCTTTTCCCTTTGTTTTTATCAGTAATAAAGACCAATGGGCGCAAGTTACAAAACATAGAGGGAAAAAGGATAAAGAAGGATTTTACTTTGGACCGTTTGCTTCAGCAGGAACTGCTAATTGGACTATTAAGATGCTTCAAAAAATATTTCAAATTCGAGTTTGTGATGATAGTACCTTCAAGAATAGAAAAAGACCCTGCATTCTTTATCAGATAAAAAGATGCTCTGGTCCTTGTGTCGATTATATTGATAAAGAAGATTATAAAAAATCAGTAGATCAAGCAATTCAGTTTGTATCGGGAAAATCAAGGGATATACAAAAAAACCTATCTAAACAAATGGAGGAAGCTAGTGAAAAGCTAGATTTTGAAAGAGCTTCTATTTTTAGAGATAGAATTAAATCTTTAAATATAATTCAATCTTCACAAAGAATTAATGAAGCAAATTTAATTGATGCAGATGTAATTGCTGCATACAAAGAATCTGGTAAAACGTGTATTCAAGTATTTTTTTATAGGTCTAAACAAAATTGGGGCAACCAAGCTTATTTTCCAAAACATGATCCTGATCAAAGCTTATCTGAAATAATGTCTTCGTTCTTGATGCAGTTTTATGAAAATAAAAATGTTCCAAAATTAATAATCATTAATACAGAAATAGAAGACAAAAAATTAATTGAAGAAACTTTAAGCAAAAAAGAAAATAGTGCGATTTCTATTAATGTAGCAAAAAAAGGCACTAAAGCTAAAGTAATTGCTATGGCAGAAAAAAATGCCAAAGAGTCACTTAATAGAAAAATTTATGAAACAAATAATAATAAAAATTTATTTGAGGGTGTTGCTAAAAAATTTGATCTTAAAAATGGCCTAAACTTAGTTGAGGTTTATGATAATAGTCACATCTCAGGAACAAATAGTGTGGGTGCTATGATTACTTTTGGAAATGAAGGATTTGTTAAAAAAAGATATAGAAAATTTGATATTAAGACAAAAGGTAATGAACAAGACGATTTTGCAATGTTAAAAGAAGTTCTTACAAGAAGATTTAAAAGAGCAATGTTAGAAAAAGGAAATTATTTAACTCTTCCTGATTTAATTTTAATTGATGGTGGTAAAGGTCAATATTCATCTGCCAAAGAAGTGTTAGATGAATTTGGTTTACATGATCTTCCTATGATAGCCATTGCTAAGGGGAAACTAAGAAATAGTGGAGATGAAACTTTTTTTTACAAAGGAAAATCATTTAAATTTGATAAGAATGACCCCACTCTATTTTTTATGCAGAGACTACGTGATGAAGCACATAGATTTGCTATCACCTCTCATAGAGCAAAAAGAGCAAAAGGAATTACAAAATCCTTACTGGATCAAATTGATGGTATTGGATCGATTAGAAAAAGAGCACTATTGAACCATTTTGGCTCTGCTAGAGCAGTAGAATCTGCAAGTTTTGATGAAATTAAATCAGTTGAAGGTGTTGAGGAAAAAGTTGCAAAAAAGATATATAACTTTTTTCACGAATAATTATGCTTAAAAAAATTCCAAATATTTTAACAATAGGTAGGATAATAATTGTACCTTTTTTTGTTCTAGCATTTTATTTACCTGGTTTTTATGGTGATTTAACTGCATGCGTATTGTTTGTAATTGCTTCATTTACTGATTTTTTGGATGGAATGTTGGCGAGAATGATGGGTGAAGAGTCTAAGTTGGGTGAATTACTTGATCCTATAGCAGATAAAATTATTGTTGCTACTGCACTTATATTGCTTGTCATGAGTGGAACAATTAAACATTACGAGGTTATTGCAGCAATTATAATACTTACACGAGAAATACTAATTTCAGGCTTAAGAGAGTTTTTAGCTAGAGGACAAATTAAATTACCAGTAACTAACTTAGCAAAATTAAAAACTTTTTTACAAATGGTTGCTATAGCTCTTTTACTAACTGGTGAAACTGGTAATAAAATTTTAAATTTTCAAGATTATAATGCTCAAACTATTGGCATAATCCTGCTTTGGCTTTCTGCATTTTTAACTTTGTATACTGGTTATGAATATTTAAGAAAAGGCATTGACCATGCAATATCTGAAGATAACAAAAACTAAGCTGCTTTTCTTTTTCTAACTAATGCTTGGTAACTTTCATTTAAGTCAATTATAGTTTCGCAAACTTTAAATTTATTTTCAGCAATACATGAAACTGGCGTAACTTCTGCTGCTGTACCTGTTAAAAAACAGCCTACAAAATTTGATAATTCAGCTGGTGCAATTTTTCGTTCATTGACTTTTATTCCTTTAGATTTTGCAATTTCAATTACCGTTCTTCTTGTAATGCCGTCTAAAAAAGAATCTGGAATGGGTGTGTGAATTTCTCCATTTTTATCTTTAAAAAAAATGTTAGCACCTGTTGCTTCTGCAACATTTCCTTCATGATCAAGCATTAGAGAATCTGTATAGCCTTGTTGTTCAGCTTCATGTTTTGATAAAGTACAAATCATATATAATCCAGAAGCTTTTGTATCCCAAGGTATCGTATTAGGCGCAGGTCTTCTCCAATTTGATATATTCAATTTAATACCTTCTATTTTTAGTTTTGGATCAAAATATGAACCCCACTCCCAAGTTGCTATGGCAACATGAATTTTTGTTTGTTGAGCAGATATAGCCATCATCTCGCTACCTCTCCATATTGTTGGTCTAACATATCCATCTTTGACACCCTGAACTGAAATTATTTTTTTTGATGCTAAATTTATTTCTTCTTCAGTATAAGGAATTTTAATGCCCATTCTTTTTGCAGAATAAAAAAGTCTAGATGTGTGTTCCTCTAATTTGAAAATTGAATTATCATAGACTCTTTCACCTTCAAAAACACAACTAGCATAGTGAAGGCCATGATTTAAAACATGAATTTTAGCATCAGCCCAATCAACGAGCTCGCCATTAAACCAAATTTTACCTGATCTTTTATCGTATGGTATCATGAATGAAATAATTTAAATTTTATCTAAAATTATCTTTGTATCTATAATATGTCAATATAACTTACCCATAATGAAAGAACTTTTATATTTAAAGGATACTCAGTTAAAGCAGCTGATTGAAAAGTTATTTACAAGTTACCGTGAGTCTTTTTCAGATGCCAAGAAAACATTGGATAAATACTCTATAGGTATAGCTCACCACAAAGTTTTACATCTATTATCAATGTATAAAGGGATTACAATTTCTGATCTATTAAAGAAGTTAAAGGTTACCAAGCAGAGTTTAAATAGAGTTTTAAAAGATTTAATTAAACTTGATGTGGTTTTTTTTGAAAAAGATCAACAAGACACAAGAGTAAAACACATTTTTTTAAATGAAAAAGGAGAAAAAATTTTTGACGAAATATTTTCGATACAAAAAAAAAGAATTTATAATGCTCTTTTAAATTCAAGTTCAGATCAAGTCTTAAACTTTGACAATGTTTTAAAGAAAATAATTAATGAATGATTTTGTAGCCCATATTTTAGTTGTAGATGATGATGAGGGAATTAGATCCCTAATTAAACAATATTTAAATGAAAATAATTTTCTGGTTACTACATCAAATAGTGCAGAAAATGCAGAAGAAAAAATTTCAATAATTAAATTTGATTTAATCGTTTTGGATATAATGATGACAGGCAAAAGTGGGTTGGATTTTATCAAACAAAATAAATCTAAAATTGATACCCCTATAATTTTATTAACGGCTAAAGGAGAAGCTGAAAATAGGGTTGAAGGTTTAGAGATAGGTGCTGATGATTATTTACCAAAACCTTTTGAGCCAAAAGAACTTATTTTAAGAATAAAAAATATTTTAAATAAAACAAAAAGAAATGATGAAAAAAGAATTATAACCTTTGATAATATTAAAATTGATCTTAACAAACTTTTGATCATTAAAAATGATGTTGAATATAAAATAAATAGTACTGAAAAAACTATATTAGAAAAAATGATTAACAATCCTGGCAAAACCTTTTCAAGAGAGGATATTGGTAAACTAACTGATCTTGATAAAGAAAGGTCAATAGATGTGATAATTACAAGACTTAGAAAAAAAATTGAAATGGACCCAAAAAATCCAAAATACTTACAAACTTTAAGAGGTGCTGGCTATGTTTTATGGATTGAATAATTTTGTAAAAAATTTACTACCAAAAAGATTATTTTATAGAGCTTTATTAATCGTAGCAGTTCCAATAATTGTTCTTCAAGTAGTCATATCGATTGTTTTTTTTGATAGTCTTTGGATTAAAACAAATAAAGGTATGACAAGAGCATTAATCGGTGAGATGAAAACATTCATAACAGCTTACGATAATGGAAAATATAATAATAACGACCTTTCAGGCTTATTCTCAATTTATTTAGATCTTAATGTTCAGTTTAAAAAAGATGATTTATTTGAAAAAGCTCAAAAAGAAAGATGGTTTAGTCCAATAGATAGAACACTTAGAAGAGAACTGAAATCTAATATGGGCACTCAAAATTTCTGGTTCGATACAACAAGTTATAAAGAGCTTATTCATATAAATATTAAACATAACGAGGGTTACTTTGAATTTTTTATTCCAAAAGACAGGGTTGCAAGCTCATCTGCTAGAATATTTGCGTTATGGATCACTATACCAGCTCTACTAATGATAACCATAGCTATACTATTTCTAAAAAATCAAACTAGACCAATTATAAACCTGGCTAAAGCTGCAGAAAGATTTGGTAAAGGAGAAAACATTGATGAGTACAGGCCATCAGGTGCCTTAGAGATCAGACAAGCAGGTTTGGAATTTGATAAAATGAGAAAAA
>Ga0206123_10004709_pt1 | contig 10553 bp, 7 predicted proteins | sample Helgoland_Spring_2_FD_160086 | JGI IMG/M metagenome (GOLD analysis project Ga0206123, IMG submission 160086) | Pelagic subsurface seawater microbial communities from Kabeltonne, Helgoland, North Sea - Helgoland_Spring_Bloom_20160316_1 | ecosystem: Environmental > Aquatic > Marine > Epipelagic ... | reverse complement strand
TTTATAAATTGTTAATCTTTAAAATATTTTTATTTAATCACATTTAGGTAACAATTTCTTAACATTAGAATTGGTTATTTGCAGCGACAAAAACTTAAAACGATTCAAAATGAGAAACAAAAATCTCCCCATTTTAATATTTTTTTTAATTATTTCTTTAACTGCTAAATCTCAAACTTTACAAGATATGAAGTTTGGAAAAGGTATGATAAATTTCACTGCAAAGGATAGTTCTTTTAGTGTGAAATTTGCCCCTAGATTTCAGTATTTATCCTCCACAGGATGGGCCGACGACGGTAACGGTTATGGAAATGCGAATACCAGTACTTTTATCCGAAGAGCTAGGTTAAAATTTGATGGGTTTGCACTATCGCCAAAATTAAAGTACAAACTTGAGTTAGGGCTATCTAATAGAGACATATCAGGAGCCTCTATCTATACTAAAAATACTCCGAGATATATATTAGACGCTTTAATAAAATGGAATTTTTACGAAAACTTTGTGCTTTGGGCTGGGCAAACAAAATTACCAGGAAACAGAGAGCGTGTTATTTCTTCTGGAGATCTTCAATTGGTGGACCGATCTTTATTAAATGCTACTTTTAACATAGATAGAGATGTTGGACTTCAATTAAGGCATCATTTTACTATTGGTGATCGTTTTTTAGTTCGTGAAATATTCTCGTGGGCTCAAGGAGAAGGACGAAATGTAGTTACTGGGAACCTAGGTGGACACCAATATACGGGTCGTATAGAATTTTTACCTTTTGGTAAATTTAAAGGAAAAGGAGACTATAAAGGTAGCGGATTAACCAGAGAGGAAAAACTAAAAGTTGCTATTGGAGCATCCTATGATTTTAATAATAATGCGGTCAAAACTAGAAGTAATCAAGGAAGTTACATGACCAATGACATAGGGTATTACGAAACTAATATTAGTACCGTATTTATTGATGCGATCTTAAATTACAAAGGCTTTTCGTTGAGGGGAGAATACTCAAGTCGTGATGCTGAAGATCCCATTGCAAAAAACGCTGATGGTTCAGCAACCGGCGATTTCGTTTCAGAAGGGAACGGTTTAAATATTCAATCTGGTTATTTATTAAAAAAGAATTGGGAGCTTACTGGGAGATATACTTTCATTGACTTGAAATTGAGTGAAATTTCAGAACAATATACCTTAGGAGTTTCCAAATATATATTAGGGCATAAATTAAAAGTTCAATCGGATGTGAGTTATTTGACCCTTAACAATATTGGAAGTGAAATTAGATTCAGACTACAGGTAGATATACACTTTTAAAAATAATATTTAATTAATATTCAAATCATATTTTTGTTAGATATTTGAGAAATAAATAAAATTATGGAAAATATATACATATTAATGATTGTTGCAATCGTTGTATTAGCAGTTGCAGATATTATAGTTGGAGTTAGTAATGACGCTATAAACTTTTTAAATTCTGCCATTGGTTCTAAAGTACTACCAATAAAAACTATTATGATTGTTGCCAGTTTAGGAATCTTTATAGGTGCGGTCTATTCCAGTGGCTTAATGGAGGTAGCTCGTAAAGGGATTTTTGTTCCTGGTGAATTTTATTTTGATGAGATTATGATCATTTTTATGGCAGTAATGATTACAGATATCCTGTTACTAGATTTCTTTAATACACTTGGACTGCCAACTTCAACAACGGTATCTATTGTTTTTAATTTGCTAGGGGCTGCTATCGTAATGTCATTAATAAAAATTAGCGTATCAGAAACCGAAACAATTGCCGATTTAGGGAACTATATAAATAAATCAAAAGCACTAACTATTATTGGAGGAATTTTACTTTCCGTAGTGATTGCTTTTTCAGTAGGGGCAATTGTGCAATGGATCTCTAGATTAATTTTTTCTTTTCAGTATGAAAAACAATTAAAAAACTTTGGAATTATATTTGGAGGAGTTGCTTTAACAGCAATTACCTATTTCATATTTTTAAAGGGTTTAAAAGGGACACCTATATATAAAGAATTAAAAGGCTCTATTGAAGGTAACGAAGTAATTATTCTTTTAACTGCTTTTATAGGATGGACTTTATTATCATTCGTGTTCGAAAAATTAACTAAGAAAACCGTATTGTTAGTTGTTATTGCAGTTGGTACGTTTGGTCTAGCACTAGCATTTTCTGGTAATGATCTCGTAAATTTTATTGGAGTTCCAATGGCTGCTTATCACTCTTGGGAAGCATGGAGTGTATCTGGTATTGAACCTAGTAATTTCTCAATGGAAATACTAGATGCTAAGATGCCGGCAGAACCATTTTTGCTTTTTATTGCAGGTGGTATTATGGTGGTAACGCTATGGTTTTCCAAAAAAGCAAAAACTGTCGCTGAAACTGAAATTAGTCTATCACGTCAAACCGAAACTCATGAAAAGTTTCAACCAAATATGCTTTCCAGAGGTATTGTAAAAGGTAGCACCTTATTATCTAAATATTTAGTTGCAGTTATACCAAACTCTATAAATAGTAGAATTGAAAGAAGTTTTAAAGAACCAAAACTATTAATTACAAAAGACCAAAGTATTAATGCTCCTGCCTTTGATATGATTAGAGCATCTGTTAACTTGATGGTTGCTGGTGTTTTAATTTCAATAGCAACCTCTATGAAATTACCATTATCCACCACCTATGTGACTTTTATGGTAGCCATGGGAACCTCACTGGCAGACAGAGCATGGGGAAGAGAAAGTGCTGTTTATAGAGTAGCTGGAGTATTGAACGTTATTGGAGGTTGGTTCTTTACCGCTTTTGGAGCATTAATTGCAGCAGGCGTTGTAACCTTTTTAATAAATTGGAATAAGGAAGTAATGATTCCTATTTTATTATTAATTACTATCAGTTTACTAGTCAGAAATTACTTATCCCATAAAAAGAAGAGTATGTCATCTATAGACCCTGATTCATTAAAGAAAACAGAAAGTAAAACTGTTCAAGGTATTATTCAAGAGAGTGCAGACCAAATTTCGAATGTTGTTTCCAGAACCAATAAAATATATTCGAATATGTTAAGTGGTTTAGCTAAAGAAGATTTATCTAAATTAAAAAAGAGTAGAAAAGGAGTTGAAAAATTAAATAAAGAAGTTGATGCATTGAGAGATAATATTTTCTATTTTATAAAGAATTTAGACGAAACAAGTGTTCGAGGATCTAATTTTTACATTATTATTCTAGGATACTTGCAAGATGTTGGACAATCTCTTGATTTTTTAGCTAAAGCTAGCTATAAACATATCAATAACAACCACAAAGTACTCCGATTTAATCAAATTAAGGATTTACAAGATATTGATAAGTCTTTAGAGGAGTTATTAAATGATATCGAAACAATTTTTAATAATAGAGAATTTGAAAAATTAGGTGCTATCTTAAATAGTAAGCAACGAGCCCAAGACGATCTTGCGGTCAAAATTGCAAGTCAGATAACTAGAACACGTGCCGAGGATAATGATAGTCCTAAAAATACTGCTTTATATTTTAGTTTACTATTAGAAACTAAAGATTTGTTAGCTGCTATTATGAATTTGATTGAAGAATATTACAATAGTTATAATACTAAAAATTAGTTTTAAGGCTTTTTAATCACTTTCTGATACAAAAAAAAAGGAAAACATTAGTTTTCCTTTTTTAATTATAACAAGCTGTTTTACTAAGAGCCGCACATTAAGCAATCGTCGTCAGGCTCACCATTTTGTGATTTTGATAACATTTCTCTGAATTCCTGAGGACTCATGGGTTTATCTGATACTGCATTCGTAGCTGCCTCCACTTTTGCCTCTTTAACAGGAACTGTTGGCTGTTCCTTTTCTTCCTTTTTAGACAATGTAAACTTAATTGCATCAACTGCACTTTTTGTTCTTAAATAATACATTCCCGTTTTTAGTCCACTTTTCCATGCGTAAAAGTGCATGGATGTTAATTTAGCCATGTTTGCATTTTCCATAAACAAATTCAGCGATTGAGATTGATCTATAAAATAACCTCTGTGGCGGGACATATCAATAATATCTTTCATACTTAACTCCCAAACGGTTTTATAAAGTTCTTTTAAGTCTTGAGGTATATCTACGTTTTGAACAGAACCATTTTGCCTCATGATTTCCTCTTTTAAATCATCATTCCATAAGCCTAAATTCACTAAATCTTCTAACAAGTGTTTATTTACAACAATAAACTCACCAGACAATACTCTTCGAGTATAAATATTAGACGTATAAGGCTCAAAAGCTTCATTATTACCTAGAATTTGAGAGGTAGAAGCCGTCGGCATAGGTGCAACTAGTAACGAGTTACGAACACCGTGCTTCTTTATACTTTTACGTAATTTACCCCAATCCCAACGACCACTCAATTCTTCATCTTTTATATTCCACATATTGTGCTGGAATTCACCTTTCGATATTGGAGAGCCTTTATAACTTTCATAAGGTCCATCTACTTTTGCCTCTTCCATTGAAGCCGTTACTGCAGCAAAATAAAGTGTTTCAAAAATTTCTTGATTTAATTTTTTTGCCTCATCACTGGTAAATGGCATACGTAGCATGATAAATGCATCCGCCAGGCCTTGAATACCCAGTCCAATTGGACGGTGCTTAAAATTAGAATATTCCGCTTCAATTACCGGATAATAATTACGATCAATTACTTTATTTAAGTTTTTAGTAACTCGTTTTGTTACTCTAAATAATTCTTTATGATCAAACTCCCCGTTTTTAACAAACATAGGAAGTGCTATGGATGCTAAATTACAAACAGCCACTTCTCCTGGAGAAGTATATTCCATAATTTCAGTACACAAGTTAGATGAACGAATAGTTCCTAAATTTTTTTGATTACTTTTTCTATTCGCTGCATCTTTATAAAGCATGTAAGGGGTCCCTGTTTCAATTTGAGATTCCAATATTTTCTCCCAAAGCAATCTTGCTTTAATAGTCTTTCGTCCCTTATCTCTTGCTTCATAATCCAAATACAGGGTATCAAACTCATCTCCATGAGTATTGTACAAATCTGGACATTCGTTGGGACACATTAAGGTCCAAGTGCCATCTTCTTGAACTCTTTTCATAAATAAATCTGGTATCCACATCGCATAAAATAAGTCTCTTGCTCTCATTTCTTCTTTACCATGATTCTTTTTTAAATCTAAAAATTCAAAAATATCAGCATGCCAAGGCTCTAGGTAAATAGCAAAAGATCCTTTTCTTTTTCCGCCTCCTTGATCTACGTAGCGAGCTGTATCGTTATATACTTGCAACATAGGAACAATACCATTTGAAGTTCCGTTGGTTCCTGATATATAAGAACCTGTTGCTCTAATATTGTGAATAGACAATCCAATTCCACCAGCAGATTGAGAAATTTTTGCAGTTTGTTTTAACGTATCGTAGATACCTTCAATACTATCATCTTTCATGGTCAATAAAAAACACGATGACATTTGTGGTTTTGGAGTTCCACTATTAAATAAAGTCGGTGTTGCATGCGTAAAGAAACGTTTGGACATTAATTCGTAGGTTTCTATAGCGGCAGGTAAATCATTCAAATGAATTCCTAAAGAAACCCTCATTAACATGTGTTGTGGCCGTTCCACAATGTTTCCATTTAATTTCAGCAAATAGGATCGTTCAAGAGTTTTAAAACCAAAGTAATCGTATCCAAAATCACGGTTATAGATGATTGTTGAGTCTAATTCATCGGAATTTTTTTCGATAACCTTATAAACTTCATCACTTAAAAGAGGTGCTTTTTTTCCTGTTCTTGGATTTATGTATTCGTATAAATCTTTCATTACTTCAGAAAAAGTTTTCTTTGTATTTTTATGAAGGTTTGATACTGATATTCTTGCTGCCAAACGTGCATAATCTGGATGTGATGTCGTTAAAGTTGCTGCTGTTTCCGCTGCTAAATTATCTAACTCACTCGTAGTCACTCCATCATAAAGTCCTTCAATTACTCGCATAGCAACTTTTACAGGGTCTACAATTTCGTTTAAACCATAACACAACTTACGTACTCTTGCCGTAATTTTATCGAACATGATTGGTTCTTTTCGGCCATCTCTTTTGATTACATCCATTTTGGTTCTTTTTTAAAAATTAATTTTTGGGTAAAAAAACTCTACCCATTATCTACAGTAAAAATGTAGGTATTAGTTAGATTAAAATTCCGTCCTTTGGGGAAAACGAAAATTTTAAAAGTCTGCGTCGAAACTTATTTTTCCTGATTCTTCATCTTTACCAGCGTTTGCAACACCGGCTTTTTGATATTCTGAAACTCGTTTTTCAAAGAAGTTAGTTTTTCCTTGAAGGGATATCATATCCATAAAATCAAATGGATTTTTTGTATTGTATTCTTTTTCACAACCAAATTCAACTAGTAACCTATCGGTAACAAATTCTAGGTATTGTGTCATTAATTTAGCGTTCATTCCAATTAAACTAACGGGTAATGATTCCGTAATAAATTTACGTTCAATATCTAAAGCATCGATTAAAATACCTCTAATTCGTTCTTTCGGAACTTTGTTGATGATATGATTGTTGTGCAAGTGTACCGCAAAATCGCAATGCAGTCCTTCATCACGAGAAATCAACTCGTTTGAAAAAGTTAAGCCTGGTAATAAACCTCTTTTCTTTAACCAAAAGATTGAACAAAAACTACCAGAAAAGAAAATTCCTTCTACCGCTGCAAATGCGATTAATCTCTCTGCGAAACTTGGACTATCAATCCATCGCAAAGCCCATTCTGCCTTGTCTTTAATCGCTGGAAAAACCTCAATAGCTCTGAAAAGTGCATCTTTTTCTTTGTCATCGCTAACGTAGGTATCGATTAATAAAGAATAAACTTCAGAGTGAATATTTTCCATCATAATTTGAAACCCGTAGAAAAACTTCGCTTCAGTATATTGTACTTCTGAAACAAAATTCTCTGCTAAATTTTCATTTACAATACCATCGGAAGCTGCAAAGAAGGCAAGAATATGCTTGATAAAATAACGTTCATCATCGTTCAACTTTTCTTTCCAATCAATAATATCTTGATGTAAATCAATTTCCTCGGCAGTCCAAATACTTGCTTCTTGTTTTTTGTACCAATCCCAAAGATCATGATGTTGGATCGGGAAAATTACGAATCTATCTTTATTTTCTTCTAAAATTGGCTCTACTACGCTCATATTTGGCTTGCTTAAAAATTATGAAAATCACATGTGGTTGTCACCTAACAAATATGGAAATTTTTATCAGTTATTTTAGAAATATTTTTTTTAGGTTTTCAACAAAGTTTTCAACATAAATATTTTTTAAGATCGTGAATTATTTACTAAAAATTATTCACAACAGTCTGATTTACAGTTAATTGTAAATAGCAAATGTTTTTATAAACAAACTGAAATTTTATGGTTGATAACCCTAGTGAACTCTTTTTTTACAATAGATGAGAGGTGAAATAACAGAAAAATTTAACGTTCAATTTTTGAATTAATAATTTTAAAAAAAAAGTTTCTAATTTCAGAAAAAATGTAGATTTTAAAATTTAAAAAGAAAAAAACTTATAATTCTGAAACCAATTTTTCCAATTGTAAAAACCAATTTAATCCAAACTTTCGAATTAAAGCTTCTTTAGTAAATTTATAAACCGGAACCTTTAACTCGTTCCCTAAAGAGCAAGCAGCATCACAAATTGGCCATTTATGATAATTGACCGCTGAAAACTCACTATACTCTTGAACCCTAATCGGGTACAAATGGCAAGAAATTGGTTTCTTAAAATCAATTTTTCCGTCATTATAGGCGTCTTCAATACCACAAGAAGCAGTCCCATTCTCTAAAAAAGTAACGTAAGCACACTCTTTCCCATCCACCAAGGGTGTTTCCAACTCTGAAAGCTCTGTTTGTATATGTGTCCCTTGATCTTCAATGGCTTTTATACCTTCTGGACGCAAATAAGGCTTCACTTTTGGATAAATATTTTTAAGAATTAACACTTCTTCTTCTGTTAGTGGAGCCCCCGCTTCTCCTTCAATACAGCATGCTCCTTTGCAAGATGCTAAATTGCAAACAAACTCTTTTTCGATAATATCTTCCGATACAATTGTTTTTCCTAATTGAAACATTTAGCAAAAATAATACAATTATTATCGTTTTATAATTAATTTTGTCTCATAAAAAAACCGATATCATGGATTTTAATTTTAAAGAAATTTTAACTGCCACAATGATTTTGTTTGCCGTTATAGATATAGTAGGCAGCTTACCTATTATTATATCTTTGCGAGAAAAGGCAGGACATATCCAATCTGAGACGGCTTCAGTTATTGCCGCTGTTTTAATGATCGCATTTCTTTTTGTTGGAGAACAAATATTAAGCTTAATTGGTATTAATGTGAATGAATTTGCAGTAGCTGGTTCGCTGATTTTGTTTTTTCTAGCTTTAGAAATGATTTTAGGAATTACTTTGTTCAAAGATGATGAAGAAAGTAATCCAAAATTAGCTTCGGTATTCCCATTGGCTTTCCCATTATTAGCTGGACCTGGGAGCTTAACAACCCTTCTTTCATTGAGAGCAGAATTTGATACCTCCAACATTATTATTGCCATCGTTATCAATATTATTTTCATTTATATTGTTCTAAAAACTTCTGGAAAAATCCAACACGCTATCGGTAAAAATGGGATTATTATAATCCGGAAAATTTTTGGAGTTGTTTTACTGGCGATTGCCGTAAAACTATTCACAACAAATATTCAATTATTATTTAATTAAATAAATAAGCTCATGAAATATTTCTCTTACATACTAATTGGAATCGCAATTATATTAATTGTTTACAACAGTACATTTTTAGATTTTAAAAACTTATTTAATGATGATAGTGGTGTTGCCCTAATTGGAATTATTACAGCTTTATGTGCCATATTGTTGGTTTTGATTTTAAGTATTGCAAAAACCATAGAAAAAAAGAAGAACTATTAATTTTTCGCTAAATAGCTAACTGCGATCAGCTTCTAACTTTAATACTTTTTGAATCATTTCATCATTATTATTTAAAATTAATTCAAAGGCATTGGTTCCATATAATTGTTGAGCGATACTCGCCTTAAGGATCATTTTTATATGATCTTGATATTGTTTAAATTCCACTAGCTCATTAATGATTCCTGAAAAACTTAAAAACTCGTTGTAAAGCGAATCGTTAATTTGAAAATGAGTAATAAAATCTTCACCTTTTATCTCAGCAAAATTATCTCTATTCTTTTCTAAATACTCAAAAACAAAATAACTCGCAAAGCCGCTTCTGGAGATGTACTCTAAAGTTTCTTTTTCGATACTAGTATCTTTTGGCACAAAAACGTCAGGAATAATACCCCCTCCTCCGTAAACAATCTTTCCTTTTGGAGTAACAAACTTTAAAGAATCAGTTACTTTTATACTGTCTATGGTCACCATTTCTCCACTATGGTATCTATTTTCATAATCTTGATAATAAATCTCGTTGCCCTCGCCGTAAGGTCTTTGTATGGACCTGCCTGTTGGAGTGTAGTACTTTGCAATGGTTAATCGAACGGCACTGCCATCTCCAAGAGCCATTTCTCTTTGCACAAGACCTTTTCCAAAAGATCTTCTTCCAACAATAGTTCCACGATCATTGTCTTGTAAAGCTCCAGCAATAATTTCACTGGCAGAAGCTGTATTTTGGTTAATAAGAATATATATTCTTCCGTCCTCGAAATTACCTTTTTCAGTAGAATATGTTTTTTCTTCTTTTCCACTTTTATTTTTTGTTATCAAAATTAGCTGATCCTCTTTCAAAAATTCATCAATCATTTTTTTTGCAGTAAAAACATAGCCTCCAGGGTTATCTCTTAAATCTAAGACTAAGCCTGTAATTCCTTCTTTGATTAGATGATCCAAAGAAACCTTAAACTCATCATAAGTTGTTTCAGAAAATCGATTTACCTTGATATATCCTAATTCATCCTTAAGTTTGTAAGATGCATCAATACTAGTTAGAGGAACTTCTTTTCTTAAAATATCCAAATCTAATAACTCTTGTGATCCTTTTCTGTAAATAGTTAACGAAACCTTTGTATTTCTTTCTCCCTTTAAACAACTGGTTATGCTATCTTTATCGATGGAGCTACCAAAAAGTTGTTGATCGTCAGCATATAACAATCGATCTCCAGCTAAGATTCCTGCTTGCTCCGCTGGACCACCAGGTATTGTTTTAATAACAGCTATGGTATCTTTATATACATAGAATCGAATTCCTATACCCACAAAATTACCGCGCATATCGTCTACACTTTCTTGATACAGGTTTGCAGGAATATAAACGGAATGAGGATCTAAATTTTCAAGAATTCCATTAACAGTAACATCCACGATACTGTCCGTATTCACTTTATCAACATACTCGTAATCTATGTAATCAATTAAGCGATTGAGTTTGTCTTTTTTTGAATTGGAAGCAAATATTTTTTCCGAAGTGTCAAAATTTAAAAG
>Ga0206123_10004708_pt1 | contig 10554 bp, 19 predicted proteins | sample Helgoland_Spring_2_FD_160086 | JGI IMG/M metagenome (GOLD analysis project Ga0206123, IMG submission 160086) | Pelagic subsurface seawater microbial communities from Kabeltonne, Helgoland, North Sea - Helgoland_Spring_Bloom_20160316_1 | ecosystem: Environmental > Aquatic > Marine > Epipelagic ... | reverse complement strand
CAATTCAACATCGTCAGTTTGGACACTGTTCTGTCGGTTCTTTGTGTCTTGCAAACGTGCTTCGGCATATTCAAACATCTCGCCCATTTCTTTTGGTTCAGCATAACGCTGTGAGAACTCTTGAAAACTGAAACTTCTATGTCGCACAATTTGGTGTGCAATATCGCGAGTGGTTTCGATTTCCAAGCAAGCACTGACCATTTCAAATGGTGACCAATGCTGATGTTTAACCAAGTAGTTGAGCAAGCGTTCACTGGTCTCACTGTTGATCTGCGCGGCAGGGTTTGATACCTTAGCACAAAATGCAATTAGATCTTGTAAATCGTCAATGCCTTCAGCTGCCCACTCATTAGTGGGGGTTGAATAAGATACAAGTTTTACGTTCATAGGTTCTCCAGATATTTTTCTGTAAAAGGTTCGATTTGTTTAGCAACTGCTGCAATATCAATTATAAAGTCCAAATTAACAATGTCTTTACTAAATTCAACAAGCTGTCGATTCACCGTAGTTTCAATGTCTTCTATATGTAAGCCTTGGTTGCGCAACTTGACGAGATTAATGGTACGTTGCTTGCCGCCACGAAGTTTAAACACTACCTTTTTAACACATGAAATTGGAATCATGTCTTGGTCAATGCCTTTGATAACTTCTTCCCATTTTTGCAGTTGATCAGCACACAGCTGCATTATGCCGCCGCTGACTTCTTGGAAGGTCTACCACGCTTTTTAGCAGCAGGCTTTGGTGCCAGTTTAGGATTTAGTTGTTGTGCTTCTGCTTGTAAACGAGCTGCCTCAGCTTGCAATGCGGCCATTTGTGATTGCATTGCTTCTGCTTGCTGCATCAGACCTGCTGCAATACTGGCATCGTCAAGTGCGCCGTTGGAGCTTGCTTGCATTGCTTGGTTGCGTAGTCCAGGGTTTGAAGTTTCATTTAATGCACCTTTTGCAATATCAACTGGTGCGCCAACTTCACGACCAAAGTCATCCTTGCGAGATGCCTTGCCAGTGTATCCTGAATCGCTATCAATTTCTGCCAAACGTTTAACTGCATCTTCACCAGTTTTCATTTCATTGATAATCTTGTTCATTTCATCCAAGCGCACATGGCTTTGCGGAGTAGGCGTAACAATAATCTGTGCAGTTTGCACTTTCTTGATCATGCCTTCTTCGTGCAGTCTTTGCAAAATTGCTGTACCATCTGGAAAGCGTTTGGCGCCAAGTGCATCGCCAAGATTGTCAGCTTGCTGACCTTCGGCACTTTCAATGCTTGCCATCAAACTGTCATGCATGCTCTGCGGCAGTACATCTGGATATACTACTAGGCACATGTGTTCTTCGCTAGGGACTTCTCTAAACACGATTGCCACTTTGCGATCGCCTTGTTTACCAACATGTTTAATCATCTTTTGTTTCTCCTTGTTCCGCAGACGTCTCTGAGGATTCTGTTGCTTCATCTTGCCCGTCACCAATTGCGTCTTGCATTTGACTTAACCAGGCTGATACTTTGTTATAGGTGGCTCCTACAACTTCCATTTCATCAGCTTTGAATGCACCTCTAGTGGCTGCTACTTCAATAGCCTGTCTTAAAATACCAACATCCTGTATGGTAATTTCAATATTTTTAATTTCTTCTGTTGCGTTTTCCATATTAATAGTTATCTCCGCTATAGTTAAGTGCGCAGTTTATTTAAGGTATTTTAGAGATTTCGGTAAAATTACTTTTCCATAAAGCAAGCAGTGTCGGGCTCGCCCCACTCATATTTGTTATTGATTACCCATTCTCTGGGCACAAAGCACTCTGGAGCTTCATAATCAAAGTCTGCCACGATTTCTAACCCTGTCTGTTCAGGTTCGATATACTCGGGCATCCACATACTAGCCGTCCTGTTCGTACAATGCCCAAGTACCAAATGGTGGATTGGGATTCTTATCACCGTGTATGATAAACACTGTGTCACAGTAGTTCTCATCGCCCCAGCTGTTCCACGGATAACCATCAGTGAACATAACCAGTCTTTTAGGCTCAATTGCTTCTGATTTCAGCCAGTTAAACACACAATCAAAGTCTGTGCCACCGCCGCCAACCAATTCGTATTCTGAAATCTCGTCTAAGTTGTCGCTGTTGAAGTCTTGCGGATTGTAAACTTCAGTGTCAAAGCAAACGATTTTGATGTTAAAGCTGCCAAACTCTTCAGTGATGCCTTGTACTTCACTCAAGAAGTCTCTGCCTTGTGCTTCACCAATTGACCCTGACATATCCATTGCAACCACAATGTCAACCATTTCGTCATAGTTCATACCAGGCAGGATAGCATCACTGTCCCACCCTTTACGATGCACTCTGTTAAACGTATAGTCACTTTTGATAGTGCTTTGCAATTGCATGCGAAGCAGTTCACGCCAGTTCATTTTGGGTTCAGTTAGTTGACTGATCATACGTTTCACACCAACGGGCAAATTGCCTGCGTCTGATGTTTGCGCGGCACTGAGCATGGCTTCTTTGAGCTCTTCTTTGATTGCTTCGCGTTCTTCTTTGCTGTAATTGGCAGGGCCTTTGCCGTCCTTGCCGTCACCAGCACCGTTGCCATTTGGGTCAAGATGTTGATCCACCATTTGATTAAGTAAATCGTCAATGTTAATCTTGTCAGCATTTTCGTACAAGTCATCGTACACTGCTTCGCTTTGCCAATCCAGATATTTGTCGTCATACAAGCAAGGAACAGTAGTGATAAACTCGCCTACCTTGTGTTTTTTAAGATCAGCATTTACGCAATAGTCTGCGGCAATGTTATACAACATCGGGTCTCTGTCTCCCCGACGTCCAAAGTGATCATATACACAGTGCAACACTTCATGCCCAAACAAGAATTCAACTTCTTTGGGCTTGAGCATTTTAATGAATTTGGTGTTATAGTAAAAGTTACGACCGTCTGTGGCGGCAGTTGGGCACCACTCGTCTGCATTAACCAATGTAAGGCGTGTAGCAAGGTTGCCAAAGAAACTGGCACGAAGCAACATACCAACCCTAGCAGTTACCAGTATTTCGCGCACTTCACGATCCACTTTAGGATCCATTGGGCCTAATATGTCTTTGAACTTGTCTGCTACATCTTTGTTTACGGTGGTATCTGTACTCATAGCTTGCTCCTAACTGTTATATATATTATAACACACATAGCCTATAGGTCAACCTTTTTTAAGGTATATTTTATACGCACCAGAGTTTTGTTGCTGGCACAATCTTATATTTGGATCTAGATGTGCCCAAGCAGGCAACTCTTTTGCAATCTCACCTTGCCCTGTGATTACAACAACTGACTTATGTCCTGCATATTTGCAATCTACGATAAACGCACTAAACCGATGCCAAGCATTGTGAACAGTGTATCCGTGTAAATCCAGTCTCATATTATGATCCTTTGATGGGCCATCTTAGTTGTAAGAAACTTAACTCTTTATCGCTCTTGAGATAAATGCGAAGATTCTCACTGCCGTTTGTCCAGGTCCACAGTGGATTTACACATTTAGGATTATTGCTATCAAGTACATTAAATTGTAAACGTTTTTGTAGCATATTTTTTATTTGCATAAAATCACGAACTTCAGCACTGTAACCGTATGTGTCAATCATCCATTCCATTACTTGATGGAAATCTGCAGGACCAAGCTGATTACGCGGAAAGTCTATACAACAATCAAAATGAGCGTTGTGTGCATAGCGACCATCTAATTTTTTAATACGATATTGCATAACACTAGTATTTAAGAGCAAACAGTATGGCGTCTGATTCTTCATAGAAATGAAAACACACTGAAAAATTATTCCCACCACTGGAATCACCAGCTATCTCTTCCCAATTGGGTATGTTAGCCTGACTCCATTGCCAGCGTTCACTAGGGCGTCCAAATGTGCTATGTACATCTTTGAGCAACTTCATCCAATCATCTGGATTGTAAGGCTCGTAATGACGAAACACCCTGTGGTAACCATCAAGGTGTCTCTTTAGTAATTCATCTGTTTCTTTTAGTGTTTGAGAGATATGAGTGAGGCCCTGCATAGCCCTATGCCTTTAAAATTACAGTTAGAAAGTGGACCTCACTCATAACAGGTACTAGCTTTGGCTAGCCAGTATATACTTGCCATAACGGTTGTGGAACTCATCAAAGTTCTTCAACTTGGTTGGCTGGAATGGAAGGTTGTATGTGGTAAGTGCAATTCGCGCACCCATAACAACCAATTCAGTTTCAAAGTTATCCATCATAAAGCGGAAGAAGTTATCAGTCATACCGTGCCACTCTGATTCTTTTACTGAACCCTGTGACTCTTTGAGTTCGTAGCACATGGAAATAACCAAGCTGTACATAGCTGATACTTCTTTGACTTCTAGTTCTTTGACCTTGCCTGATAGCACATCTTCGGGATTGGGCAGTTTACCTGCAATCTTTCTATGTGCCTGGAACTTGACAGCAAGTCCTTCGCCAATAGCACCTGCAACCAAGTCAGTTGCAGTAGTATCTTCCATTGGCTCGTCCAACAGCTCACTTACAAAACTCCACGAGCGTGGTGTAGCAAATGCACGACTTGCACTTTTAGCATCAAAGTCATACAAGTCCTGTTTGGCAAAGCTCAAGTAACCTACAACGTCCTCATGGATATTGTTGTTAACAGCCCAGTCCAACCAAGCCTCAAAGTCTGCTCTCATTTCAATGTGAATGAAACGATTGGCAAGCGGAGTAGGCATACGGTAAGTTACACCTTTGTCTGACTCTCTGTTACCGGCAGCAATAACAACAACATTGTCTGGCAATACATATTTGCCAATACGACGATTCAAAATCAACTGATAGGCAGCCGCTTGTACACTAGCAGGCGCCGCATTCATTTCGTCTAGGAATAGCACAACTACAGGATATTGTGCAGCAATTTCTGGAGTAGGAAGATCAATTGGCGGTGCCCAATCCATCATGCCTGTTTCTTTGTTGTAGTAAGGCATACCGCGCAAATCAGTTGGATCCATTTGGCCCAACCGCAGATCATACATGATACCTGACATTTCATTTGTGATACCATCAACAACTTCTGATTTGCCAATACCTGGAGGTCCCCAAAGGAACACTGGGCGTTTACGTTTGAAAGCAACTTTAATTGCTTTGGTTGCACCAACTGTGGTGACTGTACGATATTCGATAGCATTTGACATAGGGCTAATCCTTTTCTCTATTTTCTAACTGTACACTTAGTATAACACACTATCATTGTGTGTCAACCTAAAAACCAAATTAAAAACGCAGCAACACAAATCCATGGAGCATACTGCCAACCAATGCGAACAAAGCCAAACACAACTGCAAAGACAACTCCAACTGTTACTCCCGTCATTATCAACGGAAGCAAAACATCCCAGGCTGTTCCAATATCACCACCCATGATTGATCTCCTAATCTAATCTTGAACCAGCATATATTGTTATGCCAGTTATTTCTTGGAACTTGGCAGCATATGCTTCGGCACCTGCTTCTTTGATGTCCACATTCTGTCCACCATATCCACCTGGATTCCACAACTGAAATGACTTGCTCCAGTCTTCTTTGCTAAAGCCTATTTGCTTGAGCGCCTTGCCAACTTTGCTGTTTGCTCGCACACCATAGATGTTCACATAACCAAAGCCACAAGCGCCAATCTGATCACCATAGCCTTCGCTGATCTTTGCGTTAACTGCTTCTTTGGCGGCTGTATCTGCTGCTTCACTGGCAAAGATAACTGCACTTGCGGTTGCATCTGAAAGGATTTGTTTTGACATATCTTGCTCCTGTTTTCTAACTGTATATACAGTATAACCGGAAAAAGCCAAATGGTCAACCTTTTTCTTTAATTAAATGTAAATAAAACGCTTTCGCGCACGTTTCCTGCTAGTACCCGGTTGGTACCATGTGCTTTACGCTGTGTATTGTCATTGATATAGCCTGCAAGTGGCCGATATGGAGTTTCAGTGCGTGGCAATCCTCTATCATTTACTATAGTATCGGTACCATGCTTGGCCAATAGTTCAGTATTGCGATCTCCAATATACCACTGGGTACCACCTGAATCAATCGCTTTATCACCAGTGTATACCTGTAATAAAACTTTGTAATTGTCATGATCAAAGTGCCAACTCAAACTATGTCCAGGAAGATCAATAAAGATATCTACATTGCTACACTTCAAACCAGGAAAGTCAGTTAGTTCGCCTACAGGACCGGCTAGCCTTGACCCTATGTTATTCAGTTCTGCATAGTTGTTGGGCATGGCCATCAGTCTGTTGGGTGTAAGCATCTGCCATGCTGTGGCAGTTTCTCTATAGGTACGCTTTACTGTGTAGAAATCCTGTTGACTAGAAAACACGCTGTTCAAGTACCAAAGTCCTTCACCGAGATACTCTGTAGTTCCTAACATTGCTCAGCTCCAATTACAACAAATGCCATAGCATATGGCGGCTCGTCACTGATTGATACACAGAGATTGGCTTCGTATCCTGGCGGAGTTAATGATTCGAGAGCTGTTTTGCAACGACCAGTTAATGTAACCTGTGGTGCTCCATTTGGTGCAGAAACAGTTTCTGCTTCGCGCCAGTTACAGCCTTTTACACCCAGTGACTTGTACACTGCTTCTTTGACTGCAAAACGCTTGGCAAAATAGCTGGCTTGATCTTGGGATTGTTCTATTTCGGTATCAGTAAAACAAGTTTTCACAAATCGATCAGGATGCCTCTGCATTGCAGCTTGGATACGTCGTGTATCAACTATGTCAGTGCCTATACCCAGGATCATGTTATCGTTTAGCTGATCCCCAAACATCACGTGCCGGAACACGAATAAAACGTTTGTTGGTTTCGTTTTTATTGGGATTTGCTACTGTAAGCATCACAGGCTTTCCTGCTAGATGTGCTTCCATCTTGTTGCTTGCTTCTTCAGCTGAGCCAACATATCCACGGCGAAGTGCTTTTTGAATGCGTTTGCTAAAGCTGTTAGGATTCTGGTTTACAATGCCTTTGGATGTTTGTGTTGATCGTGATCTTTTTTTACCCATTTGTTTGTTCCTCTATTGCTGACTGTATGTCCGAGACTGTGTTCACTGTTTCAAAATTATCGTTATTGATGACAAAATTGTACTCACTTTCCAATATCAACATCAATCGCACATGCGCCAAACTATCCCATTTAGGGTGCATGCCACGAGCCGACGTGTCCAAAATATCATCAACTGAACATTCTAACGCATCAGCTAGTATAGTTTTTGCTGTTGTTGTCATTTTTTCCTTCTATAAATTTAATTATCGATTTGTCTACGCACTTCTATTTTTATCGCGGCCAGGTCAACTTTATCATTTTCAGTTTTTGGAAAACTATCAACACAAACAATGTCAAATGGTTGTGCATATCTATCCAGTGTCTTTGCTGTGGTTTGTAATATGTCTTGGATGTCGGATTTATTGAAGACCTTTCCCTCTACTACTGCATAAATTTTATTATCCAATTGAACTGCTACTGCTGCCGATTTGGCAGCATCCGAAACAGCTTTGGCAACTTCCTCTAATTCAATACGATATCCATTAACCTTCACTTGGTGGTCTATGCGTTCGATAAAAAACAGTTTGCCGTTTTCTTTTTTTGCCCAGTCACCTGTAAAGTATACTCTTTCAGGGCCTTGTCCAATATCCACTGTCCGAAAACTTTTTTTCGTCTGCTCTGGATTATTCCAATAACCAACCGCCAATTGTTCGCCCGCTATCACAATCTCACCTTCTAGATCAGACACCTTTCCATCAGAGTCTATCAAGTATATTCGGGTTCCTGCAGCTGTGTCTCCTAACGGTAAACTTGGATGCTTTATGCAAATCAAATCATCGTTGTTGATTGAGCTATAGGTAATAGCCACTGTTGTTTCAGTAGGTCCATAAGTGTTATAGATTTGTACATTGGGTGCGGCTTTTTTTAATGCCAGTACATGCCGGGGAAGAAGTGCTTCTCCGCAACTGTTAAAAACAACTAGATCGGGCATGCTGTCTGGTTCAAGTTCTCCAGAGTTTTCCATTAAATCAATAACACTGGATGTTGAATTCCAAACTGATATCATTGCTGATTTAATTTTTCTTGCAGGAAACATTTTGTCAACGTTGCTACCAAAAGGTATCAGTGTTGCGCCACTTGTTAATGCTCCGTATATATCCGAAACTGATGCATCAAATGATATAGCAGGATGCTGGCTTACGCGATCTTCTGGTATGATACCACTATACTTGATAAACTTCTTTACATATCTGGCATGAGCTGGCCTGGTTATTTCGACACCTTTTGGGACTCCTGTAGAACCAGATGTAAAGATTACATAAGAGCTTGCAAGTGAGGGTGCAATCGTAAACTCATTGCACCTTGCTGTGATGTCTGGCTTCAGTATTGGTAAGTTGGTGTTGAGACCTGATGATGAAACAACAAGATCAGGCAAAAACTGGTCTAAAATCATGTCAAGGCGTGCATCTGGCGATCGCACATTTACAGGTGCATAAGTTGCACCCGATACTACACTGCCCATCATTGCAGCATACGCAAGAGTACCTTGCGGCAAGTGTATCAAGATTCGTGGAGCATCGCCAAGTTGTCTATAGTGATTTGCAAAGTATGCAACTAGTCCTGCAAAATCTTTATACGTTATCAAACCTGATTCAGGGTCATCTACTGCTATACGGTTGCCGTAACGTTGCACAATATTAAAAAAGTCTTGTGCTATGGACATCAGTCAATTCCTCAAAAAATGGCGGGCAGTGTAGGATTCGAACCCACGGAACGCTCACACGTTCAAAAGATTAGTAATCTTCCGCTTTCGGCCACTCAGCCAACTGCCCTTATTCTTTATTGCATTTCCAACTTTTTGATAGTTGACAATGGCAAACTTACAGGATGTTCAAAACAACGTTGCGGAAACTCTTCCGGTACTGTTTCAATCAAAAATGGTGTATCCTCTGGTGACTGTCCCATTGGGCAACGGCAAATTGCTAGACCGTTTGCGTCAATTTCACAGTTCCAACTAAAGCAGTTTGATGCATTAAAGCCTTGCTTTAGCTCTGCTGGACATTCTTGTATGCTGCCACGCATTTCTTTTGGATTGTGTGAAAAGTCATTTTGCTGTCTTGGGTATTCAAAGCGCGGCCAAAATGTACTCCACACATGGTCAGCATCTGTGGGTTCACATGAACCTTGCATGTTGCCTGCATCAAGATCTGCCAGGTTAGGACCTTTGAGAATTGGGCATGAACAAATCACTTCAGGATATTCAACCCCAGAACTGTTGGTAATAGTACCACCAGTTGGTTTACAAGCACTGGCTGCACACAATGCAAACTGTCCGTTACAGATAGTTAAACCTTCGGGTGCTTGTGCAAATGCTGTGGCACTCCAAAAACTCAAAGCACAACAAAGCACTACAGCATGGAATAATTTTTCAAAATAACGCATAGTAGTTTCCTCCATTCACTTTTAATTATCGTCGTCGGAGTCTTCAAACTCAGTTTTTGGTTTGATATGCGAATACTTGTCTACGATGTCGTCCATTACTTCACGCCCAACAAGTCCTTGTTCAATTTCCCTCAGTGCAGTCATACCACGTCCGCCTGGACGATCAACCAATGGACGCACACCTCTGCTGTACTGACGTCCTCTATGTGCTGCAATTGTAATAAGATCAAACTGTGATCCGCCAACTGCTTCGATGCCTGCTTTATTGCTTACTCGTGCCATGCTACTCTCCTGGGTTGTATTTTTCGTGAATAAAGTTGTATGCCAGTTCGGCCACTGCTTGGTGTCCTAGTGGATCGGGGTGAAAATCGTCTTTTGAAATCCTGTTGATGCTGTTGCAAAATTCGTACATTCCATTACCTGGTAATGGCACAAGGTGATCTTGATATTGCTGTATTAAAGGCATATCAGTGTAGTCTTTCATACAGACAAAAACAAATGGATATTCATTATCCTTCAAGTATTCAAATAACCGTTTTAAACTGCGAACGCTCTGTTGTTCAATCTGTTCAACTTCAGTATCCAAAAGATGTTGTCGCCATTGTAAACTTTTGGGTTTTAAAAAACTATAATCCAATATTGCCTGTGTCCAATGAATGTTATCATTGTCAGTGTTGTAAGCAGTTTCTATGTCCAATCGAGCCATGTCACTTACGTTGAATATTACCAGTGTATTGTCTGACTGGTAATTGAACTTTTCCAAGCAGTCTACAATTGTTTTACTCACAAGATGATTGCCATGCGACCCAGCAGCACAATTTATAAAACTGTCAGGATCAATCTGTTTTGCTAAAAAACTTGCCCAACTTTTAGGCACACTGCACTGATAGTCTGGGTCTTCTCTAAAACTGTTTCCACCAATTGATTCTGTAGGTGGTAATCCTCCAATTGCGTCTTGTGTAAAACTACACCCTGATGCTAATATATTTTTGATTCTCATCAGATACCTTGTAAACATAATATACACAGATCAGGATACTGTCACATGTTTAAGGAATCCAGA
>Ga0206123_10004707_pt1 | contig 10555 bp, 8 predicted proteins | sample Helgoland_Spring_2_FD_160086 | JGI IMG/M metagenome (GOLD analysis project Ga0206123, IMG submission 160086) | Pelagic subsurface seawater microbial communities from Kabeltonne, Helgoland, North Sea - Helgoland_Spring_Bloom_20160316_1 | ecosystem: Environmental > Aquatic > Marine > Epipelagic ... | reverse complement strand
GAAAAAATATTTGGAGAAAAAAAAAAAATAATCAAATATAATATATTTAAAAAGTATAAATATAATAAAGAAAATAATAATATTACTTTATTTGATATTGATTTACTATTATATAGGGATAAAAAATTATTTGGTAAACATATTAATTTAAATGTTTATTATGATCAAAAAAAATATAGTATTATATATTTAAAAGTTATAGGAAATGTTAATGAATATGATATTAATAATAATAATTATTTAATTACTAATTATGAAAATGATGAATTATAAAAAAATATAAATATTAAAATTTTATAATATTATAATAATCTAAATAAAGTTAGTTATAAATACTTTTCAAAATGGTACTACTACTGTTTTCCTTTTTAAAACATTAACATTAGCACCCATTAATGTTTTAGAACAATTAATATTATTTTTTTTACTATTATTATCAATTCTAAATCTAATAGGTAAAATAAATTTTTCCGTATTTTTAGCATATTCAAAATCTGATTTTTTACTTGATGAAGATGCTTCATTTCCATATCCAAATCTAGCAGCTGAACTATCATAACCACGTGTTGCTCCGCGTGTTGCTCCACGTGTTGCTCCACGTGTTATAGAATTTGAAAGTTCATAATTTTGTTTATCTTTTTTAAATACCATAAATGTAACATAAATAAGACCAGTTTTTTCACTTGTTTTTTCAAAACCTAGTTCTTTTTCGTCTTCAGTTGGTTCATAACCAATATCTGCCGCATATTTAATATTCCACTGATATTTTGCTTTTGGATTTTGATCAAACTTATAAGAAGTTCTATCGTTTGCCGGAATTGTCCACATTGTTCCATCTCTTTCAATATTATTGGGCAAAGTTTCATTTTCCGAATTATAATATGGTTCAGAATTATCTACTGCAAAACCTAGTGCATATTCACAATTATATCTATTAATTGAATTAATAGAAATATTTGATATATTAATTACAATTGGTGCTTCATTACCAACTACGCGGTAACCTTTTTGTTTATCATCTTCTTCGCCAAATTCAAAAACTTCAACATTATATGAATTAGTATAATTTTTTCTTTTTTGTTCATTTGTTTCGATAATACTATCTATACCTTCTCCAAAATTTAGATTAAATGATACATCATAATCAGCTGTAGAATAAGAGATGTCGATGGTGGATGTAGTATAAGATGTCATTATAATTAATAATATATTTTATAATAAATTAATCATTTTTTATTTAATTTATATATATAAATTATTAATTTTTTTGTATATCTTAATATTATTTTTTTATTTTATTAGTATTATTAATAAAAAATGATTATTTACATTAACTTTAATTATTAAATGTCTTTTGAACAAATTAATCAAATTGATAAAGAAATTGAGCAAATTAATATTAATTATAATACAAAATGTCTTTTATATGAAGAAACTATTCAAGAGTTATCTTATTATAATGATAAAAAATTTGAATTAAATAAAATATTAGTAAATTATCAAGCAAATGTTAATTCTAATAATTTTGCGATTGATTATTCTACTTTTAGTAATTATGATAATTTTATGGTATTATCTTTAAAAGATGAATATAATGAAAAATTAAATAATATCATAATTGAAATTGATAATAATAATACAATTATTAATAATATTGAAAATATTTTAAATAAAACTTCATTTGAAATTAGTTTATATTCAGATTATATTATTGAATTAAATAAACAAAAAATCAGATTAACTAGATGGAATAAAACATATAATAATAGTTCAGAATTGTATTATGATATTTTAAGAAATACATATTTATTTGAAAATCAATTATCTACAATTATTAGTATTAGCAATAAATAATTATATTTATGTATAATAAATATAATGTTATCCAAAAAACATATGTAAAAATATTCTATTAAAAATATACAGATATAAATGATAACAATGCTATTTTTTTATTATTTTTACAATAATAATTATATTAATATTTTTAAAATATATTTAAAAGTTTTTTACTAATTAGTAAATAATGGTAACAAATATATGATAAATTATGATTATATTCAACACATTAAATATTTAGATTATAATTGTATAAAGGGATTTCAATATGAGAAATATGTTGTAAAAAAATTAAAAGATTATTATGATATTGTTGAAATATATTTATGGAAAGATGTTCCTGATTATTTATTAATTGAAAGTGGTATTATTTTAAATAATGATTTAATTAATATTAAGGAAAAATATAAAACAAATAAATATTATAGAAATTATAATGTATTACTTGATACTGGTATAGATATTATATGTAAATTAAAAAATAATAATATAATTTTAATACAATGTAAGGCATATAATTCAATAATATCCCAAAAACATTTATCAGGATTTTTCAGAACATTATTAGATTGTTATATAATAAATAAAAATAATAAAAATAAAAATATTAATATTAAAGGTTTAATAGTACATACAAGTGAATTATCAGAATTAATAAAAGAAAGTTATTGTTATAAAGAAAATATAATATCAGAATTATATATAGAATATAATTTTAAAAAAAATACAAATAAATTAATAAAATATAAAAAAATTAGTTTAATATTTATGATAAATTTTAATTGTATTATAATATATATTTTATATATTATATATATGTTATTAAAATAAAATAATATATTTTATTATAAGTTACTTTAATATCCTATATTTTCATCTTATATAAACACTTTTCAATAGCGTTTTTAATATTATCTACTTTATATTTACTTTCTAATTTGTTAGTATCTAAAGAATTATTACTTTTTAAGATAACAATAATTTATTTTGTTTATCTATTGTCATATTTTTCCAAAAAATTGGGTATATACAAATTTTTTCTTTTAATATTTTTATTATTTTTTGACAAATCTATCCATTATGTCCTAATAATAATAATTTCATTATTTTAAATTTATATATTATTAATCATATATATGACCATGATCTTCATTATCTAAATCATCTGGATTTTGATCATCATTATTGCCATTCATATGATAATCATCTTCTCCATTAAAGGATTTGGCATCTTCATTTACATCATAATCATCATTATCAATATTTTCTAAATTTTCAACTCTGATACCTATTTTAGTTAATTCATTGAAAATTTTTCTTTGATCATCAGTTTGTTTATCAAATATGTCTAATTTTTTATTTTTAAACTCTTCTCTCATTTTATTAATAAATTCTTGATTTTCTTGAAAAGTAGGTATTTTTGAAATATTTAATATTTTTACAGAAGTATTATGTATATTTTTTAATATATCATAATATTTTTTTGTATCATCTACGTCTATTAATAATTGCATTTTATCACCAATTGCAAAATCAGGATTAAAAGGAATACATATTGCTTTAATACTTAAATATGCTTTAGTTCTTAAAATATTTGTTTTATCATCTTTATTATATATATTATCTAGTTTATTATATTCATAAATAATATATTTAATATCAGAAATAGATTTTTCTAATATAACATCATTTTCATTAATATCCTCGTAATAACTTTTAGAAATAATTTTCATAGAATTATTAATTAATTGTTTAAAATTTATAAATTCAATATTATTAATAAAATCATTAATAATTGTACTTTTTTGATTATTAATAGTTTTAATTAATATATATAAATAATTTTTTATAATTTTTATATATTCATTACTACCATTACTATATATGTTTTTATAATTTATATCAGAAAATAATTTGTTATCATTGTCTTTAAAAGAATTTAACCACTTATCATAATTTAATATATCTTCTTCGTAATTATATATATTGTGTGATATATTAATAAAATCATTACTATCTATATAAGGATCATCTTCGTCGTCTTTTTCTTTGTCTCTATCTTTATCTTTATCATCTTCTTTATTTTTTTTATCTTTTTTATCATTAATTTCAGGTAAATAAAAATATTCTCTTGGTTTATTATTATATCTATTTTTAGAAAAAAATTGTTTAGCGGCCAATAAATCATTTCTTTTACCTTTCATATCATTATCTGGTGCGAAATCTTTATTAATTTGTTGTAAACAACATCCTAATAAAAATTTATGAATTCTATTATAATTTATACCAGGCATATAAATCAATGCGTTAACATAATTATGTAACATTTTATCTTTTATTAATGTAGTTTTTTCCCTTTTAAAAGTATTAATATTATCAACAAGATTTATTTGAAAATTTTTACCTTTATTTTTATTAATATTAATAAATTTATTATCTAAAGATTTGGTAATTAATTTATTTAAAAGGTCTTTATAATTTTTATCAATAATATTTGTAATTGTATCTATTATCTTAATATTAATATTGTATATATTAAATTCATCAATTTCTTGAAATAAAGAATTAATAATATCGCACAAATAAACAGTAACACCTATTCTTTTATTTTTATTAATAGGATAACCATTATCAGACCATAAATACGCATGATTATAATTATAATTATGTAAATGTGTACCATCTAAAATGGAATTTTGTATTTCTAATATCCAAATAGCTATGGCATTAAAAAAAATATCTTTAATATTAGTCATAAATTCATTATTTAATTCAATAACGGCATCAATTATTTTATCAATATTTTTAAAAGTAAAATAAGAAATTTGAGATTTAATATTTGTAATATCTTTTAATATTATTTTATAATTAATATTAGATATATCTTCAATTATCTTATCAGATATGCTATCATCAAAAATATTTTTATTTTTTAAAATAAAAAATTTAGTAGATAATCCACCATATAATTTATATAATTCATTATAAAGTAAATTAAAATCAACATTTAATTTTGATCTTTCTTCTATTTGTCCAATTATAGGATAAATTATTTTTAAATATTCATTAAATCCGTGAGCATCTTGATATTTAAAACTATATATATATTTTTCATATATACTTTTATTGTATTTATCTAAATTTAAATTATCATAATCATCTTCTAAATCATCATCTCTATCAACAATATCTATATAATCATTATTTTTTGTATTAGAAATAAAATAGTCACTATAGTCATTAGCAATTTTAATTTCATTAATTTCTTGATCAATATTAAAAATAAAAGGATTTTGATATAATTTTATATCAAAATTTTTCAAAACATCAAATTTATTTTTTTCAATAATAAATAAATTATTTATATTTTCAATATCATTATTATTATAATTTTTAATTGTATAAATAACTTGTTCTAAAATTTGTTTATTCATTATATTTTTTATATTATCTATAATAATAGTATTATCAATATCATTATTATAAAAAGCATAAACTATATCATATATATTATTATATAATAATTCAGAAGTATCAATTAAATTTTTTTCATCTTCAAGTTTATCAATAATATAATCATTTTCATTTTTAATATCTTCTGAGAATAATAATAATTTAAATATATTTATTATTTTATCATAAAATAATATTTTATGATTAACTAAATTTACAATTTTATTTCTGATAGATTTATAATTATATTTTTCAACTTTTAAATTATTAATAATATTTGTAATATAAGTTAATAATATATTATAATCATCTGTATTAATTTTATCAAATTGATAATCAAATTTTTCAAATAAAATAGATATTATATTATAATCTAATTCTTCTAATTCATATAATTCTTTTAAATCTAAATTATCAATTATAGTTTGAATAGATGGTTTGGAATTATTTAATTCTTCATTAATATTTGTACTAGTTGTTATATTAGAATTTAAATCTATATTTTTTTTTAAATAAGAAAGAACTTTATCTGATAAATAATCATTTGTAATACATTTTGGTACGGAATAATAAATTTCTTCAATGGGAATATTTGTATCATCATTTTTTAATAAAACATATTGGGAAGAAAAATTACTAAAATTTAAATCTTTTATTATTATATTAGTATTATGATATGGTTTAAAACGAACTAATGTAGAATTTTCATCATAAATAATTGTAAAAAATAATTTATCTTTTTCTTTTTTTGCTAATTCAAGATCTTTATATTTATTTATTTTTTTAAAACTATTTATAAATTCAACTAATCCAAATTCTGGTATTTTTTTACTATCATTCTCTTGATATGATTTTTTAGTAGAATTAGTTTTAAGAATATAATTATTAGTATTAATATTTTTTTTTTCAACTATATTATAAAAAAGTTCTACATAATTATTACTTTTATTCGCATTATAAAAAAAATCATATAATTCATTATATATTTCTTTTTTTGATAATAAAATAAATGCTGAATTGTCACTAATTAATTCATCAAATGATAATATTTCATAATATTCTATTTCTGATAATTCTTCGTCTAAATAAATTTTATCATCAATTTGATCCATATCATAAATTTGTTGAATATCATCAGTTAAATCATTTTTATCCATATTTATATATATAAATATAAAATAATTTAATAATTTAATAATTTAAATATCTTTAATAAATAAATTCCAATCTGTTTTAATATTTTGTAATTCTTCAATAATTGATAAACAATTATAAATTAAGAAATCGTAAAATTTATTTTCATCAGTTTCATTTAATAAAGTTATACGAATTATAACTAATTGTTTTAAAGGATGTGGACAAATATATCCACAATAAGAACATTCAATATTATCTTTTATTTTATCTTTTTTTCTGATAAATTTATTATGGATAAATGATTGAATTACATTACCAATTGTATCATCTTCATTATCTATAAAAATTTCAAATGTATTAATATTATTAATAAATTTTTTAATTGATACATTATTATTACTTTTAATATTGGCTATTAATTTATTTAATTTATTTATTAATATTTCCAATGCTTTATTAAATAAATATTTTGGTGTAATATATTTATTTATTGGTTCTATTTCAAATTTAATAGCATTGGGATCACCATATTCATTTGTATAATATTGTCTTTCTTTATCCAAAATAGTAGTATCTTTATCTATTTTTGAATTATCAATAATAAATGAAAAATTTGCTAAAGAAGTTGGATTAAATGCGGCATTGTATTTACCATTTTTTTTTACTACTTTACCTTTAAAATGTAATTTTTCATCATTTCTTAATCTTGTAATTAATATATTATTATTTGATACTATATTTGGATAAAATATTTCTGATAACTCTTTTTTATCAATTTCATTATCATTTCTTTTACCAGTTATATTTGCTGTTGTAATATTTAAAGTATTATAATTTTTATTTTCGACATTAAGTTCAAATATAATTGAATTATCTTCATAACTATCTATTTCATTTTCTTTTAAACATATTGGTATTAATCCTATTCTATGAATTAAATATTCGTTATGTAATGGTCCATTATTACTAATTATATCTATGGTAGGATTATTTTCACCTATCATACCGGGTATTTCAATTTCTGATATAATTATTCTTCTAATTGAGTTAATTATTGCTAAATCTATATCATAAATATCAAAAGAATATCTATTTGTAGGATCTTTTGGGTCAAAATAATAATTCTTAAACATCATCTTATTTATAAATATATATATATAATTATATCATTTTTTTTAAATAAAAAAAATGATATAATTATATAATTATATATATTAATATGTCTACTAAAACTGATATGATAATTAAGGATTTCATTAATAATATTGATATTAATATAGATTATAAAATTACACAATATAAATATATATTAACAAAAAGTTGTAATAATTATAATAAAACTATTAATTATAAGTTAATACATGAAATACCGTTAATCAGAAATAATAAATAAAAATATATAAAAATATATATATATATATTATTATATATAAAAATGATATTTAATTATTTTTTTTCTAAAGATACTTTAAAAAATACATTGGAATATAATGAAAATTTTTTAAATATTGAAAATAATTTTACAAAAACAATAAATAATGCTAACTCATTAAAAACGACAGATAATATACATTTAGATTTTTTTATGCAATTAGGAAGAGATCTAACAGATGATGATTTAAATAATTATATGACAAAATGTATGTATAATGATCCTTATAAAACAATCGCAATTATTTATAATTGTAGAGATAGAAAAAATGGTAAAAAAGAAAAAGAAATTAGTAATAAAGCTATAAAATGGTTAAAAAATAATAATTGGAATAAAACTTATGAAAAAAATATTTATACATATATTGATAAATACGGATGTTGGAAGGATATATTATATATATTATTAAAGTCGCAAGAATATAATTTTGAATATAAATTAATCGCTAGACAATTAATTATTGATAAAGAGGAATTAAATAATAATAATAATATATCATTATGTGCTAAATGGGTACCAAGTGAAAATAATCATTATGATAAAAAATTAAATTGTGTAAAACAAATAGTAGATGAAATATATAAATTAGATGAAAAAAATTTAAAAAAATCATATTGTGATACAAAATTAAAAAATAAATTAAAAATATATAGAGAACATTATTTATCACCTTTGAGAAAAAAAATTAATATTGTTGAAAGTTTAATGTGTAAAAATAAATGGGGCGAAATTAAATATGAAAAAGTTCCAGGAATTGCTTCTAAAAAACTTAAAAATGCTTTTATTAAACACGATAGTGATAGATATAATAAATATTTAAAAAATGTAATTACTGGCAAATCGAAAATTAATGTAACAGGTATTTTACCACACGAATTAGTAAATTATTATCTTAATTCAGATAATAATGATATAGAACTAAATGATACTATTGAAGCACAATGGAAAACAATTGTAGAAGATATAAAAAAAAATGGAATATTTAATAAATTAATACCAATTGTTGATGTATCAGGTTCTATGTTTAGTGCTAATAATGGAAGTATTCCCGCGCAAGTATCAATAGCTCTAGGATTATTAATATCACAATGTACTGAAGGAATATATAAAAATAAAGTTATTACATTTAGTGAAATTCCAGAATTTCATTTAATAGAAGGTGATACATTAAAAGATCAAATTAATTCTATTAAAAAAATGAATTGGGGATATAATACTAATTTTGAACTTGTAGCAAAATTAATTGTAGATTTTGGAATAATGTATGGATTAAATGATTATGATATGCCTAATAAATTAGTAATATTATCTGATATGCAGTTTGATGAGGCTACAAATAATAATAATGATAATTTAGAATTATTATATAATACTTTTGGAAAAATTTTTATTAATAATAATTATAAAGTTCCTAAATTAATTTACTGGAATTTAAATTCTAATTATTCAGATACATTTCCTGTAAATTCAACAATACAAGGTACATCATTAATATCGGGTTTTTCTGAACAATTATTAAAAATATTTATAGAATATGATGAATTTACTCCAGAATTAATTTTAAATAGTATTTTAGAAAAATATATTAAAAATGTTATAATAGATGAAAATGAATTACTTACATTATCTAAATCAAAATTAGATAAGTCTTTATAAAATGTATGTTTTTTTCTTACCAATTTTAGATAAATTTAATAATTATTTCACAATTTATTTTTTCGCTTTTTATTCTATTAAAACTTCCTCTAATTAGATTTCTCATATTTATTTTTTATATAAAAAAATGATATTTTATTATATTATATTAGTATTATAATGATAAATGATTTATTTACACCTATAAAATTTACAACTAATATATATTTAAAACCAAACGAATTAAATACGGATTATGATACAATTTTTCTTAAAAAAATAAAAAAAAAATTAGAAGGTATATGTTCGAAACATGGATATATTAAAAAAGGTAGTATTAAAATAATAAAAAAAACTATTGGGAAAATAATAAAAGATCATTTTAATGGTAATATATTATATAATATTCAATGTATTGGTGAAATATGTAATCCAATAAATGGTTTAATATCAAAATGTATAGTTAAAAATAAAAATAGCATGGGATTATTAGCAGAAGGATATTACGATAATGAACCAATATTAGATATAATTATACCTAAAATAACAGCAACTATTAAATCTGAATTAAATTTGGATGAAATAAATATTGGTGATGAAATATTTATTGAAATATGTGGTGTAAAATTATTATTATATGACAATAAAATTTCAATAATAGGAAAGGTTATTAAACCTAAAACAAATAATATTAATATTAATAATAATATTATTGATAATGAAGAGGAAGATGAAGAAGAAATACCAGTTGTAGAAGATATATTATTACAAACAACTGATTATATAGATGATGACGAAGAAAATGAAGAAGATGATGAAGAAGAAGATGATGAAGAAGATGATGAAGAAGAAGATGATATTGAAAACATAGAAGATGAATTTGAAGAAGAAGATTTTGATATTGAAGAATTAATTACTGATGATTAGTATTATATATAAAATTATATCAATATTAATTAATAGAAATGAAGGATAAAAAATTAAAAAATAAATTTGATTTAAAAAAAAAAATAAATCAAATTTCTTCAAACGTAGAAAGATTAGAATTATGTAAAAATA